>Ga0209913_1000272_pt1 | contig 49571 bp, 52 predicted proteins | sample PersoiDNA2013203_FD_185805 | JGI IMG/M metagenome (GOLD analysis project Ga0209913, IMG submission 185805) | Permafrost soil microbial communities from the Arctic, to analyse light accelerated degradation of dissolved organic matter (DOM) -... | ecosystem: Environmental > Terrestrial > Soil >...
TACGCCTGCGCCAGGAAATAGCCACGGTTCTGGTAATAGCTGGCAATTTTTGACGCCATGGCGCGCAGCTCGCCCAGGGTCAGCTCGCTGCCCGGCACGAAACCCGTGGCGGCGACCAGTTCGCTCTTGGCAAACACGGGCGGCGCCGTCACCTGCAGGCGCTGCACGGTGATGCGGGTGGTATCGCCCAGCGTGGTGGCCGGTACATTGCCCTGCTGCACGCGGATAGCCGGTGGCGCCTTCGGCAACTGGGGCGCGACGGGAATCTGCTGCAGCTGGCTGCCAGCGTTCGGAGGATCGACGGCCCAGGCGGACTGGATCAGAACCAGCAGGGTCAGGGGAATGAGTTTACAACGCACAATAAGCCTCTCGGCCGCCGCTGGCGGCATGACGTACATGAAATAGGGGAAGCATGCGGCACGGGCACCCGGCACCATTGCAGAAAGCCAAAATAAATTTCTTTGCGGGAATATAACAAACGTGAGCAATTTATAACGGAGCAAACCTGAGCGATTCTTGACCATTTTAGTCAGGAATAGGGATGCACGAGAGCAGGGGGACGGAAGGGGAAAGAAGACTTGAGGCAGCGTGGCGGCCGACGCGTGAAAAGCAGACAAAAAAAAGCCCGCTGCGAGAGCGGGCTGAATCTATTTTCTTGGAGGAGAATAGAGGAGACAGATGAATTATGCTGCATCGCCGCATATCAATCCAATTGATTGTTGGAATGATAGAAATACGCCATACAGATAACTGATCAGGGCGAAAAAAAACCGGCTCCGCAAGGAACCGGTTTTTTACTGCGTGAAAAGCCTTACTTCGCTGCCGTCACCGGCGTCGCCTTGGTATCGGCGCCATACGGCAAGACCTTCGATGCCATGCGGGTATCGGCCTTGATCAGCGCCACTTCGTCGGCCAGGATGCGCGCCGCTTCGTTCAGCAGCACGTCCTTGGCGCTCTTCGCGGCCGTTTCGGCATCGAGTTCGGCGCTCAGGGCGCGCTCGTCGCCCTGCAAGCCGTCGTCCGTGCGCAAGGCGCCCTTCACGGCAGCGATCTGCTTGGCCGTCTTGCTGGCCGCTTTCGCACCCTTCAGCACGTCTTTCGGATCAGGAATCACCACCAGGTCGTCGGCAGGATTCGAAATTTGCGCGATCAGGCGTTTTTCACGCGCCTTGGCGCGCGCTTCCTGGGCATCGCGCTCCTTGCGGCGCACGGTTTCATTGAGCGAAATCTGGTTTTCCTTGCGCTGCTTGACGACCAGGGCTATGTCATCGAGCAAGTACTGGAAATCCTTGTCCTTGGCCACGCGCGCTTCATGCTTCTTGTCCAGCAGCGGCACGATTTCCTTCAGGTCGCCCGTCGGAATATACGACGCCGGCTTGATGGCCACCCATGGCAGGGCATTGTCATAGCTCGATTCGCCGAAGTTTTCCGTGTCCGACATGGCCGGCAGCTTGATGTCGGGGGTGACGCCGCGCAATTGCGTGGTGCCGCCATTGATGCGGAAGAATTGGGCAATCGTCATTTTCAGCTCGCCGAAGCGGGCTTTCTCGCTGCCGCCGAAACGGTCGAGGTTGAACAGGGTTTGTACGGTACCCTTGCCGAAGCTGCCTTCGCCGATGATGACGCCACGGCCGTAGTCCTGCACGGCGGCGGCGAAAATCTCGGAGGCCGATGCGGAGCCGCGGTTGATCAGCACGCCCATCGGACCGTCCCAGGCCAGGCCCGCATTCGTATCGCTTTCCACATCGACCTTGCCTTCGGCATTGCGCTGCATCACAACCGGGCCCTTGTCGATGAACAGGCCCGTCAGCTCAACGGCTTCGTTCAGCGAACCGCCGCCATTGTTGCGCAAGTCGATCAGGACGTTGTCGACCTTATCCTTCTTCAATTCGGCCAGCAAACGGCTGACGTCGCGCGTGGCGCTTTTAAAGTCTTTGTCGCCACGGCGGCGCGCTTCGAAGTCCTGGTAGAAGGTCGGCAGGGAAATGACACCGATGCGGCGCTTGACGCCGTTTTCCCGCACTTCGATGACCGATTTCTTCGCCGCCTGCTCTTCCATGCTGATTTTCTTGCGCACCAGCGGCAAGACCACGTGCTTGGCGTCCGGGCCGGCGTCGGCCGGCAGGATGTCGAGGCGCACCACGGAATCCTTGGCGCCGCGGATCAATTGCACCACGTCGTCGATGCGCATGCCCAGCACTTCGGTGATGGGACCGTTTTCGCCCTGCCCCACGCCGACGATGCGGTCGCCCACTTTCAGTTTGCCCGACAAGCCGGCCGGGCTGCCCGGCACGACTTCGCGCACCACCGTGTATTCATCGCGCGTCTGCAGCACGGCGCCGATGCCTTCGAGCGACAAACGCATGGCGATGTCGAAATTATCCGAGGCGCGCGGGCCCAGGTAATTGGTATGCGGTTCGATCGACATGGCATAGGCGTTCATGAAGATCTGGAACACGTCTTCGCTGTTGAGCTTGCGCGAACGGGTCATGTAGCTTTCATAGCGCTTATCCAGCGTTTCGCGGATGGCCTTGTCTTCCTTGCCCGCCAGTTTCAGGCGCAGCCAGTCGTTCTTGACACGCTTGCGCCACAAGTCGCGCACTTCTTCGTCGTTCTTCGGCCAGGCAGCCTTTTCGCGGTCGATCTGGTAGCTCTCGTCGGCCGTAAAGTCGAACTTGGTTTTGAGTAATTCACGCGCATACGCCATGCGCTCGTCAAAACGCTGCTGGTACAGGTTGTAGATGGCAAACGGCGCCGTCAGGTCTTCATTGATGATGGCGTCGTCCAGCCGGGTGCGCAGCGGGGCGAAACGGTCGATGTCGGCTTGCACGAAGAACAGTTTCTCCGCGTCCAGGGATTTGAAATAGCGATCGAAAATTTTCTCCGACATGGCGTCGTCGAGCGGCATGGCCTTGTAATGGACGCGCGTCAAGACGCGCGATGCCCACAAGGCGGCCTGCGTTTGCTGGGCCAGCGGCTTCATGGTGAGCGGAGGAGCGGCGCTCTTGTCCGTCTGGGCTGCGCCAGCGTGGGCTGACAGGGCGAGCACCAGGGTGACCAGCATCATTTGCTTCTTCATCGGCTTCTCCGAAAATTAGTTGAATCAATTCCAGGCGGCGCAGCTATGCATGCGCCAGCCAGCAAGACAGTAAGGGGAATACACGACTGGTCTGCATATTATTCTACAGGATACGGCCCGGCAGTCTCCCATGGAAGATCAGTTTCTTCCTGGAAGCTTAAACGCGGATTAAAGGCCGCGTCTCATTCATTACAAAGTGAAACATTCGTGACAAAAATCGCATCGCCCATCAGCGCTGAATATCAACATGCTCCATTAAAATCAAAAAAGTCAATGGGCCGCTTTCGCAATCCTTGACGCAGATGATGTTTTTACGCGAAAAAATGATTCCTGCGGGAAACACTTAGTAACAAAAGGCAAGCAACATGCTATCATCGCGCCCTGAAATTTTGCTTGCACGCGTGCAGCTCCCAAGCGGGCACGCCTCCGCTTCAAGCGCATCCCTCACCAGATCCCCTCCCCGCGTGTCATGTCATGACCAGGAATGGCCGAGCTGATTACCCTTTGCCAGACTCACACTATGCCTACAATTTCGTTCTCCCCCCGCCACTGTAGTGTCGGCGGCAAGATTACCGTCTTCACGTTTGCGCTCGTCAGCCTGATCCTCGCCAGCCTGACGACCTTGATCAGTATCCGTACCTCACATGTACTGGAACAGCGCGCCGAAGCGGCCGTTACCAGCGAGCTCAATAGCGTCATGACGACCACAGAAGTGTTTCACACGGCCATGGTCAACGAGGCGGCCAGCTTCGCCCGCCTGTTCGCGGCCGAATTTCCCGGCCCGTTCACGGTCGACACGGGCGCCATGGTGGCCGTGGCCGGCAAGGCCACGCCCGCCCTGGCCAACGGCGGCAAGGTGCTCAACCTCGACACGGCTGTGGTCGACCGCTACACGGCGCAGACGGGCGTGATCGCCACCATCTTTGCCGCCAACGGCGATGAATTCGTGCGCATCAGCACCTCGCTGAAAAAGCAGGATGGTGAACGCGCCATCGGCACCCAGCTCGACCACAACCACCCCAGCTATGCGCCGCTGCGCGCGGGCCAGCGCTTCGTTGGCATGGCCACCTTATTTGGCAAGCAATACATCACCCAGTACGACCCCGTGCGCGATGCGGGCGGCAAGGTGGTGGGCGTGCTGTTCATCGGCCTCGATATCAGCAAGAATCTGGCCATGCTGAAAGAGAAGATTCGCCAGGTCAAGATCGGCCAGACGGGCTACATCTATATCGTCGACACGGCCCCCGGCGCCAATTACGGCCACCTGGTGCTGCACCCGAACAGCGAAGGCAAGAGCGCGCTCGAATTCAAGGCCAGCGACGGGCGCCTGTTCATCCAGGAAATGCTGGCGCAAAAAAACGGCGCCATGCGCTACACGTGGACGGCGCCGGGCGAAACGAGTGGCAGCGCGCGCGAAAAGCAGCTGTATTACCGTGAATTCAAGGATTGGCAATGGATCATCGCGGGCGGTACGTTTACGGACGAGATCACCCTGGAAGCACGCCAGCTGCGCAACCAGCTGGCCATTTCCGGCTTCGTCGCCCTGCTCGTCTTCGCCCTGCTGCTGTACTGGCTGGTGCGCACCCTCGTCTCGCGCCCGCTGGCCGCCGCCGAAACGGCCGCCGCGCAAATCGCCGCCGGCGACCTGACGGTGCACCTCGACACGACCAGCCTGGACGAAATCGGCCGCCTGCTGCGCGCCATGAACCGCATCAGCGACAAGCTGTCGCAAGTGGTCGGCAATGTGCGCGGCAGCGCCGGGCAGATCGCCACCGCGTCCGGTGAAATCGCCAGCGGCAACCTGGATTTGTCGAGCCGCACGGAACAGCAAGCCAGTTCGCTGGAAGAAACGGCCGCCTCGATGGAAGAACTCAGTTCCACCGTGCGCCAGAACGTCGATCACGCGCAGCAGGCAAGCCGGCTGGCGCGCGATTCGTCGACCCTGGCAGCCGAAGGCGGCGCGGCCGTGGCGCAAGTGGCCAGCACCATGGACGCCATCCGCAGCTCATCAAACAAGATCGCCGACATCATCGGCGTCATCGACGGCATCGCCTTCCAGACGAATATCCTGGCCTTGAACGCGGCCGTGGAAGCGGCCCGGGCCGGCGAGCAGGGACGCGGCTTCGCCGTCGTCGCCACCGAGGTGCGCACCCTGGCGCAGCGCTCGACGGCCGCCGCGAAAGACATCAAGGATCTGATCCAGGCGTCCGCCTGCACGGTGGACCTGGGCCACGCCCAGGTGAGCCAGGCCAGCGCCACCATGGACACGGTGGTGGCCAGCGTGCAGCAACTGAGCACCATCATGGCCGAAATCGCGCAGGCCAGCGACGAGCAGCGCAGCGGCATCGAGCAAGTCAACCAGGCCATCGCCCAGATGGACCAGGTGACCCAGCAGAACGCAGCCCTGGTGGAAGAAGCGGCCGCAGCCGCCGACGCCCTGCAGGAGCAGGCGCAGGAGCTGAACCAGGTGGTGGGCGTGTTCAAGCTGTAAAGTCATGCCGGGTGCTAAGATGGGGAAAAATCCACCTTGCCAGGAGACCCGATGCGCGACGACTACGTATTAATAGCCCGGCTGATGATACCCACGGATGCGCACGTCATCCGCGGCTGCCTGGCAGCGGCCGGCATCGACGTGCTGCTGACGGACGACCAGCACATGCAGGCCGACATGCTGCTGGCGGCCGCCATCGGCGGCGCCCGCGTCATGGTGCGCCAGCACGATGTGGCGCGCGCCAATGAAATCTTGGCCGCCTTCGAGCGGGGCGACCTGGCGCTGGCGGATGATGCCGATGTGGGCGCGCCCGTCGCCGATTAACGAACAAGCTTACGAGTAGAAACAGCGCCCGCACGCCTGGCGGTAACTCTCGTTGCCGCCAATACTGATCTGCTCGCCTTCCTTGATGCGGTGACCCTGTTCATCCACGCGGATGTTCATCGTGGCCTTCTTGCCGCAGGTACAAATATTCTTCAATTCTTCGATATCGTCGGCCAGCGCCAGCAGATAGGCCGAGCCGGGGAACGGTTCGCCCTTGAAATCCGTGCGCAAGCCGTAGCAGATGACGGGCACGCCCTTCACTTGCGCCAACTGGTGCAGTTGCTGCACCTGGGCCGTGCTGAGAAATTGCGCCTCATCGACCAGCAAACAGGCGACCTGGGGAATATCGTCGAGGAAATTCGTGTCGGCATGGAAGATATCGACCTGGCGCTGCGGGCCCAGGCGCGAGGTGACGCGGCCTACGCCGTAGCGGCTGTCGATGGCGGCCGTGTACAGGCGCACCTGCTGGCCCTGCTCTTCATAGTTGTGCGCGACTTGCAACAAGGCCGTCGACTTGCCCGCGTTCATCGCGGAATACCGGAAATAAAGTTTTGCCACTGCCGCCTGCCCTGTCTGTCTGATTATTCTGGATACTGTTTAGCACCTTTTCGAGGCGTGATTATAAATCGCAATGCTGGAGTTGCGGCAGCTTAATACGCGTGCCTTTGGCGCGGCAAGCGGGCGAAAAACGGCGCATACTCGCATCGCGCACTTTGCCGCCGATATGCGCGGCGCGCATATGCAAGCATATAAACATTCGTTCGCCGCACTCGTCCACCCGCCTACACTGCGCGGCACGGAAGGCTGCTCGGGACACAATCCTGGGCGGCTGTTTCTCTGACAGGAGCCACCATGAATGATCGAATGCCATCCCCCTCCCAGCCGCCAGCGCTATACAAGCTGATCGGCAATACCCCGCTGGTCGAAGTCACCAGGCTCGACACGGGCCTGTGCCAGCTGTTCCTGAAACTGGAATCGCAAAACCCCGGCGGTTCCATCAAGGACCGCATCGGCCTGTCCATCATCGAAGCGGCCGAAGCCGACGGCCGCTTGCAGCCGGGCGGCACCATCGTCGAGGCCACCGCCGGCAACACGGGCATCGGCCTGGCCCTGGTGGGCCGCATCAAGGGCTACCGCGTGATTCTCGTCGTACCCGACAAGATGTCGACGGAAAAAGTGCTGCACCTGAAAGCCCTGGGCGCCGAAGTGCACACCACGCGCTCGGACGTGGGCAAGGGCCATCCCGAGTATTACCAGGATTACGCGGCGCGCCTGGCGCGCGAACTGCCGGGCGCCTTCTTTGCCGACCAGTTCAACAATCCGGCTAATCCGCTGGCCCACGAAACGACGACGGCGCCCGAAATCTGGGAGCAAAGCGGGCATGACGTGGACGCCATCGTCGTCGGCGTCGGTTCGTCCGGCACCCTGACGGGCCTGACGCGCTACTTCCGCAAGGCGCAGCCCCAGCTCGAATTCGTGCTGGCCGACCCGCAAGGCTCCATCCTCACCGAATACATCGAGTCCGGCAAAGTATCCGACACGAGCGGTTCCTGGGCAGTGGAAGGCATCGGCGAAGATTTTATTCCGGCTATCGCCGACATGGACAGCGTCACGCAGGCCTACACCATCACGGACCAGGAGAGTTTTGATTCCGCACGCGCCCTGCTGCGCGCCGAAGGCATCCTCGGCGGCTCGTCCACCGGCACCCTGCTGGCCGCCGCCCTCAAATACTGCCGCGAACAGACTAGCCCGAAGCGCGTCGTCACGTTTGTATGCGACACGGGAACGCGTTACCTGTCGAAGGTCTACAACGACGGCTGGATGCGCGACCAGGGCCTGTTACAGCGGGCGCTCTCGGGCGACTTGCGCGACCTGATCGGGCGCCGCTACGACGAGGGCGACGTCGTCAGCGTGGCGCCGGGCGACACCCTGCTGACCGCCTTCAACCGCATGCGCGCCAGCGACCTGGCGCAGCTGCCCGTCATCGATAACGGCCAACTGGTCGGCATTCTCGACGAATCGGACTTGCTGCTGCACGTCTCCGGCGACGCCGCCCATTTCGCGTCACTGGTGGGCGCCACCATGACGACACAGCTCGAAACCCTGGCGCCATCAAGCGGCCTGCCTGCCCTGCGCGCCACCTTGGACCGGGGCTTGACGGCCGTCGTCGCCGACGATAGCGCCTTTTATGGCCTGATCACCCGCTTCGACCTTCTCAACCACTTACGCAGGACACTATCTTGAGCCAAGAAACCACCCGCAAGAGCCACCTCGCCACGCGTGTCATCCACGCCGGCCAGTCGCCCGACCCGTCGACGGGTGCCATCATGCCGCCCATTTACGCCACCTCCACCTTCGTGCAGGAGAGTCCCGGCGTGCACAAGGGACTCGATTATGGCCGCTCGCACAATCCCACGCGCTGGGCGCTCGAACGCTGCGTGGCTGACCTGGAAGGCGGCAGCGCGGCGTTCGCGTTCGCCTCGGGCCTGGCCGCCATCTCGTCCGTGCTGGAATTGCTGGATGCGGGCAGCCACATCGTCGCCGGCGACGACATGTACGGCGGCACCTACCGTTTATTCGAGCGGGTGCGCCGGCGCTCGGCCGGCCACGAATTCACGTATGTCGATTTGACCAATCCCGAGAATCTGCTGGCCGCGCTGCGCCCGGAAACGAAGATGGTGTGGGTGGAAACACCCACCAACCCCATGCTGAAACTGGCCGATTTGCGCGCGATTGCCGACATCTGCCGCGCACGGGGCATCATCGCCGTGGCCGACAACACGTTTGCCAGCCCGCTGGTGCAGCGCCCTCTGGAACACGGTTTCGATATCGTCGTCCATTCGACCACCAAGTATCTGAACGGCCACTCGGACATCATCGGCGGCATCGCCATCGTCGGCGCGGAAGAACGCCAGGCGGAATGGCGTGAGCAGCTGGGCTTTCTGCAAAACTCGGTGGGCGCGATTGCCGGCCCGTTCGACAGCTTTTTGGCCTTGCGCGGCATCAAAACGCTGGCCATCCGCATGCAGCGCCATTGCGAAAGCGCGCTGGCGCTGGCGCAGTGGCTGGAGCAGCAAAAGGAAGTGAAAACCGTGTTTTATCCGGGCCTGGCATCGCACCCGCAGCACGCGCTGGCGCAGCGCCAGATGGATGGTTTCGGCGGCATCATCTCCATCGACCTGAATACCGACCTGGCGGGCGCGCGCCGCTTCCTCGAGCGCTGCGAGGTGTTCGCCCTGGCCGAAAGCCTGGGCGGCGTGGAAAGCCTGATCGAGCACCCTGCCCTGATGACGCATGCCAGCATTCCCGCCGAACAGCGGGCCAAGCTGGGCATCGGCGACGGCTTGATCCGCCTGTCCGTGGGCATCGAGGACATCGAAGACCTGCGGCATGACTTGCGCACGGCACTCGATGCGATTTGAGGTGGCGATTTGTCGGATTACGCTGCGCTAATCCGACCTACGGTATGCCGAGGGCGGTAGGTCGGATTAGCCCGCAAGGGCCTAATCCGACACACCACAAACCTCATTCCCCCGACCGATACCTGCGCTCCAGGTGCTGCTCCACCTGCTCCGGATAAAACAGCACGTCCTTGAATTCGCCGCGCGCGTACTTGGCCGCCTGGTCTCGGAAATGCGGCGACTGCGGGTCGCCGCTCTGGCCACCGGCGAGGATGCTTTTCGCCCTGATGCGCGGGCCAAATTCCACGGCTGCCACGAAGCTGTTACCGCGTTCGCCATAGATCTTGCGCGTGGTGCTTTTGCTGCGCTGGCCATATGCGGCCAGCGCGCTGCAGTTTATCGACGGCATTGCTCAAGGCCGCCAGGCGCTGAGCCGCCGTGACCTTCTCCGTCGCCATGAAGTAGACCACGGGCACGCCCTGCTCGCGCGCCTGCTTGCCAGCCGCCCCATGGCATTGATATAGTTCAAATCCACGCGGGGAAAATCGTCTTCGGCTTGCGCATACATCAGGCCAAAGACGGCATCCGCATCCGTCTTGCCCGTCACATGGGGAATGCCCCAGGTATCGCGCGCGATGCTGACGTTGGCGGCCTGCGCCTGCCAGCGGGCCGTGTCCGTGACAGATACAGCGGGCGCGGCCAGTACCGGGGGAACGGCGACGGCGCCGCAGGCGATGGCGGCGAACAGGGCACGGCGAGCTGGCATGCAATACTTCAGGGTCAGGATGCGTCGATCAAGGCAGCGATGCGCTGGTTGAGTTCCACATTTTCCGCCTGCAGCTGCGCCACTTTCTGCTTCAAACTGGCGATCTCGCCACGCAGGCGCTCCGCCTCACTAGGCGCCTGCGCCGCGTTTTCCGCCCATGGCTCATTGCCCGTCTCCGGCGTGTCCTGAGATACATGCACCTTCGGCTCGCGCGGCGTGCGCGTGGCGGCGCGCTGTTCGCGGATTTCCTTGGCCGCCTGGCGTAATAATTTCTTGCCACCGGCGACAGCCGCCACCTGTTCTTCCTGCGGCAGGGACGCCACGGTGGCCGCCGCATTGATGGAGATCGTGCCCGAACGGACCGCTTGCACCAGCTCCGGCGAGGCTGCCTTCTGGATTTTTTCGATCTGGCTGATCTGGTTGCTGCTCAGGCGCGCCGCCTTGGCCACCTCTTCGCGCGTGCTCATGGGGGGTTTCGGCGCGTTTTCGCCGTCCGGCGCATCAGCCGCGCTGACGGGCGCCGGGCTGCGCGCAGCGACGATTTCCTTCTTGCGCAAGGCCAGCACGCCGCGCTGGAAGTCCGATACGCTGCGGCGCGCCAGGTGATTGTCGATCATCCACAGCATGACATCGTCGAGCGAGGTAAAGCTGGTGCTCTGGATGGTCTTGAATTCGATGCCGTGCTGGCGGCAGATGGCGTAGCGGTTATGCCCGTCGATCAGCACGTCGTTCCACAGCACCAGCGCGTCGCGGCAGCCTTCGGCCAGCAGGCTGCGCTCGAGCGCCGCGTACTCGCTGGCGGTGAGCGGGTCGATATACGACTGCAGCACCTGATTGATAGTGATATTCATGGTTGTCCTCAATAATGCGGCGCGATGGTCCGCGCCGGCACGAATGCTACACCATCCACCGCCCCTGGCCGGGTAAAATCACGGCGGCACAGCTCATACAAAAACACGGACCATGAAAAGAAAGTACGCCACCGCGATCATTTTTAGCGTCGCCGCCATCGGCTTCACCTGGGTCAGCCCCTATATCGCCATGTACCGCATCAGCATCGCGGCGAAATCCGTGCGCCTGGAAAACCTGGCGCAGCAGGCCGACCTGCCCGCCGTGCGCGCCAGCGTGGCGCGCCAGTTGCGGGCGGCCGGCGAAACGGCCAATGACGAGGACTTCAAGGAAATGCTCGACACCATCGTCTCGCCGCCCGGCATCACGCTGCTGATCCTGCACGGCAAGCAAGGGGCCGATGGCAAGCGCCACGACTTCGGCATGGCGTACCGCTCGTGGAACGAAGTGATGCTGCGGCGCAGCGGCGCAGGCCCCGCTGCCAGCCAGTTTTTGCTGCGCCGGCATGGCATCTGGGACTGGAAATTGACGGATATTACCTTGCCGCCGGAATTACTCTGACGAAACTTGATCTAAAACAACACTTACCTAAACCGTCATATTGATTTTTGGAAATATTATGTAGAATGCCAACACTTCAGGCGCAGCGGGTCGCCAGGCATCCAAGAGATTGCACGATGAAAAGAATGTTGCTTCTCGCTCTAGTGGCACTGGTCGCGCTGGCCGGCGCCTTCTATGGCAGCCCATATTTCACCATGAACAAGATCCGTACGGCGACCATGGACGAGGATACCCAGGCCCTGGCTGCGCAAATCGACCTGGCGCAGTTGCGCGGCAGCCTGGGGCAGCAACTGCATGCCCTGTTCTCGGCGCCGGAAGTGGCCGACGACATCAGCCCCGACGTCATCGCCCCCTTGCTCGATACCATGCTGATGCCTGAAGGCATCGTTGCCTTGATGAAGCTCAATGACCGCTACGAAAAGCCGATCGCCAAGGTCAGCGACATCAGCGGCCGCAAGCGCAATGCCAAGCCCGACTACAAGCTGCGCTACACCTCGTGGGACAAGGTCGTGGTGCAGCGCGCCCATAGCAAAAGCCATATCGGCGAGCTGACCCTGACACGCGACGGCCTGTGGCGCTGGAAACTCGTGTCGGTGGCGCTGCCCAAGAATCTGCTGGCCGACGCGTAAGGCGCGGGCCCCGTGTATCGGCAAACAGCGGCTGGGCGACACTGCTATCATCGGGTTTTGATTTCCATCGGAGGCAGCATGTCAGACCTGGTACAACACGCACTGGCCCACGCGGGCAAACCGGCCACCACGCCCTGGGTGGTGACCCTGGTCAGCGGCGAAAAACTCACCGGCCCCATTTCCCCGCTCAGCGACGGCTGCTACGCCATCGGCCTGGGACAAATCAAGTACTTTTCCAGCGACAAGGTCGCCTGCCTGAATGTATCGGGCGCGGGCGCGTTTCCCATCTGATCACGGACCGCCAGGGCCTACGACGTTCCAGCCCTTTGCCGCTTGACCGCCTCGCCGGCCGGTGCCCCAGGCATTGGCCATCCATGCTGAATAGTTGTTTTTTGGCACGAAAAATCTGATTGATTTACGAAAATTTGTGTGCAACAATAATTTAACCAAATAAAACAAATACCGAATTTTATTATTGAAATCGGTTTTTGCATAGCACGATCCTCACACCACGAATCCGTGTTCTGGATAGACAAGCCCTGCGTAGGGCACGACACGCCACCCGTCCCACGCAAGCACCCTTTCTAATCTTTTTCACGTATTTTTGGGAGAGGCATCATGAATCAACTAACTGTTCGCGCCCAACTGACCCTGGCTTTCGGCCTGCTGGTCTTTTTCCTCATCGGCATCTCGATCCTGTCCGTGCGGAGTCTGTCCAACTTCAACGCCGGCTTTGAGCAATATGTCAACGGCATCACGGCGCGCGCCAATACGGCGCACCGCGTGCGGGACGCGATCGACATGCGTGCCGTGGCGGCCAGAAACCTGGTGCTGGTCACCAAGCCGGAAGACCTGGAAATCGAACGCCAGCACGTCTTGCAGGCGCAGGCCAATGTCGTCAAGAACATGCAGCGCCTGCTGCAGCTGGCGCAGGAGCCCGGTGTATCGGACGAGGTACGCGTCATCATCAACAAGATCGACAGCATCGAAAAACGCTATGCTCCCGTCGCATTGGCCATCGTGGACCTGGCGCTGCAAAAGAAAGACGAGCAAGCCATCGTCAAGATGAACGAAGAATGCCGTCCGCTGCTGGCCGCCCTCGTCGCCGCCACCGATGAGTATTTCACCCTGACGGACCAGCGCTCCGCCATCATCCTGCAGGAAGATAACGCACGCTATATCAGCAACCGGAATATCCTCATCGGCACCAGCTTGCTGTCCATCGTGCTGGCGGCCCTGGCGGGCTGGCTCATCACGCGTCATTTGCTCAAAGCGCTGGGCGCCGAACCGCGCCAGTTGTGCGACGCCGTCAGCCTGCTCGCCGGCGGCGACCTGACAGGAAAACTCAGCGTCGCAGCGAACGATACGGCCAGCGTGCTGTCGGCGCTGCAACGCATGCAAGTATCGCTGACCTCGGTAGTCTCCTCCGTGCGCCAGGATTCCGACACGGTGTCCCTTGCCGCCGCGGAGATTTCCACCGGCAATAGCGATCTTTCCATGCGCACGGAACAACAAGCCAGCTCATTGGAAGAAACCGCTTCCTCGATGGAAGAGCTCACCAGCACCGTGCGCAAGAATGCGGACAATGCCCGCGAAGCCAATGTACTGGCCAGCACGGCATCGGACGTCGCCAGCAAGGGCGGCGCCGTGGTGGGGCAAGTGATGGGCACCATGGACCTGATCAGCGAATCGTCGCGCAAGATTGTCGACATCATCAGCGTCATCGACGGCATCGCCTTCCAGACCAATATCCTGGCCCTGAATGCCGCCGTGGAAGCGGCGCGGGCCGGTGAACAGGGCCGCGGTTTCGCCGTCGTGGCGACCGAAGTGCGCGGCCTGGCGCAGCGCAGCGCCAGCGCGGCCAAGGAAATCAAGACGCTGATCGACGACTCCGTCAGCCGCGTCGATGCGGGTTCCAGGCTGGCGGCGCAGGCGGGCACGACAATGTCCGAGGTGGTCGCCAGCGTCGCCCGCGTCAGCAACATCATCGCTGAAATCACGATGGCCAGCCAGGAGCAGTCCGCCGGTATCGAGCAAATCAATCAGGCGGTGAGCCAGATGGATGGCGTCACGCAGCAAAACGCTGCGTTGGTGGAAGAAGCGGCGGCAGCGGCCGAATCGCTGCGCGACCAGGCCAGCCACCTGGTGCAAACCGTGAGCATCTTCAAGACGCATGACAGCCATGTGGCGGCACCGGCGCCAGCGCCAGCACGCGCCAGTCACAAGCCGCTGCGCCTGGTACCGGCGGCGGCCAGCAGCACCGTCAAGCGCCAGGCCGCGCCGGCAAAACCCCGTGCGGCGCAAGCGCAAGCCGTGACGGCCGGCGATTGGGAAGAGTTTTAAGCAGGTCGCACGCGCAGGGGAAAGCCGCAAGCGGTACCGCCCCTGTCGCGTTGTAATAACACGCCCTGACGAAAAAAAATCCACGGCAACTGTTGTATATCCTGACCCTGATCCCTGCACTACCACACAATGCACCCGGCTTTTGTGCGCTACTGCAGGGAACCCCACTCTTAGGCCGCCAGCCCTGCGGAGTCCTGCTGCGTGAGTTCCGGCAAGCACGCCAGCGCCACTTTCAAGGCGGAAAAACACTGCGCATCGATGGCTGTGCCCACGGTTTCGGCCATGATCTCAAGCGCTTTCGGGATGGGGATCGGCCCCCGGTATGGCCGGTCGGCCGTGATGGCGTCGAAAATATCGGCCGTGGTGATGATGCGCGTTTCCAGGCTGATGTCGTCTGCCGTCAAGCCGCGCGGATAGCCCTTGCCATCGAGCCGCTCATGGTGCGCAGCTGCCACGACGGCCAGTTCGGCAAACGCATCAATGCGTGACAAAATCGTTTCCGTATAGTGTGCGTGCTGCTGCACGGCCAGCCACTCATCCGCGTCGAGTTTGCCGGCCTTGTCCAGCACGCTATTGCTGACGCCAAGTTTCCCGACGTCATGCAGCAAGGCACCCCGCTTGAGCCAGCGACGCCGCTCCGGCGTCACGCCCAAGGTTTCGGCGATCATGTCCGCATACAAGGCTACCCGGGCGCTGTGCCCGCTCGTGTACGGGCTTTTCGAATCGACCACCTGACCGAACGCGGCAGCGATGTCGTCGAGATAGTCCTCATCCACCGGCACGGAACGGTTGGCCGGCTCCAGCGCCGCCACGGCAGCCGTCAGGTCCGGCGAGCGCAACATGGACCAGAAAGCGGCCGACTGCGCCATCCGCTCGAACGCCTGCACCAGTTGCGGGTCGAACCAGCTGCCCGCGCGCTGACGCACCTCGGCCTGGGCGGCGCGCGCGCCATCGGCCGTATGAAACACGTCGATCACCTGTGCCAGCAGGGCAATGCGCGAAAACAAGGGAATCGCCTGCCCTGCCAGTTTGTCCGGCTTGCCCTGGCCATTGTAGTGTTCGTCGAGGCTGTAGATGCCCTGTGCCACCGATTCCGGAAAGCGCAGCAGGCGCGCGATATCGGCGCCGCGCTGGCAGCGCGTGGCGATCAGCTCCTGCGCGATGTGCGAACCGTCGCGCAAGATCGTCATCACGGCGCGGAAGCGCTCGGCCAGGCCAGCCTTCAGGCCCGTGTGCTTGAGAACGAATTTGAGCACTTGCGGCAGGCTGTCGCCCACCGTCTTGAAACCTTGTTTGAAAGACAGATCGTCCGTCAGGTAGAGCTCGCAGATGCGCGCGGCATTGCTGCTGCAGCCCAGGTCCTTCAGCAGCAGGGTGTAATACAGATTCCACAGGTCTTCATCCGCCATGCCCAGTTCGCGTCCCACGTGCATGCCGATCCAGCAACAACGGATGCAATGGCCTTCTGGCTGTCCCTCCGTGATGTCCAGGGCCTGGCTCAGGGCGGCGATCAGTTCGGAAAGCCGGATGCCGTCAACGGGCGGCGCACTTGCGGATAAGATTAACATGGTAGAAATATAAGTTTCTAATTTGCAATGAATTATATTCTACGCGAGATTTTGCCTGTAACTACCTTGTGGCAACATCATTGTTCGTGCACGCGCCGCACCCAGCAGTTGGCAGGCAAGATGCCACCCCATGATGTGGCAACACAACAACATCGCATGGCAGTAGAAAAAAGGGGAAACTGTCGTATTTTCCGCACTGCACACTGCAGCGCTGGCACGCCATGGCGCCGGCATGTTTGCGCTGGCGCAGGGAAAAATTTCGGTGGCCAAGCCGTTCTTTGCGCTGGCACAAGCCTGTCGGCACCCCACTATGCACCCGCCAGATATTGACGACAAATACGATTTTATTCACGTATTGAGTCGAAATTCATATAAATAGTCTTGCCTGGAAAATGGCATGAATACCAAAATTTTCCGTGCTAGCATGATTTTTCGTCTAGCGGACTTGCGCCTGCCTGGACCTTTCGAACAACCTTGACCGACAGGAGCCGTTTCATGATGACACCGCATGCCAGCACACACGCCAGCACCATACGCCACACCCTGATTGCCCTGGCAATCACTGCCGCCTTTCCCCTGCAGGCAATGGCGCAGGACAGTGTCCCGGCGCCGGCCGCACCAGCGGCACAGGCCGGCCCTGGCCAGCTGGAAACGGTGATCGTGACGGCCCAGCGGCGCGCGGAAAACATCAAGGACGTGCCCATGTCCATCGCTACCCTGAAAGGCGACAAGCTCGACACCCTGACGGCCGGCGGCGCCGACATCCGCTTCCTCAACAGCCGCTCGCCCAGTGTCTCGGTCGAATCGGATTACGGCCGCACCTTTCCCCGCTTCTACATTCGCGGCCTGGGCAATACCGACTTCGACCTGAACGCCTCGCAGCCCGTGGGCCTGGTGATGGACGACGTGGTACAGGAAAACGCCATGCTGAAAGGTTTTCCCGTGTTTGACGTCGATCAGGTGGAAGTGCTGCGCGGCCCGCAGGGCACCTTGTTCGGACGCAACTCGCCGGCCGGCGTAATCAAGTTCGATTCCGCCAAGCCCGTCTTCAAGACAGAGGGCTACCTGAGCGGCGGCTTCGGCAAGGATGGCATGAAGAACCTGGAAGGCGCCTTCAACGTGCCCGTCAGCGATACGGTCGCCCTGCGCTTTTCCGGCCAGACGCAGCGCCGCGACAACCGCGTGCACAACCCGCGCCCCACCGGCACGCGCGACTTCGAAGGCTATGAAGACAGCGCCGCCCGCCTGCAGGTGCTGGTCAAGCCCACGCGCGACTTCACGGCCCTGTTCAACGTGCACGCGCGCAACCTCGATGGCACGGCGACGCTGTTTCGCGCCAACATCCTGAAACAGGGCACCAACGACCTGGTCGACAATTTCGATTACGGCTCCTACCCTACCGATGGCATCAACCGCCAGCACCTGAAAACCAAGGGTGGCAGCATGCGCCTGAAATGGGACTTGCCCGGCGTCACCCTGCATTCCATCACCGGCTACGAAAAACTCGATTTCTTCAGCCGCGCCGATGTCGACGGCGGCTATGGCGCCGTGTACGCGCCGCCGATGGGCCCCGGCTTCATCCCCTTCGTCGTGGAAACGGCCGACGTGATTCCCAACCACAAGCAGATTTCTCAGGAATTCCGCGCCGAATCGAGCGCAAAGGGCCCGCTGCAATGGATAGGCGGCCTGTTCTACTTCAAGGAAGATATCCAGATCGACAGCATCAGCTTTGACAGCCTGGCGCCCGGCAATCCGCAAAACAGCGCCTACGCCACGCAAAACCAGAGCTCGAAGTCATACGCGGCCTTCGGCTCGCTCAACTACACGGTTTCGGACGCCCTGAAACTGCGCGCCGGCCTGCGCTACACGAGCGACAAGAAGGATTTCTCGGCCAAGCGCGTGGAAGCGACCACGGCCGGCCCATTCAACCTGCATGACACCTCGCACAACGTCAGCTGGGACCTGAGCGGCACCTATGTGCTGACGCCGGAAACGAACGCCTACGCGCGCATCGCCACCGGCTACCGCGCGCCATCGATGCAGGGCCGCCTGAACGGCCTGGCGGACCGCCCCTCGCAGGCCGGCGCCGAAAAAGTGCTGTCGCTGGAAGCGGGCATCAAGCAAGACCTGTTCGACAAGCGCGCCCGCCTGAGCCTGGCCGTGTTCCAGTACCGCGTGAAAGACAAGCAATTGACGGCCGGCAGCGGCGTGGTCAACATGAACCGCCTGCTCAATGCCGAGAAGGCCACCGGCCAGGGCGTGGAGCTGGACTTCCAGGCCAACCTCAGCGACTCGCTCAGCATGACTCTGGGCGGCAGCTATAACCACACGGAGATCCAGGACAAAAAACTGTACGTGCAAAGCTGCGGCAACGCCCAGAACACCCCGGCCAGCGGCTGCACCGTCACCGACCCCGTCGGCCCCTTCGTGGGCACGGCCTACATCGACGGCAACCCGCTGCCGCGCGCGCCCGAATGGCAAACCAACTTCACCTTGAAATACAGCATCCCCCTCGCCAATGGCGAGTTCTACGCCTACACGGACTGGGCCTACCGCACCAGCTACAACTTCTTCCTGTACGAAGCGAAGGAATACAAGGCCAAGGAATTGCTCGAAGGCGGCTTGCGCGTCGGCTACAAATGGGACCGCTACGAACTCTCCGCGTACGGCCGCAACATCACCAACCAGGTCCAGGCACTGGGCGCCATCGAATTTAACAACCTGACCGGCATCGTCAACGAGCCGCGCACGTATGGGGTGCAGTTCAAGGCGACGTTTTGATGGCAGGTAGATAAAACCAGGCTGTCCGGTACAAACCGGACAGCCTGGCTCAGGCACAAGATGGCGTGATGCGCATCACCTGTGCTAGAATCTCGCCGCGCTGCCCGGATGGTGAAACTGGTAGACACTGGAGACTTAAAATCTCCCGCCTGTAAGGGCGTGCCGGTTCGATTCCGGCTCCGGGCACTCAGAACAAAAAACGCATAGTAGTACAAAACCTGCTTTTCTCTATTTTCATAGGGGGAAGCGGGTTTTTTTTCGTCTTTAGAAAAAGCAAAATGCGGCATAGAACACCAAAATGCTGCTACCATTTGCCAAAATTTACCAATGGATTTACCAAAATGGCAGCTCCGGTCAAGGATGGCAAAATTTGGCGACATCGCCTCATGGTCAAGGGTGTTCGGGTATCCGGCACCTTTGAGACAAAGGCGGCCGCCCTCGCCTGGGAGGCAAGCCAGCGCGTGCAGCTGGCCGACGGCAAGGCCAAGATTATCGAAGAGACGTGCAAGGATGCTTTTGATCGGTACGAGCGCGAAGTTTCCAGGAATAAAGCTGGCAAGCGCTGGGAGGTCAACCGCCTGGCCGCCATGGGTGCTACATCCCTTGGCACCGTGAAAATCTCTTACGTCGATGAAACCCACGTGGCCGCCTGGCGAGATGAGCGACTCCGGACCGTATCCGGCGCAACGGTAAATCGGGAAATGAACCTGCTGTCGCACGTGTTCTCGGTAGCACGCAAGGAATGGAAGTGGCTGTCGAAGAGTCCCACGACCGATGTGGCGCGGCCGAAGGTCAAGCCGCCCAGGGACAGGCTGATAAGCGAGGATGAAATCACGGCCATCTGCCTGGCCCTGGGTTGGGATCAAAAGGCCCCGGGCATGGTACCGACAACAAAACAGCACCGCATCGCCCTCGCCTTCCTGTTCGCTATTGAAACGGCTATGCGTGCGGGAGAAATATGTGGCCTGGGCAAAGCGGACGTATCGGGCCGAGTGGCCAGGCTGAAAATGACTAAGAATGGTTTTCCGCGGGATGTTGCACTCTCGCCGCGCGCGCAAGAGATATGGGCGATGGTGCCCGACGGTTTTGATATTTCCTCCGCCTCCCTCGATGCACTTTTCCGAAAGGCCCGTGAGCGGGCTGGCGTCAAAGGCCTTACCTTCCACGACACCAGGCACGAAGCCATCACGCGCCTGGCCGGCAAGCTGGGTGTGCTGGATCTGGCGCGCATGGTCGGACACCGTGATATCCGGCAGCTGCAGACGTATTACAACGCAACTGCCGACGATATCGCAGCGAAACTATGAAGTGTGCTTTTCCGTCCATGCGATCACCTCGCGCGCTTTGTACAGCGCCTGTGATCGCCCCTCCACCGGCAGGCGGATAGGCCGCGGGAACGTCGGCAAGCACACTATATCGCTACGTACTCGTGCCGCTGAGCGCTTGAAATAGGTGGCCAGGCAGTTGGTATCCCACAGATCCACGGACAGCGGCAAAACGGGCCGTTGCATTTTTTCGATTGCCTCGGCCAGCTTGGCCAGGACGTCGGTTTCGGTGGTGGTCATTATATACCTCCTATTTTTTTCAATGTAGTCCCGTGATTGCTCGAATCGACAAGTGCCACCACCTTGACAACACATGCGCCAACATCTGGCGAGCACCAGTCTTCACCCCAAAACTCAACAGCCAATTCATGAGAGACACACTTGGTTTTGAAGTCAATGTCCAGGCCGTGCTTTTTTGCCAGAGGAACCCAGCGCGCGGCACTGATTGGCTTCGGCGCAGGCCTGGGCGCGAAGCAGTCGGGAAAGCGGCTCATGATTTCACCGCCTTGCTAGCCTCGGCCCGCGTATACGCTTCTTTGAGATCGGCCTCGGCGGCCGTGCGCCATTCATCACCGTGCACGATCGCCAGGCGAAGATACCGGTCGATCACGAAAGCCTGTTCATCCTCGCATTTAGTGCGGATCTCGGCGCCAGCTGCACGGTAGACGTGCGCGATGGGTCCAGTACGAAAATTCGGCAATCCCAGAACATCGGCGAGGGCTGCCGTTATCGAGACCGGGTAGCGTAAGTCATTACTTTTTTTGCTTTCATCTGCCAGCGCTGCCCTTGGAAGCTGCGCGGCCGCAAGCATGGAGCGATATGCAGGCGCCATCGTGGCCAGCATACCGGCGACCGAATCGACCGTCGTGCCCGGTGCCATATCCATCTGCATCAAGACGATCGGCGCCGCTAGGCGCGCCAAGTCGATATCCGCAGGTGTGGCCGTAGGCCAGACAGCTATTGCCGCAGCGGCGATAATCTCAGGTGTTGGCTCAAGCGGCACGAGTTTGTAGCCGTCGGGCACGGCCAGTTGGGCGGCAGCCATAAAAAAGGCGTCGGCCTCGGTGTGTTTTGGGGCGTTCACGCCAGGGATATGGAGGTCACGCAGGCGACAGAATTCTTGGTAGGTACTCATTATTGGGGGCCTTATTGGTAGTGTGCGTCAATGCCGATCAAGCCGGGGAATGTGCCGCCGCTTCCGATGTGTGCCGCGAGCAGTGCCTCAAGATCAGCATGTTTGCCACGCTTCATCTCGCTGCATTCCCAGTCCTCCGGATCATCTGGTCGTGCTGCATCGGTAGCGATAAAGTCGCACGCCACCTGTTCGGATTCGGCAGCGACGTATGCCCAGTCATCGACCTGGAAAATTTTGATTTTGGTGTTGTCGGTGTTCATGGCCAATCCTTTACTTTTGGTGGTGCTGTGGCACCTGCTTGAATTCAATGACCCATACCCACGGGTTAGCAGCCCAGCTGCCGGCGCCGTTGATGGATTCCCATAGCCGTTCGTATGGCGCGATGGCGGCGCGCCGGTAAATTGCTGCTCGCTCAACATCGTTCGCGCCGAATACCGAAAGTTGCCGCACCTGGTCAGGTGCCACGCCCTCGGCGCGTGCATCGGCATCGCTGCAGTCATTCAGACGCTCGACGCGTACCGAGACGATCTCCAGCAGGATGCGGCTCGCCGCGCGAGGCATGAAGATAGAGGGGCGCTTGTACCAGCCTGGCAGCGCGCCGCCGCGGCCAGCCGCGAGCGGCACGTCAGGGGAGCCGGCATCGTACTGGTACGTGCGGTCGCATTCGGCCGTCATGTCGATGAAGTGGCATTCGTCGCTGCCCTTCTTCTCGCTGTAGCGCGTCACCCAGCGGCCGTAGGCGAAGAATGTTTCGCGGACCCAGATGCGATTACCTGGCTGGCCGTACGGACATTTGCGGCCCGAGTCAGCCAGCAGAGAAAGGAGCACGGCTGGATCGCCTCGCCACGGTTCGATACGCTTGTCGGTGACCATTTGTGGCTGCGGCTTGATGATCCGGCGTGTCTGGGCCTTTGTGCCGGCGAGCAGTGCGCGCACCATCGGCGCGTTGAATAACAATTGGCGCTCTTTCACGTTGCACCTTCCCATAAGAAATTGCGTATCCCCTCGATCAGTTCATCGAATTCGGTTGATGTGCACGGCATGCCTTCGTCATGGTCGGCAATTTCGTCCTTGTCGCTCATAACCTTGACTGCCAGCAGAAGCCCGCGCGCCATCCGCAGCTTTTCTTCCAGTCCTTTCGCGTAGGTGCTCATGCCGGCCGCCGTCCATCCGCCAGCGAGGGTTTCTTGCGGTAGCCCAAGGCAGGCATTCCAGCAGGTGATAAGGCGCTGCGCATTGGCTTCTTGCATTCCGGGTGCATTGCCGTAGTCCATGACGACCGCTACGGCGGCGCGCCCGCCAATTCCTCGGATGACAATCTCGGGACGCCCACCCTCCTCCTGGAAGGTTTCGGCCATGAAAAGTAGCCCAGGGGTGTGCTCTTTCATGCCATCACCCGCACGCGCACTTCTTCCGCCTCGGCCGCTTCCGGTACCGGCGCCGCGTCCTTCACCAGCATCGGCCGCATGCTGCCCGTGCGCAGGTTGACGAAGGCACCGTGCCAGGTCAGGCGGCCGTGCCGGAAAAACTCCCACAGGATCGACAGCGCCGGCGTGACGATGGCCTGGTTGATAAATAATTCCTGGCGCTCGAGCGCTTCGGCCAGGCCGCAGCTGGGCGTGTCGTCCTCGATGGCCGTCAGGTCGACCAGCTCGGGCAGTACACGGTAGGGATCTGGCAGGCGGGCGCTACCGACCGGTGCCTTGTGGGCCGGGCTGCCGTCGGCGTTGGACAGCTCGCCGAACAGCACTTGGCCGTCGGCGGCACGGTTGCCCATGTCCATCAGGTAGTACGGCTTGTTCGGATGGCGCAGTGCGCGGCCGTTGGCGATTTCGTAGCGCGACTTGGCACTGTCGACGCAGGCGATCAGCATGTCGGGCGCGCCCTTGCCAGCTTCGTATCGGCCGAAATGCGCCTCCCAGTTCAGGCCAAAAAACGCGTTGATGCGGCTGACAAGCACGATCGCCTTGCTCGATCCGACGTCGAACTGGCCGAACATCTGGCGGCCCATGTTGGCCTCGCTGACCGTGTCCGGGTCGAACGCGATGACGTTCAGGCCGGGGTGGCCCAGTGCCGTCAGCGCGTGATTCAGGCGCGCCAGGCCGGTCAGCATTTGCGAGCCGTTGCCGCCGCAGCCCACCAGGTGAATCATCACCTGGTGCTGCAGGAAATGCGCGGGAGTAATGTGGGGCATGTCGATGGCTCCTACGCGGCGGCCAGTTCGGCCGTGAATATCTTGTCGGCCGGTACCGCCAGCGTCATGAACATGCCCAGCACGCACAGCCGGAATGCGACCGTCGGCAGCTGCTGATCTAGGTTGCCGTACACGCCGGAAATTTTCACGCTGCCGGCATCGTCCAGGTTGTCGGTCTCGCTGAAAAACGCCGGATGCGCGCCATGGCTGTGCAAGTCGATGGCCAGGTGCTCGCGCTCTGCCAGCAACAACTGCTGGTACTGGATGTGGCCGCTGGTCGGTTCGCCGATCGGCAATGGATAGCGCAAGGCCCACTCGCGCGTTTCGTCGTTCCAGATCAAGCTGGCCGCGCTCTCGATCGGGGACTGCAGGCGCGCCACCTCACCAAAAGCGCGCAATTCCGCAAGCGCGCTGCCGATCTTGCCGAACGCGAATTCGACCTTGGGCACGATGGCGCCAAACGGCATGCGCACCGCTTTTTGCTCCGCCAGGCGCTGGATCAGGTGCAGCCACGGCCGGCGCACCTCCAGGTAGATGCCGTCATCAGCCATCAGGAAGCGGTGGCCGGCTTCCTCCAGCGCGTGAAACTCGCTGTGCAACGGCACCACGACGACCGGTGCGGCGCGCAACAGCGCCATATCCATGGCCAGTTTTTCCGGATCGGCCGCTTCTTCGTCGACCGCCAGCAGCAGCGGGCGCGCGTCGCGCAGCGCCGTTTCGGTGTGCAGAAGGAACGCCTCGTAGGACGTTTTGGTGATATTGAGCAGTTCATCGAATTTCATTGCAAGATCTTGGCCGTTCATCGTGTGTCCTTTGGTATGGGTGGTTATTGGTTGCTGTTGCTTTGTGTGATGCGGGCAATCGCGCTTTGTAAATCTTCTTTCGTTGACGCCAGCGCGCTGCGCATCGCGTCAGGGTCCGGCTTGGCCAGCTGGCTGACCCAAACGGCTTTCGTGCCGCCCTTGGTTTTCACCGCATGCGGCGTCTGCCGGTTCGAGTGGGTGAAGTGGCTTCGAAAAAATGCGTCTTCATAAGCGGGTATCGCACTGGCGGCGAGCGCTTCGGGCAGGTCGACATTGCCGGTACAAATGCGGCCGCCATCCCACACATTGAAGTGCGGCGAGTGATACAGGGGTGTGGTGGGGCCAGGCCTGGCCGAGTCGCGCAGGGCGAATACATACCAGCTGCCTGGCACGGCCACAAACACCAGGGCCGGATGCGCCGCCGGGCCGTGGGTGGTACCGATCTCGGGGTAATTCGATTTGAACCAGGTGGTGCGCACCGCCGCCGGCGTCCACCAGGCGATCATGTTCGGCGCCGTGTACAGCAAATTTTCAGGCACGAAGCCGGCGTAAGCGGTTTTGACACTCACGCGCGCGGCAAATTCCGCCAGGTCGGCTTTCGTCATCGGCACACCTGGCCCGATCACGCGGCGCGCCGGATTATTGGCGTCGATCTCGATCCCGTGCGTCGTGGCGTAGATCGGACCGCCGTGATTGTCCGCTTGGTACATCAGCAAGGCGCCGCGCAGGGTCAGCGTGGTGTCGCCGGCGGCGATGATGGCCACGGTTTTCATATAGGTTCTCCGATCAGTTCCAGCAGGCGCTCGGTCAGCTGGGCCAATTGCATGACCTGGCGGGTGCGAGATTGATATTTTTTGATGGCGGCGCTCGACGGCACCATCCTTTGGACGTCGATGAATTCGATGTAGTCACCCGCTTCGCCGTGCATGTTCAATTCATCGTCGAGCACGCGGCTGATCTGATCGTTATCACGCCACAGCAGCACCATGCAGCCATCGACGGAATCGGCGGGATAGTTGTGCGCCCCTACCTCATGTGGTCGAATAGTGAATTCTGGGCCGTTGACCAGCACGGCAATTGCATCGCAGGCCGCAATTACATCGTGGTGGAAGCTGTTGCTGGCGGCAGCGACGATCTCGCCGCGCGACACCACACGTGCTGGGCTCGTTACCCAGCGCGGCATGTCGCCGTAAAATTCGGCGCGCGTCAGAATGTCACCATCATCGATTACCTGCTGGATGGTTTCGTAACCGCGCTCCTCGCGCTGGTCTTCGAGCAATTCTTCGTCCGTCTGGAAGTCGTGCCAGTGCATCCATTGGGCCGCACTGACCGCGCGCCACGGGTCCAGCGCATTCGGCAAGTACATCGTGGCATCGAAAAGTACGGCCAGCACGGTCTGCCCGAAGCCGGCCAGGTGCTGCTCCAGCGCGGTAATGCGCGGCTCCAGGGCGAAGCGCGGCATCTGGATATCGGTGTTTCTGGTCATGCAAAACCAGATGGTGCTTTCATCCAGATGGCGGTGATATCCATCTTCTGGCAACTGCTGCACATGCAGGCCCCAGCTGAAAAACTTGGAGCAATACTGGATCGAGGTCCACCAAGTGCTCAGGGCGGCCACCGCCAGGGCGCGTTCGTCCGGTTCGGCAAAAACCTCGACCAGCGGCGCGTTCGGGCGCGACTTGAGCATGGCGGCGGTAATCTGGTTCGCCTGCAGCAGCGCAATAGCGAGTGGCGCGACCAGGCTATTTGGCTCGCGCAAGCGCACGGCCGACGGAATGCCCGCATGCAGGGTTGGCATCGCCAGCAGGCCCGGCCCCATCATGGCAGCACCACGTGGGCGAACGACGGCGCCAGCAAGCGTGGGCCGCTGCGCGCCTTATTGTGTGCCAGTGTGCTGGCCAGCACGCGAGCCAGGGGCGAATCCACCTCGACCGGAGTAATCGTATTAACCGGCACGCCGCTTGAAGCCAGCGTGCCGGCCTCGCGCAGCTTCGCGATTGCAGTTTTGCGCGTCAACATGGTCAGGCCGCCACGCTGCAGTGTTTGCCGTGCAGTTCGGTCAGGCGCACGCGCGCATCGTGGTCGATGTACGTCACCTCGTTGCGGCCCACGGCGGCCTGCAGTTCCTTGATGAATTCGGCGTCCTCGCTGTCGAGCCAGTTGGCGTGCAGCAGCGCGCCGACGTCGCGGATCAGGCCGGTCAGCTCGCAGCCCTTGGTGCCGACGGCGCGGCGGAACGTGTAGACCGACTTGGCGCCCAGCTGCTCGGGGCCTTCGATGTCGGCGCTGATGATTTCCGGGTACACGGTGGCGTAAAAGTCGCGCACTTGCACCAGGTTGAACGTGGTATTCGGGTCTTGAAGCACCACGCCGTTATAGCGGAATTCACGGATCAGTTTTTCGATTTGCATAGCCATGGCAGATAGCTTTCTTAGAAAAGGTCGAGGGTTACCGTGTCGACGGCGGCGGTGATGGCGGCACTGCCGGCAGGCGGCAGCGTGATTTCTTCGGGCTCTTCGGCGTCGGCGCCGCCAGTTGGTGGCGTGCTGGTCGCAGCAGCACCAGCGTCACTACCGCCCGGTGGCGTGTTCTCTTGCTGGCCGGCGTTATCAGCGCCGGCTGCGGCGTCGCCACCTGGTGCTGCGCTGTCGTTCTTTTTCGGGCGGCCCGGGCCTGCGCGCTTGGCGGGCGATTCCTTCGGCGCTGCTTTGCTGCTGGCTGGCGCATTGCCTTCAGCGCCGGCGGCGTTCGCGGCCTCGACCTGCTGCTGCAGCGACAGCTTCGGCGCCTGCCAGGATTGAATGGCCGCGGCGAAGCCGTCGTCCAGCTCGGCCGGGCTGGCCACCAGCGACAGCGGCTGCAACTTGTGGGCCTTGGTCTTGTCGCCGGCCTGGGTCGGGGTGATGCTGACGCGCAGGTCGTCGCCCTCGGCGGTGACGACGATCATCAGCGTCGCGCTTTGGGTGAGCGCGTGCAATGTTGTAAACATGGCGTGCTTTCTATGGTTGGTGCTGCGGTTGGTGCTGCTCGAAATTAATCGTTATCGTTCGCCTGCATTTTTTTCGGATCGAACCGGTCGCGGCGCTTCATGTGCCGGCGCGCCACCGCGTACAACGTGGCGCGGAGATTTGGCACCTTGAGCAGCTCGTCGAGCGGCCTGGTGGTGTGCAGCTGGCCGTAGGCGATTTCCAATGCGGCGCGGTCGGGTTCGATCTTGGTCATGTCAGAATCCGTTTCGATAGACGTGCAAGGCGCGACGCGCCGCGGCGTAGATGCCGGCGCCGCGGCGGCGGTAAAAACTGAACAGGTTGAAAATGGTGCGCATGCCGGGCTTTCAGCGAGGTTTCGCGGTAATGACGCAAGGGCCGAAGCGGTCGATGGCGGCCATGATCACGGTGGCGCTGTCGGTGCCCAGCGCCGGATACGTGACGAGAGGCCAGGTGCCCCGTTGCACGGTGACGGTGAAGGCGCGCATCATGCGTCCACCTCACCCAGCAGCTGGCGCATGCGGTTCATGGTGTCGGGCGAAACGGCGCCGCTTGTTTCGTAGTCGGTGCTGGCAGCGCGCAGCGCGCCCACCAGCTCGCCGGATAACGCCATGCGCATCGCGGTGCGGCGTGTCGAGCCCAAGCCTTGCTGGGCGATCGACACCAGCGCGATTTTTTCACCGCGCTCGTTGGCCAGGCTGTAGGTGGCGCCCACCGCATTGCGCTGCGCGCGGTCGGTCAGCACCAGGGCGATGCGGCGCACGCGCGCCGCCAGGCTCGTCGTGCTGGTCGCGGCGCTGGCCACATGAGAGATGGCGGTTTTCATTTGATACCTGCCGCTTCGGCTGCTGCCAGAACCTTGTGGCGTTCGGCGACGCGCGTCATGCCGCCGCTGGCGCCCATGAAGCCGGCTTCGTACAGGTTGGTGCTGGCGACGCGCTTTTGCGGGGCGGTCATGTTGTTCGTCATTTCGCTAATGACGGCGCGGGCCGCGAGCAGTTCATGGTACAGATCGGTGGCGATCTTTTTCAGGGCGGCCTGGTCTTCTGGCTGTTGCTGTTCGACATTCGCCTCAAGCGCAGGGCGGCACACCGCACACGTGAGAAACGGGATGCTGACGTGGGTGTTGTCGGGCGCTGCTTCGGATGCTGTATGCGGTGCCATGTGGCTCTCCATCGGTTGAGATTGGTGCGTCGATGGAGATCACTTTAGCCTAAGGCTAATAATATCGCAAGATTTATTTTTAGCCTTAGGCTAATTGCCTTATGTCATAGGGATTGCATAGGTTGCTAAACAGGCGGCCTTCTATAGAATTGCGCAATAATTCGATAGATTGAACTAGTTGGCATTTTGTATAATCATTGCCTTATCACGGCTAGGAATACCATGAGGAATTTAGGAATTTTGATCTTGCTGGTCGGATTAGTCCTGGGCAGCTACTCGCTTGCTATGGATGTATCCGTTGACGTGCCAGCCCGCGACTTCGGCTATGGAATTGCCACACCAGCGATGCAGGTGGCGAACGTAGACAAGATGGCTCAGCGCCAGAATTTCATGATTTTCTCTGGAATTTTGTCTGTGGTGGGCGCGATACTGCTGGGTTTTGGATCAATGCAGGCCATGTCCAGGCAGTTGCCGGCTCCCACGCCAAAAGCGCCGCGTGCACCCACGCCGCCAGAGCGTGCACCTTCGTCGCCAGAGGAAGATAAGGAACTCCGAGCCACCTCGATATCCGGACCGAAAATAGTCTCGATCTGCCCGAAGTGCAGGCATATGGGCAACGGACATGATGTCGCCTGCGGTCGATGTGGCGCGCAGCTGGCGGCATGAAAAAGCCCGCGCGAGGCGGGCTTATCATGTGGAATTAGAGCCTGTCTTTAAAATTACGCGCTTCAAATCTAACGATTCGGCCGACGATTATGCAGGCGCCACCCTTGCAAAGCCGCCGGGGGTGCAGGGTGTTTTCTGATGTCATGTACCATTCATTCCGCTCGAATCGTAGACGCTTTACTACGGGCTCACCGTCAAAATTGATCGCATAGACGCCACCGCTTACTTTTTTTGTGTCAGCGATATTAACCACTGCTATATCCCCCTGGTAAAGCAGTGGCTGCATACTGTCACCGCGCACCTTTATGGCCATCAGGCAGTGTGGGACAAAATCGCCCTCCTCAATCCAGCGGGATGGCACATCAAGCGTGCCGCCATCGTCGAAGTCCTGCTGCACCTCGAAACCCATAATCCCCGCCTGCAAGTGCATCGTAACCAGCTTAATGGAGGTCATTTCGACCGTAGGTTGACCTACTCTGATGCGACTTACGCCAGCCAAAAACGGCAGGTCAGCAGGCCAATCCACTGGATCACTCTGATCAACAGGATGGCTTTGCTCGACCGGCGCGCGGTGAGCGGCAGTTTCGCCGTGGTCGGCATCCATCCAGCCCTGAGGCTTGCCAAACGCAGCCTCAATGGTTCGACACGAGCCTGAACTAATACCTCTTGGTTTTCCTGTGCCGGAATTTTTCGAGCCGTTTAGCCACTGGCTGACCTGAGAATTGCTTTTATTGAGCTTCTCAGCCATGCCGGTGACTCCATACTCTGCTACCAGCAGCGCCATGTTGGCTCGGTGTATTTCATCAATTGTCTTCATATCGCCATTAAATAGCATTAGGCTAAAAAAATACATTCGCATATGGCTTGCATGCTGTTTAGCCATAGGCTAATATGACTGGCATGAACCTACACGAATACCTCTCGCAAGAACGCGGCCGCCAAGCGTCACTGGCGAAGGCCATCGGGGCGCATGCTCCAGATATCAGCCGATGGGCCGATGGTTCGCGGACGATCCCCTTCCATTTCGGCGCGCCGATTGAACTTGCGACCTGCGGTCAGGTAACGAGAAAAGAGATGTTTCCTTGCGATTGGGAGAGGCTCTGGCCAGAGCTCGCCACTACGCTGCGGCGTGCCGCCGATCTCGTAGCGCCGCAAAGCCACCCCGGCCGCCAGCCCCCTTCCACCAACAACATCATGGACACGGTGCCAGACCATACGGTGATCGTGGTCACTGGCGCTCCGGCACCCGCTTCGGAAAGTTGATATGCGTTGCTGCTCGTGTTTGCCGTTTTGTTCATGTTTTAAGCATACCCACTCCGGAGAGAAATAGCATGCGGAACGATTCGCACAAAAAAACCCTGATCGGCATCCTGCGCGAACACGTCAGCGCATGGCGCAAAGACGTCGGCCTGTCGAGCTACAGCGCGATCAGCATGATCGTCCAGGCGCACGACGAGGTCGGCGGCCCAGCCGCCACTGGCATTCGCTTCGAGCCACATCCGGACGAATACCAGCGCACAAAAAACAACGGCGACCGCGTGCTGCGCTGGCTGGATGACGAGTCGAAGGAAAACAACCTGCTGCCGGCCAATTTCGTGCTGTCAGTGCTGGCCGGCCTGCCGCCTGCCGAGCGCATGGATTGCCTGAACGAGATGCTGCATCGCTTCGGCCTGTGCGTGCGATCCCTGGAAACTGCCGACGAAATCGGCCTCGGCCTGGCCGACGTGTGCGAGATGGCCAGCGCCGACGCCGATGCCCTGGCAGCCGTCGCCACCGCAATCGCCCAGCCGACGCATGCCAATCTGGACCTGGCCCTGCGCCGCACCGCGCGTGCCCACGAAAAGAAAGCGCGCGTAGTGCGCCTGCTCGAAGGGGCCAAGCGCGCGGTGAACCGCACCAGAGCGGTTATCGACAAGGTGTTCCACCCGGCGCGGCAGCGATAAAGCCGTTTTACATGGGCCGGCCTGATTTTGATGGCCGGCTCTTTTTCGCCCTATTTGTTGCTATTGGGAAATTGACTGTGGAAAAGAGACTGAAATTAATGGTTTTCAAGGACCAGGGCAATCGTCACTCATGAATTACTACCCACATCACATCGGCGATTTCAATACGCGCACGCTGCATTTGTCTCGCCTGGAGCGCGGCATCTACCGCGACATGCGCGACCTATATTTCGACAAGGAAGCACCACTGCTGGCCGACACCGGCAGGCTGTTCCGCCTGCTGCGCGTCAGCACGCCCGAAGAAATCGCCGCTGCGCAAAATGTGCTGGAAGACTTTTTCGTCCTGACCGATGCCGGCTGGGTGGATGCTGATGCTGAGGCGCAGATCCAGGCGTACTACGAAGGCTTGGAGGCCAGCAGTGCTGGTGGCAAGGCAGCGAAGAAAAAGCGTGACGAGGCGGCGCGACTGGCCGCTGAACTCGCGGCAGTCGGGCAAAGCACGCTGGATTTTGTGCAACAGCAGCATGCTCAAAGTACAAGCACTGTTCCCGAACAGTGCGCGAACAGTGCGGGAACAGTGCGCGATGGTGCCAACCAAAACCAAAACCAAAACCAAAACCAGAACCAAAACCAGAACCAACCCCCAGCACAGCCAACACTGAGCATAGACCGCGCGGGCGCGGCAACGGCGGTCGAGCTGAGCATTGCGTTTCGCAAGGCAGGCATGCCAACGCAGCCAGCAGATCCCCGGCTGCTGGCATTGGTCGAGCAAGGTGTCAGCGTCGATACGGCGCTCGCGGCATGCGCCGAGGCAAAAAAATCCAAACCGAACGGCGGCATCGGCATCGGTTACGTGGTGAGCATCCTGAAGCGTTGGGCAAGCGAGGCCAAGGCCATGCAAGTGGCCGGCGCCCTGCCGCCAGCACGGGCAGCACCTGGCAACACGACGGCAGTACGGGATCAGGCACGGCAGGACACCCTTGATGGATTGACAGGAAGCGGACGACAAAAACATGAACGATCAAACAACATTATCGACATCACCCCTGGAAGAGCAGGCGCTTGCCTGGCCTGAAAAGGCGATCCCGGAAAAGTGGGTCAAGGCGCTGTTCAACAAGATGGCGTTCAGCTATGGCGTGAAATTCGCAGACCAGTGGAAAGGCATCGATCCCGACGGCATCAAGCGCCACTGGGCGCAAAAGCTGTTCGTGCTGACCACGGCCGAGCTGACGCGCGGCGTCGAGCGGTTGGATACCCGCGCCTGGCCTCCGACGCTGCCGGAATTCCTGGCGCTGTGCCGCCCCCCCATCGACCCGTCGGTGGCGTTCCACGAAGCGCTGGAGCAAGGCGCGCTGCGCGACCGCGGCGAGCCGAACATGTGGTCGTCGCCTGCCGTGTTCTGGGCCTGGCGCAAGCTGGGTGCCTTCGATTGCGCGCACAGCACCTATGCCGTGCTGCGACCGCGCTGGGAAGCAGCGTTGGCCGCCGAGCTGGAGCGTGACGTGATCGAGCCTGTCCCGGCGCAGGACCCGGTCGCCCTGCCCGCGCCCGGCAAGACGATGATGTCGAGCCGGAAGGCACAGCAACTGATCGGCGCGTTCAAGCTCAAGGCCCTGGGCGATGCCGGCCAAGGCGACGGCAGGCGCTGGGCCCGGCGCATCATGGAACGCAAGAAGGCGGGCATGGAGTTCAGCATTTTCGTCATCGAATGCGCTGAGCGCGAACTGGGGATGCGCGCATGACCATCAACGTGGCCCCAGCCATCCGCCAGTTGACGGCGTTTGCCGATGCCGGGACAAAGCAGGTGCAGTTCGCCACGCGCGTGGCATTGACGCGCACGGCCCAGCTGGCCAGCGCCAATCTCAAGCACGAAATGCGGGACATTTTCCGCAGCCCGACGCCCTATACGTTGTCGAGCCTGTTCGTGCGGCCAGCCACCAAGTCCAACCTTAGCGCCGAGGTCAAGCTGAAGGACTTCGCCGCCAAGGCGACACCGGCGGCCACCTACCTGGCGCCGCAGATCAAGGGCGGTACGCGGCCCATGAAGCGCTTCGAGCGCGCCATGCAGTCGGTGGGTGCACTGCCACCTGGCTACCGCATCGTGCCCGGCAAAGGCGCCAAGCTTGACAGCTACGGCAACATGAACCGAGGCCAGATTGTGCAAATCCTGGCCTATTTCCGCTCGTTCCCAGAGGCCGGCTACAAGGCAAACATGACGGCCCAGGGCCGCGCCAAAATGGCCATTGGCACGAAGAGGAAGCCAGGCTTCCGTTACTTCGTCGGCCGGCCAGGCGACCGCATGCCGCTGGGCGTGTACCAAAGCATGCGGGGCGGTGGCCCTGGATCGCTCAAGCCGGTGATGGTGTTCGTACGCTACGCCAGCTATCACAAGATTTTCGACTTCGAATACGTGGTCGAGAAGACCGTTGAGAAAGAGTTTGCCGGCCAGTTTGCGCGCGCCTACGTCGAGGCGCTGCGAACCGCACGCTGACACAAGGAAAGGTTGCTATTATGAAATCACATCCAATGGAAACAATCGAGCAAAAACGCATGTTGCCTTATAGTAATAATGCCTCAATAGCAATGTTTCAAATGGGAAATATTTCTCAAAGGTACTCCCCAGCCTCCCCTTGCAAGGGTAATTCGAACCCCCTTTTTTCGCTAGTCACAGGGTATTTGCAAGGGGGTTGTGTTGTCTGATTTGTCTCTGCCAATGACACAAGCCGCCTTCGGTGCGCTGGTGGGCGTCAGCCAGCAGGCGGTCGGCAATCTGGTCGGGCGCGGCATCCTCGATTCGAGCATGTCCGGCCAGCAGATGCTGCACGCCTACTGCTCGCACCTGCGGGAAACTGCAGCCGGTCGTTCGTCAGGCGAAGGCCTGGACCTTGTTGCCGAGCGCGCCATGCTGGCCAAGGTGCAGCGCGAGCGCATCGAGATGCAGAACGGCGTCACGCGCGGCGAACTGGCGCCGGTGGTGCTGATCGAAGAGGTGCTTTCGAAGGCCGGCGCGCGCATTGGCGGCCTGTTCGACGCCATCCCGGGCGCGGTCAAGCGGCGCGTTCCGTCGCTGACTTCCGACGAAATCGGCAACATCGAAAAAGAGATCGCCAAGGTGCGCAACATCGTAGCGAATATATCGCTGGCCGACCTGCGCGACGACGAAGAAGAAGACGTCGCAGCGCCGGAACATCAAGTGGTCGAGGACCAGGGCGAATGAGCGACCTAGCCGAAGTCCTCAACTGGCGATCGCCTGAACTGTCCGCCTGCCTGACGCGTGGGCTGAGTACCTTCGGCGTGCCCGAGCCAATGACGCTGGACGAATGGGCCGGCAAGCATTTCTACTTGTCGAAAGAATCGTCGTACGTCGAGCAGGCCTGGGAGGCGTGGCCGTTCCAGCGCGCCATCATGGCGTGCATCAGCAACAACGATATCGCCGAAGTCGATTTCATGAAGTCGGCCCGGGTCGGCTACACCAAGATGCTGCTGGCCGCCATTGCCTATTTCATCGAGCACAAGCGGCGCAACCAGGCGTTATGGCAACCGACCGATGGCGACAGCGACGAATTCGTCAAGACTGAGCTGGAGCCGATGCTGCGCGACGTCAAAGTCATGCGCAAGGCATTCCCGGCCCATATGTCGCGGCACAAAGACAACACGCTGCAGCAAAAGAAATTCCTGGGATGCATGCTGCACACGCGTGGTGGCAAGGCGGCGCGCAGCTATCGACGCATTTCCGTAGACAACGCGCTCATGGACGAACTGGACGCCTTCGATAGCGACGTCGAGAAGGAAGGCGACCCTGTCACCTTGGCGGCCAAGCGCGTCGAAGGCGCAACCTTTCCCAAACTGGTGGCAGGTTCAACGCCGGGCCTGAAGGGATTCTCGCTGATCGAGGCGCGCGCCATCCTGGCCGATGTACGCGTCCAGTTCGCCTTCCCATGCCCGGACTGCGGTGATTTCCACCCGCTGGCCTGGGGCGGCAAGGACGAAACTACCGGCTTCAAATGGCTGACCAATGATCCGGACAGCGTGCGCCACCTGTGTCCGCACTGCGGGTCGATGATTGACCAGGGCCAGTTCCTGGCGTCGGCGCCGGCGGGCCGCTGGCAAAACGACGACGCCAGCGTCACAATCGACCACGCCGGTGTCTTCCGCAATGCCAGCGGTACCGTGATCAGCGCATTGCCGCATATCGCCTTCCACGTCTGGACCGCATACAGCCCGCTGGTCACCTGGGCCAAGCTGGTGCGCGAATTTATCGCCGCGCACAACAAGGCGCAGGAAGGCGACATCACGTCGCTGAAAACCTTCACCAATACCACCCTGGGCCGCACCTGGGAACTGGATGTCGAAAAAACCGACTCCGAGCAGCTGAAACAGCGCGCCGAGCCCTACAAGCTGGGTTCGGTGCCGCACGGCTGCGTGCGCCTGCTGGCCGGCGCCGACACGCAGCCGAACCGGATCGAGATCGCCGTGTGGGGATACGGCCGCGGCTGCCAGACCTGGATCATCGACTACCGCATTTTTTACGGAAATCCGGACGAGGATGCCGTGTGGGCCGACGTCGCCGAGTATTTGTTCGAGACCAAATTCCGCCACGCCAGCGGCCAGGAACTGAAAATCCACGGTACCGCCATCGACAGCGGCGGCCACAACACGCATGCGGTCTACGCATTTTGCGCCGCCAATGCCGCGCGCCGCGTGTTCGCCGTCAAGGGCCGTTCAGGCAAGGAAAAGCACATCAAGGACGGCGCCACCAAGGTCGACATCGACTGGCGTGGCCGTATCCGCAAGCACGGCGCCCTGCTTTGGCAGGTCGGTACCAATTTGGCAAAGGATCTGATTTACGGTCGCCTGCAGATCACCAGGCCGGGCCCCGGCTACATCCATTTTTCGAAGGAGCTGCCCGATGAATTTTTCAAACAAATGGCAGGTGAAATCCGCGCTGAGCGAATTACCGCCGGTGGAACGGAATCGCGCTGGTCGGCGATCCGCAAGCGCGTCGAGGCCTGGGATTGCACTGTCTACGCCGTATGGCTGGAGACGCATTTCGAACTGGCGAAGAAAACGGCGAAGTGGTGGGACCAGCTGGAGGAGGAAGTGCAGCCTTCGATGGCCGACCTGTTCGCCGCACCGTTGACGATCAGTAGCGCTGCGCCGCAGCCAGCAGCACCAGTTCCGACACCGGCGCCGGCCAACTCGGCGCCAGCACCACAAAAAAGACGCAGCAACAGCAATTTCGCTTCCGACGATTGGTTACAAAGGGGATTTTAATGATTCAAAAGCAAAAGGCGCACCAGCCGGACATACTTGCCTCACTGCTTACTGCAGTGCGCGCGGCGCTGGGCGGCGAACTGCTTACGGTGGACCAGGTACGCGATATCGAAGACGCCATGCGTACTACCTGGGGCGGGCAAGAGGTCTATATCAAGAAGAGCAGCGTTGACCAGGAAGCGCGCGCGCTTGCCATCCGCACCCGCTACAACCTGCGCAACAGGCGCGAACTGCAGGCTGAATTTCAGATCTCGCGCGGTCAGTTCTACAAGATCATCAAGAGCGGCTGAAAAATATAGTCTCATTTTTCCGTAGAAATGAGACAAGCACCCCCGTAAGGTCGGGCGATCAACCAAAAGGATCGCCCGATGACCATTGCAACCGACATGCTCGCCAAATACCTCGCTGCCGAGGCTGCCATCCTGGAAGGGAAGGAAGTCAAACTGGGCGACCGCACCCTGCGCATGGAAGACCTTGGCTCGGTAATTACTGGCCGCAAGGAATGGCAGCAGGCTGCAAACCGCGAAATCGCCGCTGCCGGCCGCACACCCAGCATTGGCGGCCTTGGCTTCGCCCTCGCCCGCTTTGGTGGTCAATAATGGCCGCCGCCATTCCGGTGTCGATGAACGTTGTCGACCAGCTGATTTCCTTCTTTGCACCGAATGCCGGCATCAAGCGCCTGGCTGCCCGGCGCGTCCTGAACCAGTACGAGGCGGCCAAGCCGTCGCGCCTTCGCAAGCATGCCAAAGATACCGGCTCACCCGATACCCAGGTCAAGCAAGGCGCGGTGACCTTGCGCACCCTGGCGCGCAACCTGGAACAAAACCACGATATCGCCCGAGGCGCGCTGCGCACCCTGGTCAATAATATCATCGGCCCGACCGGCATCGGCATCGAGCCGCAACCGCGGCGCCGTGACGGTACGATCCATGACGAGTACGCCAAGCAGCTGCGCGACGCCTACCGCGACTGGTGTCTGATCCCTGAAGTGACGCACAGGCATCACTGGGCGAAGGTGCAGCGCATGCTGGCCAAGACCTGGCTGCGCGATGGCGAGGTATTCGCCCAGCGCTTGATCGGTCCGGTTGCCGGCCTGGATCATGGCACGCGCGTGCCGTACTCGCTGGAAATGATGGAAGCTGACCTGATCCCCATGGACTACCAGGACGAGGCCCGCAATATCTATCAGGGTATCGAGCGCAATGCCTGGGGCCGGCCGCTGGCGTATTGGGCGTACAAAGAATTCCCCGGCGCCGGCACCTGGTCCAAGCGTGGCTACGAAGTCAAGCGCATCGAAGTGGCGCGCATGCACCACCTGGCGTTCGTCGATCGCATCGGCCAAATGCGTGGTGTGTCCGAGTTCGCCAGCGTGATCACGCGCCTGGAGGATATCAAGGATTACGAGGAATCCGAGCGTATCGCCGCTAAGGTGGCCGCCAGCCTGACGGCATACGTCAAGCGCGGTTCTCCCGATGCTTACGGCAATCCAGAAAATGATAACGGTCGCGCACCTACCGCTCCTCGCGAAATCGGCATGGCTCCAGGCATGATCATCGATAGCCTGGCCGTTGGCGAGGAAATCGGCATGATCGACTCAAACCGGCCCAACCCCAATCTGATCACCTTCCGCCAAGGGCAGCTGCGCGCGGTTGCCGCCGGCGTCGGCGCCAGCTATTCCAGCCTGGCCCGCGACTACAACGGCACGTATTCGGCGCAGCGCCAGGAGCTGGTGGAGCAATGGATCAACTACGCCGTGCTGACGGATGAATTCGTCGGCCAGCTGGTGCAGCCCGTGTGGCAAGACTTCGTGCAGATCGCCCACCTGTCCGGCGCCGTGCCCATGCCCAAGGATGTCGACCCCGCCAGCGCTGACGACGCCTTGTTTGTCGGCCAGTCGATGCCGTGGATCGACCCGCTGAAAGAAGCCCTGGCCTGGCATTCCCTGGTGCAGGACGGCTTTGCCAGCGAGGTCGAAGTGATGCGCAAGCGTGGCGCCAACCCGCGCGATGTGCTCGAGCAAATCGACGCGCATCGCAAGGCCGTCAAGGAAAAAGGCTTGATTTTTGGTTCGGACTTCGCCAACCAGGGCAAGGCCGTGCCGCCAAAAGACGACTCCGAACCCGCGTAATCGCCCACTAACAACACTCCAAAAAATAGTGTCTCATTTTTCCGTAGAAATGAGACACCCAAACAAACACACTGAGCGCATTGACTAAGGAACGCATCATGCCAAGCCCCAAAGCGACGACAGCAGCAACGCCAGAAAAGTGGTACACCATCCGCGCCCAAGCGCGCCCGGCCGCCGGCGTCAACGCGCAAGCTCGCGCCGAAATCCTCATTTATGGCGATATCGGCGAGAGCTGGTATGGCGATACCGTCGCGGCCAAGGACTTTGTGCGCGAGGTGAGCTTGCTGGACGTCGACGCGCTGACCGTGCGCATCAATAGCTATGGTGGCTCCGTGACCGACGGCGTGGCCATCTACAACGCGTTGAAGCGCCACCCGGCCGCCGTCACCACCGTGATCGACGGCATTGCCGCTTCCATCGCCAGCTTGATAGCCATGGCTGGCGATACCGTCGAAATGGCCGACAACGCCATGCTGATGATCCATGCCCCCTGGATGTACACGGGCGGCAATAGCGCGTCGCTGCGCGAAGATGCCAACATGCTCGACAGCTACGCCGAAGCCATGGCCACCAGCTATATCGCCAAGACTGGCGGCGACAAAGCCGAAATCCTGGCCTTGCTGCAGGACGGCAAAGACCACTGGTACACGGCCGAGGAAGCAATCTCCGCCAAATTCGCCGATGCCGCCATCGCGGCCTTGCCGCTGGCTGCCTCGGCCAGCCTCAACCCATCCATCCAGGCGCGGTATGCATCATTCCCGCTGCCAGCAGGTCCTGCGGCATCTGTCGCGCCACAACCCACCATCACCCCGAAGGAGAATGCCGTGCCACAACCACTTAATCCGCAAGCCGTGGAGCCGTCCGCTGCCGCTGTTGCCGCCAAGCAGATCGCCGCTACTGCGCTGGAAGCCGATAAAACCCGTCGCACCTCCATCAGCGCAGCTTTCGCCAAATTCGCCTCGACTGAAGGTGTCAGCGCCCTGGCGGCGGCCTGCGCCGATGATACTGAATGCACGGTCGAAGCGGCCAACACCAAACTGCTGGCGCATTTGGGCGCTGGCGCCAGTTCGGCGGGCGGCGGCCGCATCGTGACGCTCGAAGATGAGCGCGACAAGTTCCGGGCCGGCGTCGAGGCGTCGGTGCTGGCACGCTCCAGCCTGGGCAAGGATGACCGCAGCAACAATTTCCGCAGCTACAGCATGCTCGATATTGCCCGCGCCTGCCTGGACCAGGCCGGCATCAATGCCAAGGGCATGGACAAAATGAAGCTGGTGGCCGCCGCCTTTACCCATACCGGCAGCGATTTCCCCATGCTGCTCGGCAACATCGCCGAAAAGGCCATGCTGAAGGGTTACGAAGAAGCCGAAGAAACCTTCCAGCTGTGGACCTCCAAAGGTACGCTGGGTGATTTCAAGGTCGGCAAGCGCGTTGACCTGAACACCTTCCCGTCGCTCGACAAGATCCAGGATGGCGCCGAATACACCTATGCCGACATCGGCGAGCGTGGCGAATCGGTACAACTGGCCACCTACGGCAAGATGTTCTCGCTGACGCGCCAGGCCATCATCAACGACGACCTCGACGCTTTCACCAAAATCCCGAAACGCATGGGCCGCGCCGCGATCCGCACCATCGGCGACCTGGTCTATGCGATCTTGACCAGCAACCCGCGTATGTCGGATGGCATTGCCCTGTTCCATGCTGACCACAAGAATTTGCTGCCTGGCGCGGGCATTTCGACCGCCACGGTTGATGCCCTGCAAGTAGCCATGGGCCTGCAAAAGGATGGCACCGGCTCGATTCTCAATCTCGACGTAAAAACGCTGATCGTTCCGCGCGCACTGCGCGGCACGGCCAACGTGGTGCGCGAGAGCGAGTTCGAAGTCGGCGCGGCCAACAAGAACAACACCGTGCCCAACAGTGTGCGCAGCACGTTTGACGTCGTTGCCGACGCCCGCCTGGATGCGAACTCCGCGACCGCATGGTACGGCGTGGCCAGCAAGGACCAGCATGACTGCATCGAAGTGCAGTACCTCGACGGCAACGAAGCGCCGACGCTGGAGCAGCAAAACGGCTGGCACGTCGATGGCGTCGAATTCAAGGTGCGCATGGATGCGGGCGTCAAGGCGCTCGACTTCCGCACCATGGCCAAGAACCCGGGCGCCTAAACCGCGCATACCGAGTGCGCCGCTGCGGCGGCGCACCAATCCACGACATAGGAGCCATCATGGCCAAGAACTATATTCAAGAAGGTAACGTCCTGAGCTACACGGCCACTGCCGCTGTCGCATCTGGTGCAGTGGTCGTGATCGGCAAGCGCATCGCCATCGCCTTGGCCGACATCGCCGTCGGCGATACTGGCGCGATCACCGCCGAAGGCGTATTTGCAGTCGCCAAGCTGGGCACGGACGTGGTTGGCCTGGGCGACCTGCTGTACTGGGATGCTGCCAACAATCGCCTAACCACCACCGCTGCCGGCAATACGGCGGCGGGCTTCGCTGCGGCGCCAGCTGGTGCAGGAGCCGGCACGGTCAACATCAAGATCAACGCCTGATGTTCGACGTTCTCGAAGCGCGCATGAACTGCACAGCGCATAAAAAACTGGCCAACGCCATGGCGACCATCGGCACCAGCACGGTGCCGGTGATCTTCGACGCCGAATACTCGGCGGCCACGGTTGGTGGTGCGCACATGGGTGCTTCGACACCGCAAATGCAGATCATGAATAGCGACGTGCCGGCTGATTTTTCCGGCAGCATCATCCAGATTACTGTCGGCGCCAGCGCCCCTGCGGCCTGGAGTGTTGCCGAGCGCCGGCCGGATGGCGAGCAGCCGGCCGGCATTACGCTGGTATTCCTGGAGCGTCCATGAACAGTGCGCAGTTCGGCGTGGTCAGCGCCATCCTGGAGCAACTGCGCGTTGAGCCGGCGCTGGCTGGCGGCCGCATTTATCGCTCCCGCACCCGCGCCATCGGTACCGACCAGCCCAGCGCCATTGTGGTGCGCATCGAACGCAGTACCTCGACGCTGGCCCAGGTCATTGGCGGCCCGACTACCTGGGCCACGCTGGTCAACGTCGAATGCTATGCGCGCGCCACGGGTAGCGAGCCGGACGCGGTCGCCGATGCGCTGCTGGTGGATGTATTTGACCGCCTGGCGCTGGCGCCGACGCTCAGAGGGGCTGCCATGTCGTTTGAGCCATTGCCGGGCGACACGCTGTCGTGGGAAGTTGACGAGCTCGATTCAAAAATTGCATGTATTACCGCCAAATTCGTCGTGATGCACAAAACAAAAGGAAGGACCTTGACCTGATGGATATTAATACACCCAAGCCGCCGGCAGTACCAGCCCCCTCGGTGGCTGCCACACCCGCACCTATCCGGCATGCCGAGCCGAAAACGGGCGGCAGCTACACCCGCAACCCTGTTGACGGCTCGCTCGTCAAGAATCCGGCCACGGCCACGCAACTCAACCAGGAGTAATCCATGTCTCGCCTCATTCGCAATACGGCGATCCTCGCCAAGATCGAGCCAGTATACGGTGTCGACGCAGTGCCAACTGGCGCGGCCAACGCAATGCTGGTCAGCACGCTGAGCATCAACCCGCTGAACGCGCAAAACGTCGACCGCAATAATATCCGGCCATACCTTGGCGGTGACGAGCAGCTGGTCGGTAGCCGCCACGTCGAAATGGGTTTCGACGTCGAACTGGTCGGCGCCGGCACACTGGGTACCGCGCCTGCGTGGGGCCCGCTGCTGCGCGCCTGTGGTTTCGCCGAGGTCATCACGGCAGGCGTGCGTGTGGATTATGTCCCGATTTCAACAGGTTTCGAATCGGCCACCATTTACTGGTATGACGATGGCGTGCTGCATAAAGGCTTGGGCGCGCGCGGTACCGCTTCGCTGAAGTTGAGCGTTGGCGAAAAACCAGTCATCTCGTGCAAGTTCGTCTGCCTGTACGGCGGCATTCGCGAGGCCGCTGCTCCAACGGCAGACCTGGAAGAGTGGCAAGTCCCGGAGATCGTGCTGGATGCCAACTCTGGCAAACTGATGTGGGGTGCTACACATGCGATCACCACGCCACCAGCGCTGATCGGCGGCGATTCCTACCCGAGTAAGGGGCTGACGGTTGATCTGGGTGTCACCTCGCCGTTTCAGGCGCTACTGGGTGGTGAATCCGTACCAATTACCGAACGCAAGGTAACAGGCGCGGTGCAGCTGGAACTGACGGCGGCGCAGGAGGTTGCCGCCATGGCCGCCGTGCTGGCCACCGCCAAGACGAGCCTCGGCATGATCCACGGCACCGTTGCTGGCAGCCGTGTCGGCGTGTTCATGCCCGGTGTGCAGCGCATTGAGCCGTCCAAGGAGGACCTTAACGGCGCCCGCATGATCGGTTACAAGCTGCTGATCAACCCCGTCGCCGGCAACGATGAAATCCGCATCGCCACCAGTTTTTAAACCTTGGGGCCGCTGGCCCCGCTATCAGGAAATACATCATGACCAAAAAATACAAAATCGTTGTCGGTAATACCGTGGCAGTACTGGTGGCCGGCTCCCATACCAATGAGAGCGGCAAGGCCATCGCGTTCAAATTCACCTTAATTTGTAATCGCCTCGATGCTGCGGACCTGAAAACGGCCCTGGGCAGTGGCGAAACGCAAGTGGACGAGTTCATCACCGGCGTCGCAACCGGCTGGCGCGATCAGTGCCTGGTGCTGGAGGAAGATGACACGCCGGCGGAGTTTTGCGCCGAGGCGCTCGAAGCCCTCCTCAATATCTCCGGTCTGGGCATGCTGTGCTTCACCGCCTACATGAAAGAGGCCGGCGCCAAGGCAAAAAACTAAGTCAGGTCGCGCGCCATGTGGCGCTCGGCCTGGTGAAATCTGAAGAGGACGAACAGCAGAGGCGCGAGGCGGCCGAAGAGGCGGCAGCAGTGATGGGGCTGCGGATTCGGCGGGCACCTGTCATCAGCGAGGCGCTCTACTTGTGGCCCGAGAACGTGCCCAGCTGGAATCTGTTCCAGGCAATGAGCACGCAGTGGATGGTGGGTATGGCCGGCGCAACCGGATTGAATTACCCCGGTGTCGAAGTTGTCATGCGCAAGGCTCGCGTCAAGCGGCGCGACGAAGAGCGTGTTTTTCATGAAATTCAATGTATGGAGCGCGCCACCTTGAGCGCCTGGAGAGAGAAAACAGATGGGAAATGAATCACGCGTCATCATTACCGCCGACTCGGCCCAGGCGATAAGGGAATTCAATCGCCTGCGTACGGAGTCGACAGCATCGCTCAGGGATATCGCATCGTATAGCGACAAGATAGGAGCGGCCCTTGGTGCAATTGGCCTCGGGACGGGCCTGGCCGCCATCGTCGGCATGAGCGACGAATATACGAAATTCACTGCCCAGCTGCGTCTGGCGACGGTGTCGCAGAATGAATATAACGCCGCCTACGCCGATGTGAAGCGTATCGCCACTGGCTCGCAGCAGTCCTTGGCTGGCACCGGAACGCTGTATGCGCGCATTGCCAACGGCACGCGCGAACTGGGCACGACACAAAAGCAGGTTGCCGACATCACCGAAACCGTCAACCTGGCGTTGAAGGTTTCCGGCGCCACGGCGACGGAATCTGCATCGGCACAGCTTCAGTTGTCGCAGGCCTTCGCCTCCGGCACCCTGCGCGGCGAGGAATTCAATGCTGTCAACGAAGCGGCGCCACGCTTGATGAAAGCCTTGGCAGATGGCATGGGCTTGCCGATTGGTGCCCTGAAAGGCCTTGCCGGTGAAGGAAAAATCACGTCACAGATCATGGCCGACGTACTGCCTAAAGCCCTGGGGGCGCTGCAGGAAGAAGGCAAGAAAATTGCTACCATAGGCGGCGCGCTGACAGTCTTGAAAGATGAATTCATGGAGCTCACGGCCGTCAAGGCCCAGGCCAACGGCACCGTATCTGCGCTAACGACCGGCATTCGTCTCTTGTCGGACAACATGGCGATACTGATGGGCACCATTACGACGCTCACCGCCGCTAAATTGGGCACATGGATGGGGAAATGGGTTACAGATACCTATGCTGCGACGGTTGCAAACAAGGCAGCGGCGGCGAGTAGTTTGGCGCTTGCCGTTACGACCACCGAGGCCAGTGCCGTAGCGGCTGCAGCCAAGCTGACCGAGGCGCGTGCGGCCAGTACGGCAACCGGCGCAGCAGCAGCACTGGCCACTGCCCGGGTGGCCGAGCTACGCACCGCCATTGCGGCAGCCGATGGCGAAGTAATGCTTGCCATCGCCCTCAACGGCTTGATTCCTGCCGAAGCGCGCGCAACAGCCCTGGCGGAAGCACATGCCGTGGCGCTGGCGGCAGAGACTGCAGCAGCTACGGCGGCAACAAGGGCCACCACTGCCGCTACCGTGGCGTTATCGGCGCAGGCTGCAGCAGCTACGCTGGCCACCAGGGCCATGGGCGTGTTGCGCGGCATCATGGCCTTCATGGGCGGCCCGATTGGCACCATCATTACATTGCTGGGAGCAGCGGCGATGGCATGGTCGCATTATTCCAATAAAGCCAAGGAGTCTTCGAAAGAAGCTGCGGGGGCTGTAGCCGAAACGACATCGGAAATGATCGAGCGGCTTGATAAGGAAATTGCGAAATTGAAGGAGCGTAATGCCCTGCGCAATGCTTTACCAATTGCCAAACAGATGAATGAAGCCGATCAAAATGGACTACGTGCGGCAAAGCAAAACATGGAAGATGCGATGAATGGCGTGGGTAGATTTTCTTTGCGTTCAAAAGACTCTCTTGCGCGACTGATCCCCCAACTGACCGCCACATACAATGAGGCACTGGAAAAAGCCGGGGAAAAGGCGAAAGAAACCGAAATCGAAAAGGCCGGAACCGTTAGCGAAAAGATCACGAAATGGCGTGCGGAGAATGGTTCTGCGAAGGAAAGGATGGATGCCGAGCTTGATAAAATGAGGAAGGATTGGGGTACTATTCCAGCAGACATTGAAGTAAAGGTCCGCGCCAAATACGAAGATAAGAGCGCCGCCGCTGCACTCAACAAGGAGCAAACCGCCTACGATAACCTGATCGCATCAATCCGGACCAAGACGGCCGAAAACACCTTGGAGGCAAAGACCGACCAGAACGCGACCGAAAGCCAGAAGATGCGCATCAAGCTCGATGAGGTGCTGGGCACTGGCAAGCGAGCATTGTCTGCAGCGCACCGCGAGCTGGCTAAAGACGCCATTGCCGACTTAGCAGCTTCCGAAGCGGCATTGAAGGCGCGTGAGCAGGAAAAAGACGTGCAGGACTCGCTGCTTGAAAGCACCACCGCGCGCGCATCATCGACTGCAGCGCTGGCTGCAGAATATGCCATGTACGGCAAGTCCAGTGACGCCCGCGCACTCGAAATGATCGCGGTTAAGGCTCAGGCTGACCAGGAGAAGTACTTGGTCGACGCCAAAATAAAGGGCAAGATTGTCACCGGTGAGCAGATCAAGGACCTCACAGCCGAGAAGGACGCCCGCGTCCTGGTCGAGCAGGCCACGGTTGCGCAAACCACGGCGCTCAACTATGCGCACCAGTTGAAAGAAGAAAACAAAAAATTCGGCATCGAGTACATTCTTGACGACAAAGCGCGTGCCGCTGCATTGCTGAAAATCGACGCTGCCATGTGGCAAGAGCGAATTACCCTGGCGGGCGTCGGAACGGATGCCCAAAAACGCCTGCAGGAAGAGTACTCAACCTGGTACAACAATCAACTGGCCAAGCCTGAACTCGAAGCCAACAAGAAAATGTGGGATTCGATCGACACGACGGCGCACGATACCTTCGTGTCGATCTTCGACTCGGGCAAGTCGGCTTTCGACCGCCTGCGCGACACCCTGAAAAACGGCCTGCTCGACCTGCTGTACCAGATGACGATCAAGAAGTGGATCCTGACTATCGGTGCGTCGGTGTCCGGGGCCGGGGCAGCCGGCCTGGCTTCGGCCGAGGGCCTGGGCCTGACTGGCGGCGCTTCGGGCGTCGGCCTGGGTGGTGTTACCAGCCTGGCGCAAAGCGCAAAAACGGCCTACACAATTGCCACGCAGGGATTCTCTGGCGTGGCCGCAGGCATCGGCGGCAGCATTGCTACCCTGGGCAATCTCTTCGGCTCCTCCGCTGTATCCGCTTTCGGCGCCGGCATGGGGATGACGGGCGCGCAGGCTGCTGCGGCGTCCGCAGCCTATGGCTCGGCGGGCATGGCCAGCACGGGCACGGCCTTGACTTCTGGCGCTTTCGCTGGTGCAGCGGTCACGGCCGCCGCCGGCATCGCCGCTGGGGTGCTGGGCGGCAAACTGATCTCTGGCCAGTACGGCAGCAATGCCACGGTGATCGGCGGCACCGGCATTGGCGCCGTCGCGGGCGCTTTCCTGGGTGGGCCTGTCGGTGCGGCTATCGGCGGCGCCTTGGGCGGCGTGATTGGCGGTATTGGCAACCGATTTTTCGGCATGGGTGACAAGAAGTATGGGGAAACGGGTATCACCGGGACGCTGTCGGGCAGCGGATTCACTGGCAACGAGTATGCCAATTGGACGCAAAAAGGCGGCTGGTTCCGCAGCGACAAGAAAGACACGGATCGTAAAGCCGTCGATACTACGACGTCCAATGCGTTTGTGGAAACATACGCTGCCATTCGCAATGTCTCGTCCACGCTGGCCAATACGCTCGGCGTTGACACGTCCAGCCTGGCCACGCGCGCCCAGGCGCTCAACATCAACCTGACCGGCCTCACCACGGAAGCGGACAGGCTGGGTGCCGTCACCAAGTTTTTTGAGGGTGTGGGCAATGCGATTGCGCTTGAGTTAGTGCCGAGTCTCGGCCAGTTCAAGGTCGGCAATGAAGAGCTGAGCACGACGCTGCAGCGCGTGGCCGGGGATTACGCCGGCGTCGATGCGTCGCTGCAGCTGATCGGCCGCACATCGCAAGACGCCTTCGGCGCCGTGGGCGTGGCCACCATTGGCGCGCGCGAGAACCTGATCAAGCTGGCCGGCAGCCTGGATTCGCTCACCAGCGGGACCAGTTTCTTTGCCGAAAATTTCCTGACGGAAGCGGAGCAGATGGCGCCGGTGCTGTCGACCGTGGCCGACACGCTGGGCAGGCTGGGCATGGCCGGCACTACTACCATGGAGGATTACAAGAAGAAGGTGCTGGGCCTGAATCTGGCCAGCGCGGCGGATCAAGAGTTGTACATCAAGCTGCTGGCCCTGGCGCCGGCGTTCAAGGCCGCCAGCGACTACAGCAACCAGCTGGCCGCTGCGACAGGCAATTATGCTGCAGTGGTCAAGTCTGCTAGCGAGATCGCCAGCGAGCATATGGACCTGCAGAAGCAGCTCAATGAATTGACAAAAAGCGAAGCCGAACTGCTGGCCATCCAGCGTTCCAGCATCGCCTCCGTTAACCGTGCGCTGTTTGACCAGGTGCAGGCGGCTAAGGCTGTTGTTTCAGCCAAGGATGCGCTGGGCAAGGCCTACGACAGAGAGGCTGCAGCGGCCCAGACGGCGCTGGATAAATCGAAGTCGTGGGTGTCCACCCTCAACGGCCTGAACGCCAGCATGGCCCTGGGCAGCCAGTCCATCCTGACGCCAGAGCAGAAATATGCCGAGGCGCGCGCCCAGTTCGAGAAAACCCTGGCGGCGGCCAATGCCGGCGACACGACGGCGCAGTCCGGCCTGTCGGCTGCCGAGCAGGCCTTCCTGACGGCGTCCCAGGTGGTCAACGCCTCGGACGCGCGCTACGCGGCGGATTACGCCCGCGTGCTGGCGGCCAATGACGAGGCGTTGAAATGGGCCTCGGCCCAGGTCGACGTGCAGCAGGCTAGCCTGGATGCCCTCAAGGCTCAGGTGTCGGGCCTGATCACCATCAACGACAGCGTGCTGACGGTGGCGCAGGCCATCGCCAACCTGCATGCGGCGATGGGCACGGCCACGGGCCTGGGTGTGGAATTTACCAATGCGCCAGCCGTTGCTGCGCCAGTCGCTTTTTCTAGCGCCCCAGCCCCCGTAGTGTTTGACACCATGCGCTATTCGGCTGGCTCGAATGTTGGTTCAGACGCATTGGTTGCTGAAATCCGTGCATTGAACACCAGGCTGGACGCCCAAACAGTCGAGATCAAGGGCTTGCGCGCCGATCAGGCCAAGCAAACTGGCGCCACCATCCAGGCCACCGTCGAATCGAACGACAAGGCTGCTAAAACGGTCGTGGCTGGTGTCGATAAATCATCCAAATCCGCTGTATGGAATAGAAAAGTGGAGTATGCAGCATGACCAATGAGCACTTTTCAGAATGGCTGCAAAGCCCCTCGGCCATCCGCATGGTGCTGATCGAAGCCCAGGTGAACGTGGCCGGCCAGGAGGTGACGCGGTATATCGCCTCCCGGTCGTACGTCACCGGCCCGGCCGAGGTGCCGGCCAACACGGAGTATCTGCCGCTGGCCACCGGTGGCCTGGCCTTCACGGAACAGGTCAGCTTGACGGGCGAGGCCGGACTATCCGGCGGTGACATCGAGCTGGACAATGGCGATGGTGCACTCGATGGCTGGTTGCTCGATGTGTGGCGCAACCGCGCCATCAAAGCATGGGCAGGCGACCCCAGCTGGCCGCGCGCTGATTTCCGCCTGGTGTTTGACGGCATCATCGACGACCTTGGCAGCTCCAGCCGCGAGACGATCAACCTGGTACTGCGCGACAAGTTGCAGCGCTTAAATACGCCCATCACCGAGGTCAAGCTGGGTGGCACGACGCCGAACAAGGATGCAATCTTGCCGATTCCGTTCGGCGAATGCCACAACGTCACGCCGCTGCTGACCGATCCGGTCACCCTGGAGTATGGTTTTCTCGGCGCCGTCGAGTCGAGTTTCGAGGTGCGCACCAACGGCAAGCCGATTGCCGTGGCCTTGAATGACCAGGCCGGGCGCTTCAACCTGACCACGCCGCCATACTCGGCTGCGATCACGGTCAGCGTGCAGGGCGACAAGGGCGGCAGCTATGCGCCGCGCATTGCCCCGCTGGTGCAGCGCATCGCTACGGCGTACGGCAAGGCCGCCGACCGCTTCACGCTGGCAGACCTCGACCCGGACAATCTGGCCGCCTTCGATGCCGCCCACCCGCAATTGGTGGGCCTGTACG
>Ga0209913_1000273_pt1 | contig 49485 bp, 44 predicted proteins | sample PersoiDNA2013203_FD_185805 | JGI IMG/M metagenome (GOLD analysis project Ga0209913, IMG submission 185805) | Permafrost soil microbial communities from the Arctic, to analyse light accelerated degradation of dissolved organic matter (DOM) -... | ecosystem: Environmental > Terrestrial > Soil >...
CGCATCACCCAGTTGCAGCAGCCGCAAGGGCAATGCAGTTTTTGTGATCAATGCAGACACGGGCGCCCTGGTGAAGTCTTTTTCGACGACGGGGAGTGTGGCCGCCGACATTGCTTTGGCAGATACTAATAGTGATGGCTCTGTGGACTACGCTTACGCAACGGACACTGCCGGCAATATTTACCGGATTGATTTTTCAGATACCTCGGGCAGTCCGCAAGAAGCAGATCATTGGGGCATTCGCAAAGTCGCCTATACCACCGGGAGTGGGCGCAAGTTTCTTTATCCTCCCGCCCTGTTCAATACATCGGGAAAGATGTATGTGGCAGTAGGCTCGGGTGATCGTGAGCACCCGCTGGCGACCAACTACCCTTACACTGCGCCGATCACCAACCGGTTCTACGTGTACCTTGATGACCTGTCGGTGACGTCCAGTTCGTTGACGGCGGCGACCAACTTGGATGCTGACACCAACATGGCCAATTACTCAGTTGCATCGGGGTCGACCTGCTCTACCATTGGCGCGACGCCGGGTTCCGGCCTCAAAGGCTGGTATATGGATTTGACTTCAGGCACGGGCGAGCAGACGATTACCTCGGCGTTGATTGCGGCCGGCATGGTCACCTTCAACACCAACCGCCCGACGCCGCCGTCAGCCGCCTCCTGCACCAACCCCTTGGGTGAATCGCGCGGCTATTGGGTCAACTTGCTCAATGCCAGCGGTGGCATTGGTACGACAAACGCTTCGTGCGGTGGTGACCGGTCTACGACCTTTGTGGGCGGTGGGCTTACGCCTTCACCCACGATCGCCACCGTTTTAATTGATGGAAAAGCGACAACAGTGGTGGTTGGCGCGGCGCAGCGAAGCGGCGGCGCCAGCTCGGGCATCGCGCCGCAGAGGATCACGCCTTTGATAACGTCGCGCCGCCGAATTGTTTACTGGAAGTCCAATGCGGCCAACGATTGACGTGTAACGTTAATCAGCATCAAGCGATGTTGCTGAGCTTTTCTGGGTTTTTCTGCCAAAAAATACGAGCCATGCGGCAATGTGGGATTTTCTGACACGAGGGTTCACTTCACGTCGGAGTTTCCCGCCCTGGAATTTTGGAGGTTCTGAGACAAAGGGTGTTCGGGTGTCAATTATTGATGCTCATTTGTCACCTGCGACGGACAGCTTTGGGATGAATACCGGGCTTTCAACTGGAACCTCTCCAATGACCGTAATTGGTCCAAGCTGTGTAAAAACACTTTTCAAGCCCAATAGTGCTTGCACAGGGCGTCTTCTCAAGATTAAAAACTTCAAAAAATTCGTCCCACTTAGGCTCTCTGTAAACGGTTCCAACCCCATTTACAGAGCCAGCTGGGGGCCGCCCTACAGGAAGCGAGAAGGAACGCCAACAGCTGGGTTTTGTCGCCCATCTCTCCGAGGGCCACGACGCCGGTTGATACGAGGAAAGCTTCCATGAGAACTCCAGGGGCCAGCGAAAAACCGAAGACCACACGGCCTCCCCGGCCCATCCGGAGGCAGTGCGGTCAAAGGTCTTGCCAAGCTAGAAGCTGTTGGCGCCATGGCCGTGAGGACCAAGTATGTTGACGCGAACCCCTGCAGGTGCAAGGCGGCTACTCCCCAATGACGAAAGCAAATTGAGTATAGCCTTCAAATTCTCGTCGCGAACTTGTACCCTCGAAAGCAGCAGACAGAGGCATTCAAAGAGTGGTTTGTGAGCGCTATTCATCCATAACGGAGATTGGGTGGGTGCTGTCACCAGCAGCGTAGGTCAGTTTTCCCATCTGACCGTCGCCTGCCCCGGGAAAGTCCCTTGGCGCCATGTCTTCAAATTGACATAATTTCGCCGTACAAATCTAAGACAATCTAACACTGTGTCGTGGATTAAAGCTGCTGATTTCGGTAGTAAAAATCTGAATTTGAAATCTATCAAGCTATCATCCGCCACTCATGAAAAGTACCTCCCCGCAATTGGTCGTAGACAACAACCAACCTAACTTCACTTGGGTGGACGGCCTTGTTTTGCTGACCCTTTTTGGTGTGCTTTGGAGTGTGATGCACTTTGGGCAAGGCATGCTGGTCGCGTTTAATCCGGCATCCGTCCCCGAACTGGACTTTTCGACCGGCCAGATTCCTTACTATGCAGGCCGCACGCTGCTGCGCATGTGGATTGCCTTTTGCTTTTCCTTGTTCTTCGCCATTTCGCTGGGCTATCTGGCTGCTAAAAATAGCGCGGCGCGGGCGGTCATTCTTCCGGCCCTGGATGTTTTGCAGTCGGTGCCGGTGCTTGGCTTCTTGTCAGCGACGGTGGCCGGCTTCATGGCACTTTTTCCCGGCAGTTTGCTGGGTGTGGAATGTGCCGCCATCTTTGCGATTTTCACCGGCCAGGTTTGGAATATGGCCTTTGGTTTTTACCATTCGATGGTGACGATTCCCACGGATATGCAAGAGGCGGCATCGACCTACGGATTGAGCCGCTGGCAGCGATTTCGCACCGTTGAGTTACCCGCCTCGGCGCATAGCTTGATTTGGAATTCAATGATGTCGTTTGGCGGTGGCTGGTTTTTTGTGGCTCAAAGCGAAGCCATCAGCGTGATGAACAAAGACATCAAGTTGCCAGGACTCGGTTCTTACATGGCCAGCGCGATAGAAAAAGGGGATAACCATGCTGCCGTGTTGGCCGTTGTTGCCATGTTGCTCCTAATTTTGATGAGTGACCAATTCATCTGGCGACCGCTGCTGGTGTGGGCTGACAAGTTCAAGATAGAACTCACCGAGTCTGGCCTGCCTCCGACCTCGTGGGTGTACAACCTGCTGCGCGGCACCTATATATTCACCTGGCTTGGTTTGCACATCTGGCAGCCGTTGCAAGATGCGCTGGGTCAAACCATTCGGCGAATCAAACCGCAGCCTAAGCGGTCGAGACCTGGGGCGGTAAATTGGCCTCTTCGCATCGCCGGGCTGGCGCTTGCGGCATGGTTGGGCTATGAGGCCATCATCGGTGTTTTTGCCGCGATTGCGACTCTCCACGGGGTGCTCACCGTGGCCATGGTCGGGCACATTGTCTGGCTTGGTTTTTTGACGCTGCTGCGCGTGCTAGCAATGACGGTATTGGCGACACTCATCTGGACACCGATTGGTGTCTGGATTGGGTTTCATCCGCAGGTGGCTCGATTTGCCCAGCCGCTGGCGCAAATCGGGGCCTCATTTCCGGTCAACATGACCTTCCCGATTGTGGTGGGCTTGTTTGTTGCTACGCACACGTCGATGAACTGGGGCAGCATTTTGCTGATTGCCATGGGCACGCAATGGTACATCTTGTTCAACGTGATTGCCGGTGCGATGGCGATTCCGAACGAGATGAAAGAAGTCGCCAGCATCTACGGTTTACGCAAATGGAAGCTGTGGCGCACGTTGATTTTGCCCGCGATATTTCCATTCTGGGTCACGGGCGCTTGTACAGCGGCGGGTGGCGCCTGGAACGCCAGTATTGTGGCCGAGTTCGCTACTTGGGGCGACACGACGCTCAAGGCCGATGGTTTGGGCGCCTTTATCGCTGAGGTGACCAAGAGCGGTGACACGCCGCTCATCATTGTCAGCATTGGTGTGATGTCGCTCTTTGTCGTTGTAATGAACAAGTTGGTTTGGCGGCGGCTGTATGGCTATGCAGAACGTCGCTTTCGGCTGGATTGATATTTGACTAACTCCCGACTAAGCATGACAAACCTTATCAACACAGAAGCGTCCGCACCGCCTATCGCGGAGCTGCGTGCAGTGAACAAGTCTTTCATCACAGACGGTGGGCACGAATTGAAAGTGCTGGAGCAGATTGACATCGCCGTGCGCGACGGAGAGCTGCTTGCCTTGCTTGGCCAATCGGGCTCAGGCAAATCAACTATCCTGCGCTGTCTGACCGGACTGATTGAGCCCACGTCGGGGCGGGTGTTGCACAAGGGCGATACTTTGCATGGCATCAACGATGATGCCTCAGTGGTGTTTCAGACCTTTGCGCTATATCCGTGGCTGACCGTTGAACAAAACGTGGCCGTCGGCTTGATGGCGCGCCAGGTCAGCCGCGCTGAGCGCGATGCAGCTGTCGACCGGGCCATTGAGTTGATTGGCTTGGGCAACTACCATGCGGCTTATCCGCGTGAGCTGTCCGGTGGCATGCGCCAGCGCGTGGGTATTGCACGGGCGCTGGTGTCTCAGCCTAGGCTGCTGTGCCTGGACGAGGCTTTCAGCGCCCTGGATGTGCTGACCGGCGAGAACTTGCGGCAGGAACTTATGAGCCTGTGGCGCACGCCTGGTACGGGTTTAAGCTCGATTTTTATGGTCACGCATAACATTGAGGAAGCGGTGGAAATGGCCACTCGCATCGTTGTGCTATTTCCGCGTCCGGGCCGGCTCGGTTTGGTTTTGGAGAATACTCTGCCGTATCCGCGTGATACGAAAAGCCCGGAGTTTCAAAGACTGGTGAGCGTCATCCATGAAAGCATCACCACCACGACGCTGCCAGACCATCCGGTAGAAATACAGGTGCCCGGCCAGCCTATCTCGCGGGCTCGTAACCGCATGGAGTCGATACCGCTGGTGCCTGTGGGCCAGATTCTGGGGCTGCTGAGCATTCTGCACGACTCGCCAGAGCTGTCCAACATTTACGACATATCCGATGAGATTGGCAAAGAGTTTGGCGAGACCATTGCGCTAGTAAAGGCGGCCGAGATTCTGGAGTTGGTTGAAACGCCGAAAGACGAGGTTCGTTTTACTGAACTGGGAAGACGTTTTGTAGCGGCAGACCGGGCAGCCAGACATGCCATCTTTGCCGAGCAGGTGTTCAAGCTGCGCTTGTTTCACATCATCATTGCGTTACTTCATGAGCACGACGAAGTTGACTCAACGCGCGTGATTAAAGATATCGGCAGTGCATTGCCGTACGACAATCCTGAGAAGACCTTTCAGACCATGATCGCCTGGGGACGCTATGCCGGCCTCATGGATTTCAATGCCAAGACCGGGATGGTGTTTGTGCCGAAAAATGAGGACAACGCCGAAGAGCTCCCTTGATGGGCGCCGGCGAACGGCGGGTCTGGGCTGCCAAATGCCAACCGCGAACGGCCGGTTCGTATTTTCGTCAACGTCGGCAATGGGCACAAAGCAGCCACCCACCGTTCAAACGGACCGCCACCTCCACCGCGCCAAAGAACCAATTTCTCTTGCGTATCCCCATGATGCTGCTGGGCACCTTTCGTTGCATCAATGCCATGGGTTGCCAGATGGGCGTCAAACCAGTCGAGCTGCCTGGAGCTCTTTCTTCACGTAAGCGTAATACAGGGGTGCTGCGACCAAACCTGGTATTCCGAATACCGCCTCGCCGACGAACATCACTGCCAACAACTCCCAAGCTGCAGTGTTGGTTTGCTTGCCCAGAATCTTTGCATTTATTACGTATTCCGTCTTATGAACTGCAATCAGGAAAAACAAGCAGGCCAAGCCCACTGCGGGTGAAATGGAGATGCCAGCGAGGGTCACCACGCTATTGCAAATCAAGTTGCCAACAATGGGGATGAGACCGGCGACGAAGGTGAGCGCAACCAGCGCACCTACGTATGGCATGCTGACTCCAAACAGCGGCAAAGCCACCAGCAGGAACAACGCGGTGCTCACAGCGTTGATGGCGGTAATCCAAAATTGAGCAACGACAATTTGGCGAAAGGCTTCGATGAAATGGCCCGCACGCTGACGAACCGCAAAATGCAGGGGCGCAGTTGTCGGTGACGCCTTGGTGCCTTCAATCAAAGCGCCAACGACCAGACCGACGTACACAAGAAGAACTCCATGCAGCCCGGTTGAGCCGAACCCTGCCAATGCCTGTGCTTTGGATTTCAGGTAGTCGGCCAGCCAGACTTGCACGGCCATGAGCTCATCTGGTAGGTAACTGGCGAGGTCAGCGGGTAGCTTCTGGCGGATTTCCAGGACGGTGCCGGCAAGGTGATGCAAGAGTGCCTGATACTGGCCGACCGCACCGAAAGCCATACCCTTTGCGTTGGCAAGAAGAAAACCCAAGCCCACGATAGGCAAAAAGACGACCACGGTGGCAGCCATCGTTGGGCTCAATCTCGCGCCTTTGGTGCGCCTTTCTCCCGCCAGAGCAGCAGCGAAGAGATAACCCAGGCAGACTGCCAGCAAGCCGGGCAGCAGCCCGTAAATTAGAGTACCTGTGCACAGCAGAGCAGCCAGCACGAAGCTTGCAATCTTGACAGGCGGCGTCACAGATATTGTTTTTTTGGATGGTGCTAGTTGAATCGGTTTCGGCATAACAAGGCTAGGGTTGTTTCGATTCTGACACCTTCCCTGCTTTGAATCCCAGAATTGTCTATTTCGATTCCGAAGACGTTTTGAAAGAATAGAAGCATTGGCGTCAACCCGGTACCTCGCCGCGACAAGTCACTGGCTGGCCCCAAGTGGCTGTTTGCTTTCCCGCAATGCAGTCACCTGGAGATATTGCTCAATGGCTAGCTTTTGGGCGCCCGCCAGGTCGATGTGGAAGAGTTGCATCCCGGTCTCGCGCATAAAGTTCAGCCACACGCCTGAGCCGCGCATCGCTTTGCCCTAGCAGTGAATCTCGACATGAAGAGCCGAGGTGAAAATGGACCCATTCAACGGCCCGCGCGCCAATTTCAGCGAGAAGCCTTCGGGGGCTATCGCGGCAGGAAGCGACAGTTCACAACCACGAACCCCCTCGAAGGTGCAGAAGGAGTAAGTTTCTTCATCAACCTGGAGAAACTCAATATCAAAAAAAGGAGCCAATTTTCGTAACCGAACTTTGTCAGAACTGCTCAGGAAGAAAGCGCTTTTGTTGGGGGATCCGGTAGGGGGCATGGTCAGTCATCCTTGCCTAGATTCAGATGGCAAAAGACGAACGCTTCTAGGCTCACATTCGCTCTACGGAGCTCAGAATGATGTGTCCGCATTATTTGTAGCGACAACGCTCAGTCAATGAACACTTTCGCGGCTTGGACGAAACGGCAATTGATGACGGACTGACACATTGCAGTCATAAGCTCAAGATATGCTCAAGAAAACAACGAGCAGACAGATAAGTCAAGAGAGGTAAATATGTCATCGGCTACCTACCGCGTCGAAAGCACCCACGCCCTCATGGGCCCTCTGTTGCCAATTTCTGGCGCAAAGTTCCTTAACCTCGTTGACCGCGCGCTAGCCACCGTCTTGGCAGCAAAAAGCTGGACATACCCCACTGGCCATGAAATCCGCGTGGTGCACGTCCCAACTGGAGCAGTCGTTTTCCGAAAAACCGCTGTTTACTTTACACCGTGCAGTGAGGACTGCTAAATCAACGATTTAGGAGTGCTGACTGCACCCCCTCCAGGCAAATCTAGAGGTGTCGCCAGTCCAGCAGTTCATCGAGGCGGCTACCTTTGAAAGCATTGGAACTGGCGAGGCACTTGGTGTCCAGGTACTTGGCGACGCCAATTGGTGAAATGAACTACATTGGCCGTCTGTCGATATTGGTTCAAATACTCTACCTTTCATCTAAATGTCCACCTACATCCTCCTTTTCATCGCATTTATTGTGTTAGTTGTCATGGTCCTTTGGTCCGTAATCGGCTTACGCGCAGCCACGCCCAAGGTCAAGTGAAACTGAACCAACGCTGGTCACTTTTGATTTGGTGACAGCTCATCTTCGTCAGGTTGCGCGGAAGATACCTGCGTTTGTTTGTTCGGGAGCCCATCAAGAATGTAGTGACGGCTTGTTCAAAATCGGAGTGACATGATGAACCGTGAATGTCCGCTCCGTAGGAGATTGACCGTCCGCTAGGGGCACCTAGCAGGTTCCCACGAACAGCGGCTGATCAGCACCCCAAATCATGCAATCCTGCTGCCAGGAAGCGGGCACTGGGCACCGGCGGGCGCTGCACAGGCGACCGTGAGTAAGTGTCAATCAAACGAAGGTTTTTTGGTTTGTCGTTTACGCTTACTGCGACAAAGCCATGATGCGATACTGGCGCTTATGAGATTGATTCCTCTATCCATTCCCACTTTGATGCGATGGGTGACTGTCAGTGCCAGTGTTCTGGTCATTCCGTTAAGTTTGCTGTTGTTTGTTCAATGGCCGTTGCGGGACTGGCTACAGGCCTACTCACGCCAGGCCAACGATGTTGGACAAATCGTATTCGCCCTGTACGCTGCCGTTGCGATCACGGCAGCGTCTCAATCAAGAAGCCATCTTGCTATCGCAAAACATAAAGAAAATGCTGTTAAAAGGAGTGTCTCGTGGCGCAACTGGGCTCTGCTCCTGTGCGTGGCACCTTGGGCCATTTTTCTGATGTGGGCGGCTGTGCCGCAAATGCTGATCTCGGTGGCGCAACTGGAATCCTTTAGCGAAGGGTTTACACCTGGCTATTTCATTTTGCGCATGGCCCTGGTTTTGCTGGCGGTGTTGGTACTCGTTGAGGCAGTGGACAGGGCTTTTGCCAGCCTGCGGCGGCGACAGGATATTGAACCGTCATGATTGTTGAGGCATTCCCCACGGCCGGCATGTGGATGCTGGTTGTATTGGCCATACTGATCTTCACCACTGGTCTGCCCGTCTGGGCTTTGCTCATTGGCACTGCCAGCCTTTTCTCTGTCGGCGGATGGGTGGCTGGCCTGATCGATGCCCAAGTGCTCAGTGCCATCAGCGGACGAATTTTGGGACTACTAGAACATGATTTGCTGCAGGCCTTGCCTCTGTATGTGTTTATAGGCATCTTGTTGCAACGACTGAGTGTGGCAGATACGCTGTTTTCGTCGATCGACCGGATGTTGCGTTGGACGGGCGCAGGGACATCGGTCGCAGCGTTCGGAGTGGGTGTATTGGTATCGCCTATGAACGGCTCGGTCGCGTCCAGTTCGGCGATGATGGCACGCTTGGTCGCACCACGCCTGGGCAGAATGGACAGTGCGTTGGCCACCGCGCTCATCAGCGTCTCCAGCACCATTGGTGTCGTCGTGCCGCCTTCGCTGGTATTGATTCTGTTGGGTGATGCCATGATGAATGCGCATACCGAGGCCAGCAACCTGCCCGGTTACCTGCTGGGTGGGCAGCGCATCATTAATACGCAAGACGTGTTTCATGCCGCATTGCTGCCCGCAGCCATGGTGCTTGTGCTGTGGTTGCTGGTCGCTTGGTGGCATGGACGTGCGCTGCCTGCAGACCCGACCCACAAGCCATTGACGATGGGCCAGTGGCTGCTGTCGGCAACCGCCTTCGCCGCGACGTTGCTGCTGCTGGGCAGTGTTTTTCTGGGAAAGATGTATGCAGTGGAAGCCGCAGCCACAGGAGGTGTTGTGCTGGTGCTCGCCACGCTGATCAGCCGGGCGCTGAACCGTTCACAATGGCGAGCCGTGCTGGCTGACACCTTGAGTCTGAGCGGTGCCTTGCTGGCCTTACTGGTTGGCGCGACCACTTTCAGTCTGGTTTTTCGCCTGTGGGGCACTGACCGCTGGATTTCCAGTCTTGTGCTGGGTTCCCAGTTGTCGCCGCTTGTTACCGCCGCCCTGGTGTTAATGCTGGTCGCCTTGTGCGCCTGGGTGTTGGATGCCTTTGAGATGATTTTCGTGATCGTCCCCATCGTGGCACCCCCGCTGATTGCGCTGCTGGGTGATGCTCAGCAAACTTCAGTGCTCTTGCTGTTGGTGCTGCAACTGAGTTTTCTGATTCCGCCAATGGGCTACGCAGTGATGATGGCCCGATCCCGATCCGGGCTGGTCAATACGTCCATCTGGTACACCGTTTTGGCACTGCTGCCCTACATCGTGGTGCAATGTGCGATAAGCCTAGTAATTTTCCTGAGCCCTTGGACTGTGCATCAACTGGACGCACCGCCTGAGGTGGCACCAGCCCCAATTTCTGCGGAAGACCTCGACCAGCAAATGCGCGATATGGCAGAACCGGAAAGTCCGCAGGAAACACCTACTCGTTAGCAAATGAAGACTGGTTGCGGGTTATTTCAGCCCACTGCACTGCTCTGGAGGGTTCTGTCGCGATAGGGATAACAGACAATCTGATTCATGCATGATTTCCGCAAAGGTTTGATCATTGGCGCGTTGCGCAAGGTGCTCAAACGGGTCCACCTTCCGCTGGAAGTTATGTTGACTTGCCCTCTTGAACGCCACCCACCTGTTGAACCCTGTAACTACAGGGAAGGCAGGTGGCACTCAGGTCTCCCGCAGTTGTGGCGGCCCCGCCGATGGCCGAAAAACAGGACAAGGGGCTGTCCTGTTTTCCGCCTTTGGCAGCTCGTCAGTCTGGATCAGGGCTGGCTCAGGTCGAAGGCGTTGGAAAGATCGCTCACGACCTTGCGTACACCCGGCAGTTTCTCAAGTTCAAATCGACGCGTAATGAACTTGATGATGGACGTTGTATCGTTGGGTGTGCTGTCCACATAGCCCTTCTTGGCATAGGGAGAAATGATGATCGCGGGAATACGGCTGCCTGGGCCCCAACGGTCAGCCTTGGGCGGCGCGGCGTGATCCCAGAAACCGCCGTTCTCGTCGTAGGTGACGATGATGGCCATGTTCTTCCACTGGGGGCTGGCCTGGAGTTTGGCGATCACATCGGCGATATGGGCGTCGCCCGACATCACGTCGGTATAGCCCGGATGCTGGTTCAGGCTGCCCTGCGGCTTGTAAAAGACCACCGGTGGCAAGGTGCCGCCAGTAATGTCGGCCTGGAGATCGGTGAAGTCTTTCAGGTGAGCCGTCCGTTCCGCCTGGCCGGCGGTGGTGGTCGGGTCAAAGCGGGAGAAATAGTTGAACGGCTGATGATGGGGCTGAAAGTTGGCGGCACCAGTCGCGCTGTTATAGATGATGGTACGTGCCGCAGCGGGATCCTGGGTCCCGTCAGCCAATGCCGCTTTCCAGGCGCCGGCGTACCAGACCCAGTTCACGCCCTTGGCGGTGAGCGTGTCGCCTATGGTCTTGGCCGTCTGGGCAGGCAACGCAGCCGCGCCGCCGGTGGCGGTCGGGTTGGCGAGGTGCAGGTCGCCTCCGTTTGCCGGCGCGGTGCCGCTAGGCTGGAACGGCGGCTGAGTGGTGTTGATGGCGTAGCTCAGCTTGGTCGTGGCGTCTATCGGCGTGAAGTTGAAGTCACCCTGGTAGACGCTGCCCGGCGCGGTGGTCAAGGCGCTGGCAGGCGGATTAGTCTTGAATGCCAACAGGCCGGTTGCCGGATCGACGATGGAGACCCGTCCTGCTGGCGGGGTGGCGGTAGAAGGTGTGCAGGCGCAGACCAGCCAGAAATGGTTGAGGAAGGAGCCGCCGAAAGCAGCCATGTAGAAATTGTCGGACAGGGTGTATTGCTGGGCGAGCTTCCACATGGCCATGCTGGAGCCGTCGTAGTAGCCCATGGACAGGCCACCGGCGTCCGAGAACGCTGCGAACAGGTTGTTGGCGCCGCCGTTGATCTGCATCTGGTTGTTGTAGAAGCGGTGCACTAGGTCAGGTGATGTGATGCTCGCCGCGATGCCGGGGGCGCCTCCCGGCTGAGCGGCATCGATACGGAAGGGTTTGTTGGGCAGGCCGGCGACGAAGGACCAGGCGCTGGCCAACGCCGTGGAGGCGGAATAGACCGGCGGCAGGGTCGCGAGCACGGTCTTGCCGTCCCGGTCCAGTTGCTGGTAGCTCGCGGGTAAAGCTTTGCCGACGCCATTGGCGCCGGGGAACAGACCATAGAGATTATCGAAGCTGCGATTCTCTGCGTAGATAACGACCACGGTCTTGATCTTGTCCAGGGTGTTACTGGCACTGGAAAGCAGCTTCTTCACGTCCTCGCCGCTCTTGGCTGCCGCCAGTGCTACCTGGATTCGTTGCACTCCATCGTCAGTGGCAGCACTCAGTCTGGCCTTGTCGACGTCGCCGGCGGCGAGGCTGTTGTAGTCGGAGAGCAGCTTGTCAGGGCTCACGCCAAGCGCTGTCGCGACCTTGGCCTTGGCATCAGCGAAAGACAGGTTGTTGGTCTCCATTTCTGAAACCACGCTGGTGGAATGCACGCTGACGATGCCTGGAGCATCCTTCGGTGCGCGCAGAACTATCTTGCTGGTGACCGGCGTGGAGGTGTTGGTCGCAGGGTCAAAGCGGACCGCGCCCGGAAGTATTTCGGCAACCACCGAGGCGTCGCTGCCGGACAGGCTGTACTTGCCCTGGCTGTCCGATGTGCTGCTGGGCTCACCGGCGTCGCAGACACCGTTGTTATTCAGGTCGAGGCACACCTTGGCATTTTGAAAATAACTGCCAATGACGGCGCCGCTGGTGACAGCAGAAGCGCTGCCACCGCAGGCGCTCAACATGGCAGCGGAAGCGGTAGCAATGGCGATGAACGGCGAGTGACGGAAATGGTAGGGTTTCATGGAAACGTCCTTGGATTGGAGACTGAACCTACGAACTTTATCGAGGTAATGTGAAACTTTTATGACGGCGCGGCATAACGCTTCACAGTCACGAAAACTCGTGTGGTCGAGTTTTTGCGATTTGCACCAGAAGCAGGAAGCGAGCATCCCACCCGACTTGCATGACCAATCAATACAAACACCAAGCTTCAGCAGTGCTGCGTTCGATCTCCTGATTACGCATCGCCAGCCTCATATCAATCTCGCGCGCAGGCGCGCCGAGAACTGGTCAAGCAGAAAAACCACGATAAAAATCGCGATCAGGATGGTCGCCACATGGTCATACTGGAACATGTCGAAGCGGCCCTTGAGTTCCTGTCCGATACCGCCGGCGCCGACCAGACCGATCACGGTCGCCATGCGAATGTTGCGATCGAGGATGTAGAGCGTGTACGCGATGTACTGTGGCAGCACCTGCGGCAGCACGCCATACCATAGCGTCTTGAGCTTGCCGGCACCGATGGCTTCCAGCGCTTCCTGTGGTTTCTTGTCAGCGTTCTCGATGTCCTCGGCGTCGAACTTGCCGAGAAAGCCTGCCGCGCGCAAACCCAGCGCCAGCACGCCGGCGATCAGTCCGAAACGATCGATCCACGTGCCAGCGTGTAGGTGAACCGGCTCGGCGTGTAATTGCGCGCGGCGAGATAGGCCAGCGGGATCGACATCAGCACCGACAGCAAGGTGCCCCAAATCGCGATCTCGACCGTCTGCACCATCTTCACAAACCCGGTCCACAGGTACCTGCGCAACCCGCGCGCATGCTGGCATTCAGCGAAATCGGCAACATTTCATCGCATTCCGTGGCCTGAGAAAATTCGCGATATGACAGCTATACTTGTCAAATTCGCCAAGTGACAGATTTACTTCCCAATTCTGCGAACTTAAAGTGCCACAGCAATGCGTTCCATCAAATGGATGGCTATATTTTCCGGTGTGACACTTTTACTTCGCCGGATGCTTACGGGATATTGATCATGAGCAAACTGGTTACGTACGACCTTGCGGATGGTGTTGCCACGCTGACCCTGGACAATGGCAAGGTGAACGCTCTGTCGCCCGATTTGATTGTCGACTTCAATCAGGCGCTGGATCAGGCCGAGCAAGATCGCGCGGTGGTGATCGTGACTGGCAAACCAGGCATTCTTTCCGGCGGATTCGATCTGAAGGTCATGATGTCCAGCCCACAAAATGCGATTGATCTGGTAACCGCCGGGTCAAAGCTGACGCGTCGCATGCTGGCCCACCCGTTTCCTCTCATCGTCGCCTGTCCGGGTCACGCCGTTGCCAAAGGTGCGTTTTTGTTGCTGTCCGCCGATTACCGAATTGGCGTCGAGGGGCCGTTCAATATCGGTCTCAACGAGGTGCAGATTGGCATGACCATGCACCATGTGGGTATCGAATTGGCGCGTGACCGACTGAACCCATCGGCTTTTCAGCGCTCTGTCATCAGCGCTGAAATGTTCAACCCCCAGGGAGCGCTGGTTGCGGGCTTTTTTGACCAGGTAGTTGCCGTCGATCAGTTGCTGGTCACGGCCCTGGAAGCCGCCCAACGTTTGAAAAAAATCAACATGACGGCGCACAAAAACACCAAACTCAAGGCCCGCAAGGCACTGTTGGACAGACTCGACAGCGCCCTGGAGCGCGACAAAATAAGCGGCTTGCACTAAGCCAAAACAAGGAGGACGCCAGGGCTGGCGAAGATTTCGCCTACCCTGCCTTTCCCTTGAGCGCCGTTAAGGCAGCTAGCTTTTAGGCATGTCGCGCAGGTCGCGGCGCAGGATTTTCCCGATCGGCGTTTTGGGCAATTCATCGCAAAATGCGACGTGGCGCGGCATCTTGTAGCCGGTGAGTTGAGTCTTGCAGTGCGCGATGATGTCTTCTTTCGTAAGGCTGGGGTCTTTTCTGACAATGACCACCTTCACCGCCTCGCCCGTTTTTTCATCGGGTATGCCCACCACCCCGCATTCAAGCACCCCCGGATGCGTCGCGATCACGCTCTCGATTTCGTTCGGGTAGACATTGAAACCAGAGACCAGGATCATGTCTTTTTTGCGGTCGGTGATGGTGAAGTAGCCCTCGCCGTCCAGGTGTCCAACATCGCCGGTCTTTAGCCAACCGTCCTGCATCACCTTGGCAGTCTCTGCCGGGTTGTTCCAGTAGCCCTTCATCACCTGCGGGCCGCGGATGCAAATCTCGCCCGTGTGTGGCTCCAGATCGCCTTCGCCGCGCCAGACCGGTAACTCATTGAAGTGTTCGTCACGGATCGACACGTCAGTGGACGGGATGGGCAAACCAATTTTTCCGTTCCAGGGTGTCGCCAGCGGATTGGCGCAGACCCCAGGCGAGGTTTCTGTGAGGCCATAGGCTTCCGTGATGTAACGCCCAGTCACTTGCTGCCAACGCTCAGCCACGGTTTTTTGCACCGCGGCGCCACCGCCCACCACCACCTTTAACGTCGAAAAGTCGAGTTGATCGAAGCCCGGGGTATTCAAGAGGCCATTGAACAAGGTATTGACGCCGGTCATGACGCTGAACTTCCAGCGCCCGAGTTCCTTGATCAGTGCTGGCAAGTCGCGCGGATCGGTGATGAGCACGATCAGGCTCCCCCACTTCATGAACGACAGGGTCGAGGTCAGGCAAAAGATGTGATACAGCGGCAGTGGTGCAACGGCGATCTCGCTGCCTTCCTGGAAGCTCGCCGATATCCAAACCCCGGTTTGCTCCACGTTGGCCAGGATGTTGCGGTGGGTCAGCATGGCGCCCTTCGAGACACCGGTGGTGCCGCCGGTGTACTGCAGGAATGCGATGTCCTCACGCGTCACTTGAACCGGCTTGAGCAACGACCTCGCGCCGCTTGCCAGCGCCGCCCGAAAGCCAATGGCGCCATCAATGCGCCAGGCAGGCACCATCTTTTTCACCTTTTTGATGACAAAGTTGACAAGCCAGCGTTTCGGCCACGGCAGCAGGTCGCCGATTTGCGTGGTAATCACATGCTTGACCGGCGTGTTGCTGAGCACGCGCTGCAGCACACTGGCAAAGTTCTCAACAATGACAATGGCTTTGGCGCCGGCATCCTGCAACTGATGCTCTACTTCACGCGGCGTGTACAGCGGATTGACATTCACCACGACCATGCCAGCGCGCAGGATACCGAACAGTGCCACCGGGTATTGCAGCAGGTTCGGCGCCATGATGGCGACGCGGTCGCCCTGGGCCATGCCCGGCAATCCCTGCAAAAAGGCGGCAAATTCACGCGTCAGGCGCTCCAGCTCGGCGTAACGCATGGTGTAGCCGAGGTTGTGAAAAGCCGGTCGGTCAGCGAACTTGGTCGCGGTCTTTTCGAGCAGATCGGGGATTGACGTGAACAGGTCGGGATTGATGTCGGCTGGCATTCCGGCGGGATAGTTTTTTAGCCAGATTTGCTTGTCGATGTTGTTCTCCAGTGAGGGTTGACTCGGGGCCGCGGTCTCAGGACACTGAAAAATGCAAGGTCGGCGCGTTCAGGTCGGCAAACGATGTTCCAAGGGCAATTTCGCCGCGCCCATGCAAGACACATTCCTCGCGCCTGAGCAACAGGTCGGAGCCGCCGCCTGAAAACCGCACCCAGCAGCCGTAGGAGCTAAGGTCCACCAGCATGACGCTGCCATTGCGCCAGTCAATCCGGGCGTGGGTGCGGGAAACGCGCGGGTCATTAACGACCACCTCCGCCTGATGCATGCGTCCAATGTGAATCGGCAGCTCGAACGACTGGAAAGTCTTGCGGTTGTCAAGCCAGCTCAACTCAATCTGGCCGCCCAGCACATCGTTTTGAGTCACATCAAACTGCGGGTCCACCTCGGCCTGCTTGGTCAGAAAAGCCGAGGCGACGTCTTCCTGCCAATCGACCTGGTAGACGGTACACGGCTCGGCGCGCCCGCGGATGTTGATCGGCCCCAGAATTCGAAAGCGCACACCTTCTGCTTCCGTGGCGTTGTCCAGCGCTGCGCTATTGGCCCATATCTGGTGCGCACCCGAGAGGTCACTCAGACGCGCCGCTATGTTGACGGCATCGCCATAACAGTCGCCAGCCAAGAGCTCGACATCGCCACTGGCAACGCCAATGCGGATCGGCATTCGTTGGGCGGGCGGTACCAGGGTCATGCGTTTTTGATGTCGGCGCTGTATCTCGACCACGGCATTGATGGCGGACGCGCTGTCCCTAAACAGGGCCAGCACCCCGTCGCCCAGCATTTTGACAACCCGCCCACCGTGCGATTCAACTATTATTGCAATCCAGGTCGTTATCTGCGTCACAGCCAAAGTGGCTTTGGCATTACCCAAGGCTTCAAAGACACTTGTGCTGCCAAACAGATCGGCAAATACGACAGTCGTGTGCTCACCCATACCCAGCTGATTCCGTTTCTTGATCTTGGACCGAGTTTAGGGCATATCCCGCCTTTTCAGGCGTGGCCCCAAAACAGCAAGGCGTCGCGTCCCTGCACCAACAGATCGGTTTTAGCGCCCACTGGCAACAACACTTTGGTGGCGACATGGCCATAAGGCAAGTTGGTGAGCACCGGGGTTTTGGTTTGCTGGCGCAGCCAGTTCACGACCGTCTGCAATTTGTAGCCCCGGTCGTGCGGCACCAGTTTGAAGTCGGTAAACTGACCCAGCAAAATCGCTTTTTGCTGCGCCAACACACCCGCGTGCAGCAGTTGCGTCAGCATACGTTCGATCCGGTACGGATGCTCTGCCACGTCCTCCAGAAACAGGATACCGCCTTTGACCTGCGGAAAATATGGCGTACCCAGCAGGGAGCACAGCAGCGAAAGGTTGCCGCCCCAAAGCACTGATTTTTTTATGCCAAATGAGGCTGTAGACCCCGTGGATATTGGGTTAATAGCTACTAAATCACTAGCATTTGAAGATGCGGCATCAGACTTGTTGGCGGACAGGTGCGGCTCACGCAGTTGCCGCCAGCCGGTGCCCTCCCCTTGTCCTTGGACCAAATCGTCAAAACAGGCTTCCATGATGTCGTCGGGCACGGTTTCAGCGGCATTGGTCAGCCCTGCGGCCGCCAATGGAAGTTCAGCGTCATGACCGTCCGGCTTGCCACCCACGCCAAAACCTTCGCACAGCGCAGGGCCAGCCCAGGTGACGCGCCCGGTTTTCGCCAGCACGGCACTTTGAAACGCCGTGAAATCACTAATGCCAACGAAGCGCATGCCTTGATCAATCGCTTTGGCCACTGCTCTGTAGTGAATACCCGGCAGAATGCGCGTCAGGCCATAACCGCCACGTGAGACCAGTGCCACATCGGCGCCACTGGCTGCGGCGCGATGAATGGCCGCCAACCGGGTCTGGTCGTCCCCGGCAAAGCGCAAATGACTGGTCAGCGCTGCTTCGTCAATTTCAACCTCATGGCCCAGCGATTTGAGTCGCGCCACGCCACGTTTGAAAGCGGCCTTGTCACGCACGGCGCCCGATGGAGAGTAGATATAGATGTGTTTATTCATGAATTTTTTGCAGTGGATTGCGGGGATGCGTCCGGCAGTGCCGCAAAGGCTCGCAACGCAGCGCGGTGGCCGCGATCTGGAAACGGTGCTTCATAAGCCGCCTGTTGACCATTGGCTGGCGGCTCCAGGTCCATGAGCAACAGTTCCTCAAAACGTTCTGGCGCGCTGCTCATCAGGGCTTGCCCCAGCCACAGGCTGCTGCTTTGAACTACCAACACGACATTGTTCAAGTCGAGCCGCTCGACCAACTCGGTCAACACCTGCTGATGCCAGTGTATGGTGTGGGCGCTTTCCTTTTTGGGCTTATCGCTTTTGCCAAATCCAATCAAGTCAGGAGCCACCACCCGATGACCAGCCGCCAAAAAAACCGGTATTTTTTTGTGGTACTGGTAACTCCATGCCATATGGCCATGCAGGCAAAGGTAGGTCAACGCTGCATCTTGCGGGCCAAGGTTGAGGTAATGCAGCCGTAGCCCGGCGAGTGCGGACAAGTCACTGATGTACTGGGCTGCCCAAGGGTAGTCTGGCAGGCCGCAAAACCGTGCCTCTGGGGTTCGTAAGGCGTCTTCGCGCAGCGGGCTGCAGCCGGTTTGACTCTGGGCGCGTTTTTGCTGGAAAAAACGCTGCAACAGCTCAGCGCACGCATCGGCCTGCACCCCGCCCTGCACTTGCGTGTGGTGGTTCAACTGCGGATTGGCGAACAAATCGACGACTGACCCGGCGGCACCGGTCTTGGGGTCGGGCGCCCCATACACCACACGCTGCAGGCGCGCGTGCAGCATGGCACCGACACACATGGCACAGGGCTCCAGCGTGACAAACAGTTCGCAACCATCAAGCCGGTAGTTGCCCAAGGCCTGGGCGGCGGCGCGCAAGGCCACTATTTCGGCGTGAGCGCTCGGGTCCTGGGTTTCAATTGACGCGTTGCGTCCGCTGGCAATCAGCACGCCGTCTTTCAACACCACGGCACCCACCGGCACTTCCCCCGCCAAGGCAGCAAGGCCCGCCTGCGTCAAGGTCAACTGCATGGCTTGGTCATCAGTCATGGTCGGCGGCAAGGTGATTTTGTAAGCTGGACTGACCACCATGTGCTACTCTAATTATAGCTACTAAGGCAATTAGCACGGGGGCTAGAGGCTCAAAACATGTGTTTTTATTCCCACTCAATGGTGGCCGGCGGTTTGCTTGACACGTCGTAAGTGACCCGGTTGATGCCGCGCACTTCGTTGATGATGCGGCTCGACACTTTTTTGAGCAGTGCGTAAGGCAGTTCGGCCCAATCGGCGGTCATGAAGTCACTGGTTTGCACCGCACGCAAGGCGACCACGTAATCGTAGGTGCGGCCATCGCCCATGACGCCGACACTCTTGACGGGCAAAAACACCGTGAAGGCCTGGCTGGTGAGGTCGTACCAGCTTTTGCCTGATTCTTCGTCGATGAAGTTGTGCAGTTCGTCAATAAAGATGGCATCGGCACGGCGCAGCAAATCTGCGTATTCCTTTTTGACTTCGCCCAGAATCCGCACCCCCAGACCGGGACCGGGAAACGGATGCCGGTACACCATGTGATAGGGTAAACCAAGCGCCACGCCGAGCTCGCGTACTTCGTCCTTGAACAATTCGCGCAGGGGTTCCAGCAGCTTCAGGCCGAGTTGCTCTGGCAAGCCGCCCACGTTGTGGTGGCTTTTGATGACCACCGCCTTTTTATTCTTGGCGCCGCCGGACTCAATCACGTCGGGGTAGATCGTGCCCTGTGCCAACCAGGCGACGTGGCGTGACTGGTCGCTTTTGAGTTTGTCCGCCTCGGCCTTGAACACCTCGACAAACTCGCGGCCAATAATTTTGCGCTTGGCTTCCGGGTCGCTCACGCCTGCGAGCTGTCCGAGGAACTGGTCAGCGGCATCAACCCGAATCACCTTGGCGTGCAGCTTGCCGACAAACATTTCCATCACCAGGTCGCCCTCGTCGAGGCGCAGCAGGCCGTGGTCCACGAACACGCAGGTGAGCTGCTCGCCAATGGCCCGGTGGATCAGGGCCGCAGCGACGGACGAATCGACCCCACCGGAGAGGCCCAAAATGACCTCTTCGGTGCCAACCTGGGCGCGGATTTGCTCCACCGCCTCGCTGATGTAGTCGCCCATGATCCAGTCAGCCCGTGCGCCACAAATATCGAGCACAAAGCGCTCCAGAATGGCCGCCCCGCGCTTGGTGTGCGTCACCTCCGGGTGAAACTGCACACCGTAAAAACGCCGCACTTCATCGGCCATGCCGGCGATCGGGCAACTGTCGGTACTGGCCATCAGCTTGAAGCCAGGCGGCAACTCGGTGACCTTGTCGCCATGGCTCATCCAGACCTGCAGCATGCCGTGGCCCGCGGCCGTCTTGTAGTCCTGAATGCCTTCGAGCAAGGCGGTATGGCCATGGGCGCGCACATCGGCCGGGCCAAACTCGCGCTGGTGCCCGCTGGTGACGATGCCGCCTAGCTGGTGCGCCATGGTTTGCATGCCATAACAAATGCCCAGCACCGGCACGCCCAGCTCAAACACCGCAGGCGGCGCTTTGTCGGTCGTATCTTCATAGACGCTGGCATGGCTACCCGACAGGATCACGCCCTTGAGCTTGCCATCCCGTGCATAGGCGCGCACCCAGTCGTCGGTCACATCACAGGGGTGCACTTCGCAAAACACATGCGCCTCACGGATACGCCGCGCAATCAACTGGGTGACCTGAGAGCCAAAGTCAAGAATGAGAATTTTTTGATGCATAAGGGTTAACGCCGCGTGGTTTCTTACTCTGCTCTGTAGTTCGGTGCTTCTTTGGTAATCTGCACGTCGTGGACATGGCTTTCGCGGATACCGGCGGTGGTGATTTCCACAAACTCGGCCTTGTTTTGCATCTCTTCAATCGTGGCGCAACCGCAGTAGCCCATGCTGGCGCGCAAGCCGCCGGCCATTTGGTAGACGATAGAGACCATGGTGCCTTTGTAGGGCACGCGGCCTTCAATGCCTTCGGGCACCAGCTTGTCGGCGTTCGGGTTGCCCGTTGTAGATTCCTGAAAATAGCGGTCCGCACTGCCCTGTTGCATGGCACCGATGGAGCCCATGCCGCGGTAGGTTTTATAGCTGCGGCCCTGAAACAGAATCACTTCACCGGGTGCCTCTTCGGTGCCAGCGAACATGCCACCCATCATGACGGTGCTGGCCCCAGCGGCAATGGCTTTGGAGATATCGCCACTGAAGCGAATGCCGCCGTCGGCAATCAGCGGCACGCCAGTGCCTCTTAGAGCCATGGCCACGCTGTCAATCGCCATGATTTGCGGCACGCCCACCCCCGCCACGATGCGGGTGGTGCAAATGGAGCCTGGACCAATACCGACTTTGACCGCGTCCGCGCCGGCCTCGACCAGCGCCAGCGCTGCGGCACCGGTCGCAATGTTGCCGCCAATCACGTCAACGTGCGGAAAGTTTTTCTTGACCCAGCGCACCCGGTCAATCACGCCTTTGCTGTGACCATGCGCGGTGTCCACCACGATGGCATCGACCCCCGCGCGCGCCAAGGCTTCCACCCGCTCTTCAGTGCCCTCGCCCACGCCAACGGCGGCACCCACGCGCAATTTGCCTTGCGCATCACGCGCCGCATTGGGGAAGCTGGTTTGCTTGGTAATGTCCTTGACGGTGATCAGGCCCTTGAGCTCAAACGCATCATTGACCACCAGCAAGCGTTCAATCTTGTACTGGTTCAACAACACCTTGGCTTGTTCGAGGGTCGTGCCATCGGGTACCGTCACCAGCTTGTCGCGCGGCGTCATGATGTGGCTCACGGGCAGGTCATAACGGGTTTCAAAGCGCAGGTCACGCCCGGTGACGAGGCCAACCACCTTGCCGCCATCGCATACCGGAAAGCCCGAGACACCGAGTTGCGCCGACAGGTCCATCACCTGGAGCACGGTGTGCTGCGGCGTGATCACCACCGGGTCGCGCAACACGCCTGATTCATAGCGTTTGACCTTGGCCACTTTCGCAGCTTGCTGCTGCGGTGTCATGTTTTTATGAACAATGCCAATGCCGCCCTCTTGCGCGATGGCAATTGCAAGACGCGACTCGGTAACCGTGTCCATGGCAGCAGAGACCAAGGGCAGGTTGAGCGCAATATTGCGGGTGAAACGAGTGGCGAGAGATGTGTCCTTGGGTAGGACTTGGGAGTACGCTGGCACCAACAGAACATCGTCGAAGGTGAGCGCTTTGCCGATCAGGCGCATGGTCTAAGCTCCAAATGGCAGATTGTACCCGCGCCTCTGTCACGCCTCGGCGGCGCAGTTGCTGCCTCAAATCTCATTTGCCAGGGTTAGCCGCCAGGCAGACGCGTCGGCTGAGCGCTAAACTTCGGCCATGAAAAATATCCGGCAAATTCTGTTTCTTCTCGCGTGCCTGGTTTCGCTGGCAGCGTCGGCGCAGTGGCAGTGGACTGACAAGGATGGACACAAGGTGTTTAGCGATCGCGCGCCCCCGGCCGACGTTTTGGAGAAAAATATTTTGAAACGTCCAGGCATGGGTGGCAAAACCACGGTTAACGCGGAGGCGCCCTCCTCTGCGGTGTCGCCTGTCGCCGCAGCATCGGCGGCGCAAAGCGCGGCCAGCGCGCCCAAGCTCAGTGGCATCGACAAAGAGTTGGCTGACAAGAAAAAGAAAACAGAAGAAGCGCAGGCCGCCCAGCGCAAAGCCGAGCAAGAGAAGGTGGTGAAAGCCAAAGTCGAAAACTGCGCGCGCGCCAAACAAGCCAAGGCCAACTTTGATTCCGGCGTGCGTGTCAGCCGAATCAATGAGAAAGGCGAACGCGAGGTGCTCGATGACGCCGCCCGTGCCAGCGAGGTGAAGCGTATTCAGGCCATCATGAGTTCCGACTGCCAATAGCCAGTCTGAGAAGCAGCGTAGATCGCCGACTCAATAACCCGCCTTGGCTCCTGCACGTTTTTTCACAAAAAGCCCGGCGCTACGAGCACCCTGTCTGGCAAAGCGCTCCCGGCGCGCCACTTTGGGGTCGACGGTGAGCGGCCGATAAATTTCCACCCGATCATTGTCTTGGAGCACTTGAGTCAGACTTGCCTTGTGACCCCAGACGCCCAGCGCCAGGGAGGACGGATCAAGCGCAGGGAAAAGCTGCAGCAGCCCACTGGTCTGTAAGGCCTGCAACACCGTACTGCCGGCGGTCAATTGCAGCACGACCTCCCGCACATCGCGGGCGAGCGGCGAAAAAATCACCGTGATTTGAAGGCGGGCGTCACTCGCCATAAACTTGTTTGGCCCGCTTGACAAAGGCGTCCACCATGCTGGCTGCGATCTTGTCAAACACCGGGCCCACCAGCTTACCCAGCGTGGCATTGTCAAAGCCGTAGTGGAGCGTCAGTTCGACCCGGCAAGCGCGCTGGGAGTCGTCACCAATCGGCACAAAATTCCACTCACCATCCAGTCTTGAAAACGGGCCGTTCACCAACTTGATGGCCACCTGCCGATCCGGCACATGCGTGTTGCGGGTGGTGAACGTCTGACGGATGCCGCTGAAAGAAATGCCGATTTCCGCCGTCATGCCAGTTTCGTCACCCGTGACGACGCGGGCGCGATCACACCAAGGTAAAAATTTGGGATATTGATCCACGTCCGTCACAAGCACATACATCTCGGACGGGCTGTACCAGATGAGGACGGACTTGGTGACGGTTTTCATAAGTGGGTGATGATCTGCGCGGAATTTTAAACAAGTGGGTATTCTGGCCGATCGTGACCGGTCTTTCCGACCTGCTGCCGCACGCATCTGCAAGTGAAAGCATGATCCCTGGCGTCTTTGCTTCCAATTAATTCATCCGCCGCAGCGCTCTTTCTGTGCTTCGGTCAGGGTCGAGGCATGGGTCTTCAAACCGAGTTTCGCCAGCAGCGAGCGGTCATCCTCTGCTTCCGGATTGCCGGTGGTGAGCAACTTGTCGCCGTAAAAAATCGAGTTGGCGCCAGCCAGGAAGCACATCGCCTGCACCGCGTCGCCCATTTGACGACGGCCAGCTGACAGCCGCACGCGCGCTTTCGGCATCGTGATGCGCGCCACCGCGATGGTGCGCACGAATTCGATTGGATCAAGCGGCTCGATGCCATACAAGGGCGTGCCTTCAACTTGCACCAGATGATTCACCGGAACCGATTCCGGATACGGGTTCAGGTTCGCCAGTTGAGCAATCAGGCCAGCGCGTTGCTGGCGCGATTCGCCCATGCCGACGATGCCGCCGCAGCAGATTTTCAGTCCCGCCTGGCGCACTCGCCCAAGCGTATCCAGACGGTCTTGGTATTCGCGCGTGGAGATCACGTTACTGTAAAACTCCGGGGCACTGTCGAGGTTGTGGTTGTAATAATCGAGCCCGGCTTGTTTCAAACGGTCAGCTTGGCCTTCTTCCAGCATGCCCAGCGTGGCACAGGTTTCCAGACCCAGTTGCTTGACGCCGCGCACCATCGCTTCAACCTTTTCCATATCGCGCTCTTTGGGCGAGCGCCAGGCTGCACCCATGCAAAAACGGGTGGCGCCGCTGGCACGGGCTTCGCGCGCGGCGTCCAGCACCTGCTCCAGCTCCAGAATTTTTTTGGCTTCAACGCCGGTGTCGTAACGCGCCGCTTGCGGGCAGTAGCTGCAATCTTCCTCACAGCCGCCGGTCTTGATCGACAGCAGCGTTGCCAACTCGACATCACCCGCGGGGAAATGGGCGCGGTGAGTTTGCTGCGCCTGAAACATCAGGTCGTTAAACGGCAACTCGAATAAGGCCAGCACGTCAGCCAGCGGCCAGGTGGCCGCTTCCGGCAAGGTGATGGGCGTTGCCGACGGATGGAAGGCCACTGCACTGGACTGTTGCGACGGGTTTGGGGACATTGTTATTCCTTTAACGGTTCATGTTCGTTGCTGCTTGGCCAGCCAGTTTGGCAGACCGGAAAAGTCAAGATACTCGGCTGCTGCAGTGGCGCACGCACGGCTGTATCAATTGCGGCATCCCGGCTGCGGTCGGGGCCGTCGCTCTGCGGCCGAAGTGGTCGAGGCAAAGGAGATTTTAGTCGCCTCTGGCAACGACCCAGAAAACGTGGCAGAGTGAGGGGCATTTGTTGAAGAGCTTCCTTATGGTCACCAACTCCACTTTCAATGCTCTATACAAGTACACCAAAGCGCTGTCGGTCGCGCTCGGCTATCGCGATCAACTGACGCGTTTGCATTCCGACCGTGTGCTTGCTTTGTCGGTGGAAATGGGACTGCATTGCGGTTTATCTGCCGGCGAAATCGATGCACTTCGAATAGGTGCCGCTTTTCACGATATTGGAAAAATTGGAATTCCGGATCATGTGTTGCTCAAGCCGGGGAAGTTGGATCAGGCTGAGTGGAAGTGCATGCAAGGCCATTCCGAAATTGGAGAACAGATTCTGTTGAGCACCGATCTGAAAGGCGCAAAATCCGCCGCGCTGGCGATTCGCCACCATCACGAGCATTTCAATGGGCGGGGGTACCCCGACCGCCTTTGCGGCGAGCAGATTCCGCTTGCGGCACGCATCATCTCGATCACTGACAGCTACGATGCGATGGCTGTTACCCGCTCTTACCACGCAGCCAAAAAGCATGGCGAGATTATTTCGATTCTGCGCACGGAGAGCGGCGAAAAACACGATCCTGAGCTGACGCGTCTGTTTTTGGACTTCATTGAGGGCAGTTCGCTCAAGACGCAACTTATTTGAAGACGCTCAGGCCAAGCTTGCCTGCAAGGCTTGATGGAGATCAGCCTGCAAATCGGCCACCGCCTCCAGACCGACCGAAAAACGAACCAGCGTGCCTTGCCGCAGATGGGCAGGCCAGGCGCTGCGCATGGAGGCCAGCTCATAAGGGACGACCAGACTCATGGGCCCGCCCCAGCTGTAGCCCAGCCGGAACAGCTTGAGCGAGTTGCAAAACGCATCGATCTGGTTTTGGTTGAATTTCGGATCAAAAACCACACTGAACAGGCCCGCTGCACCACCCGGGCCAGTCTGACACAGCGCACGCCAATGCTGGTGCCCGGGCGAGTCCGCCAACGCTGGATGCAAGACCTGCACAAATTCAGCGCGGGCCTGGCACCAGCGGGCCAGTTCGCGCGTCGCCTCGTCGTGCGCCCGGTAGCGCAGCGCCATGCTGGGCAGCGCCCGCAACACGGCTTCGGCATCGTTGGCCCCCACGCCCAGCCCCAGGCGCATATGGGTCAGCTTGAGTTTCATGTGCAACGAGGCGTCACGGGTGATGACGCTGCCCATCAGCACATCACCGCCGCCGCTAGGGTACTTGGTCAGCGCATGCACAGAGATATCAACACCGAGAGCCGGACTGGCACCTGGCGTCAGGTCAAACGGCGCAAAGGCCAGACCGGCGCCCCAGGTGTTGTCCAGCGCCGTCAGCACACCACGCGCCTGGCACACGCGCACCATCTCGCACAGGTCAGGAAACTCCAGGGTGACGGAGCCGGCCGCTTCCAGCCAGACCAGACGCGTGCGCGGGCTGATTTTGGCCGCCAAGTCCTGCGGGCTCATGGGGTCATAGGTTTGATGCGTGATGCCCCAGGCTTTGAGTTCACCCTCGGCCAGTACTTTGTTGGGGCCGTAGGCGTTGTCCGGCAAGAGTACTTCGTCACCGGTGCGCAACAGCGACAAGGCCACATTGGCAATAGCGGCCAGCCCGCTGGGCAGCAACAGGCATTGCAGGCCGCCTTCGAGCGTGCACAGACGCTCTTCCAGCATGTAAGTGGTGGGCGTGCCATGCAATCCGTAGGTGTAGGCGGTTTTGTCCTTCCACTCAAAGTTGCGCATCGCCGCCACATTGGGAAAGAGGACGGTCGATGCTTTGAACACGCCCGGCTGCGGCGCGGCAAAGCCTGCGGGCGGGACGTAGGGGTGGTGAATCAGCGTGGTGGTGAGGTCGGCCATGGTCAGCTCCGATTCTTCAAGCGATTCACTAAACGCTCCATTTTTGAATCAACTGTTCCGGGCGCAAGGCGTCATAGCCTTCAAAGGGCTGGTGAATCCAGGGATTGGTGGGCAAGAACTCGACTGAATAATCAGGCGTAAAAGTTGACAAGCCTTTGGTCCATAGCACCGCGCTGCGCAGCTCGGTAATGGGCTTGTAGTTGTTCTTGAGCTGATTGATCACCGCCTTGAGCGTGAGGCCGGAATCGGCCAGGTCATCCACCAGCAGCACTCTGCCGGCAATCTCGCCCTTGGGGGTGGTGATAAAGCGCGCGATATCCAGCGTCCCCTGCACCGTGCCGGTATCGGCCCGATAAGAGCTGGTGGACATGATGGCCAGCGGCTTGTCAAAAATGCGCGACAGGATGTCACCAGGACGCATGCCGCCACGAGCCAGACACAGAATGGTGTCGAACGGCCAGTCTGATTGGTGAATTTTGATGGCCAGCTTTTCGATCAGGTTGTGGTACTCGTCGTAGCTCACGTACAGGTGCTTGCCGTCTTCCGTCAACATAAATTTACTCCTGAATTAATAGCTTACTATGCATATAGCACGGGGGCTAGAGGCCAATTTGGCATAAATTATTTGACATTGGGCAGGCTCAGTCCACCAAATAGGGATGACGCATCAGAATGGTCTGCGCCCGATCCGGACCGGTGGACACCATGTGAATGGGCACGCCGGTGACCTGCTCAATGCGCTGCAGATACAGGCGCGCGTTGGTCGGCAGTTTGTCGAACTGGGTGACACCGACCGTGCTGTCGCTCCAGCCGGAAATGGTCTCGTAAACCGGTGTGCAGCGCTCAATGTCATCAGCACCCATCGGCAGGATATCGGTCAATTCACCGTCCAGTTGGTAACCCGTGCAGAGCTTGAGTTCTTTCAGGCCATCGAGCACATCGAGCTTGGTAATGCACAGTCCCGTCAAGCCATTGACCTGGGCCGAACGCTTGAGCAACGCCGCATCGAACCAGCCGCAGCGCCGACTGCGGCCGGTGGTGACGCCTTTTTCAGCGCCGACGGTACTCATGTGATAGCCCGGCGTGCCTTCAACTTCCCATGCCAGTTCGGTCGGAAACGGACCGCCACCGACACGGGTGCAATAGGCCTTGGTGATGCCCAGGATGTAATGCAACATGCCCGGGCCGACACCGGAACCGGCCGCCGCATTGCCCGCCACACAGTTGCTCGATGTCACATAGGGATAGGTGCCGTGATCGACATCCAGCAATGTGCCTTGAGCGCCTTCGAACAGGAGATTGGCGCCTTTGAGATGTGCCTCATTGAGTTCGCGCGACACGTCAGCCATCATCGGTTTGAGTTGCTCGGCATGCCGCATGGCTTCGTCAAACACCGGCTGAAACAACACTTTGCCGTCTGCCATGTACGGCGCTAACGTCGGACCAAAATCAAACGCGACAGAACCGAGATAGGTGGTGAGCACATGGTTGTGCAAGTCCAGCAACTCGTGCAGCTTGCGCGCAAAACGTTCCGGGAACTTGAGGTCTTGCACCCGCAGCGCCCGGCGCGCGATTTTGTCCTCGTAGGCCGGGCCAATACCACGCCCGGTGGTGCCGATCTTGGCTTGGCCACCTTGCTCGCGCGCGGCTTCACGGGCCACATCCAGCGCGGCGTGAAACGGCAAAATCAGGGGGCAGGCTTCACTGATGCGCAAGCGTGAACGCAGTTCAACCCCCGCCTTTTCCAGCGCCTCGATTTCTTCAAACAGCTTGGCCGCTGACAGCACCACACCATTGCCGATGTAGCACTTCACGCCCGGACGCATGATGCCGCTGGGTACCAGATGCAGCGCGGTCTTGACGCCATGGATCACCAAGGTGTGGCCGGCGTTGTGGCCTCCCTGAAAACGCACCACCCCTTGCGCACTTTCAGTCAGCCAGTCGACCAGTTTGCCCTTGCCCTCGTCGCCCCACTGAGTGCCCACGACCACGACATTACGTCCTTTGGTTGCTATCATTTTCCGCTTTCGTTTCAGTTGTTCTTAAATACTTGTCACAATCCATTGCCCGTTGCGCGAGATCAATTCGCGATCGCAATGGAACTCATCAACTTCACTCTCATGGCCCGGCAAAACGCAGACCACGGTCTCACCTTGCGCACGCAAGGATGCGATGGCCACGCGCAAGTCAGTCGCCTCACACCATGGCGCACGGATCGCCGCGCGCAAGGGCCGCGCTGGCAGCACGCCCACCAGGGCCTTCACATCAAGACTGAAGCCGGCGGCAGGACGATTGCGGCCAAACACGGCACCGACCTCGTCATAGCGGCCGCCGCGCACCAGTGCATCACTGGCGCCGGCCGCGTAAATTGAAAATCGGGTGCCGGTGTAGTAGGCATAACCGCGCAGATCAGCCAGATCGAAGCTGACCTTGGCGCCGTCGAGCTGACTCGCTAGCCACTTCAAGTTTGATAGCGACTCAGTAATAGCTGGTAAGGGCTGGAGTGCTTTTTCAGCCTCAAGCAACACCTTTTCATCGCCGTAGAGCTGCACCAGCGCCAACAGCCCTTGACGTGAAGACAGTGGAAAATTTTGGGTTAATACAGATAACTCGCTGGTATCTTTGGCTGCCAGCGCCGCATAAATTTGCTCCGCCAAGGCGATCTCGACCGGCACGCCCTCAAGCAGCGCGTGGACGATGCGGGCATCGGCCAGATCCACGCTGGGCGACGCAACCTTGACCACTTTGAGGCAGTCCAGTGCCAGCATCAGTATTTCAAGATCAGCCTCCAGCCCGGCATGGCCATAGATTTCAGCCCCGAATTGCAGGGGCTCTCGACTGGCATGGGGCGCCCCAGGGCGCGTATGCAGCACCGGGCCGCAGTAGCACAAACGGGTCACGCCCGATCGATTTAACAGGTGAGCATCGATGCGGGCCACCTGCGGTGTGCTGTCCGCCCGCAAACCCATCATGCGACCGGAGAGTTGGTCGACCAGTTTGAAAGTCTGCAGATCCAACGCCGCCCCGGCGCCGGTGAGCAGCGATTCAAGATGCTCCAGCAGGGGCGGCATAACCAACTCGTAACCATAGCAACGCGCTGTATCGAGCAGGTTGCGACGAAGTTCTTCGATGTGCCGCGCTTCAGACGGCAAGACATCGGCAATGTGATCCGGCAGGACCCAAGCAGACATGTGATTTTGGGGAGCTGTTAAAAACGTGATTTTACCGGGCTATGGGACTGGAATCGGTCACAGCAGCCACCAAATAAGCAGCGTACCGGAGAATAGGGTGCACAGCCCGAAGAAACGCAGCTGGCCATCAGTCAACTGAAGGATCTGCAAAAACATTTGGCGCCAGCGTGCAGGAGACAAAAACGGAAAAAGGCCCTCGATCACCAGAACGAGGGCCAGGGCCAGCCAGAAGGTCTTAGCGTCCAAACCCGTTTCTTCTCATCTCACTTTTTGGTCGGCGCGGGGGCCGCGTTGCCGCGCAGGACTTTGAAAAATTCGGAGCTGGAAGGATCCACCACCATCACATCGCTCTTCTTGTTGAAGCTGGCCTTGTAGGCATCCAGACTGCGATAAAACTGCGCAAACTGGGGGTCACGCCCGAACGATTCCGCGTAAACGCGCGCAGCATCGCCATCGCCCTCGCCTTTGATTTTCTGGGCGTCCCGGTAAGCGTTGGCAATCGTGATTTCCCGCTGGCGATCCGCATCAGCGCGAATTTTTTCACCCTCGGCCGCACCGGTTGATCGCAATTCATTCGCCACACGCTTGCGCTCGGCTTCCATGCGCCGGTAAACCGACTCGGTGATGGCATCCACATAGTCGACCCGCGTGATGCGCACATCAATCACGTCCACGCCCCAGGGTTTGGCGCCACGCACCTGAGCCAGCACCTCGCGTTTCACATCCGCCATCAATGCTTCACGCTTGTCGGACAGGAGTTCCTTCACTGTACGTTTGTTGACTTCTTCCTGAAATGCATTTCGAACCACACGATTGAGCTGACTGGCGCCAGCCGATTCGTTGGTGCCAACATTTCGAATGTATTCAGTCGGCTCTGAAATGCGCCAACGCACATACCAGTCGATCACCACCCGCTGCTTCTCCGCCGTCAGCACCGGTTCATTGTCAGTGCTGTCCAGGGTCAACAATCGCTTGTCGATGTAAGACACATTCTGAAACGGTGGCGGCAGTTTGAAGTTCAAACCGGGCTCGGTAATGACTTCCTTGATCTGCCCCAAGGCGTACAAAATACCAAATTGCCTTTGATCCACAACAAACAGCATCGAACTGGCAAGCGCAAGCGCCACCAGAAACGTTGAAAAAATAAGACCTAGTCTGTTCATGCTGGACTCCTAGCGGGTATCGCGATCACGGCTACGGGCAGCGTCCCGGGCACGCGCGTCAATGGTGGGAACAGCTGCCGAATTCGTCGGTGCCGTCGCGGGCGCCGTCAACGCAGCGGCATCAGCGCCCTGCCCCGTCATCTGGACAATTTTGTCGAGTGGCAGGTACAACAAATTGGAGCCCTGCCGGGAGTCAATCATGACCTTGGTGACGTTACTGTAAATTTGTTGCATGCTGTCAATATACATGCGGTCCCGTGTGACCTGCGGTGCTTTCTGGTACTCCGTCAGCACGGACCGAAAACGCTGCGCATCACCTTGCGCCTGCGCCACAATTCTTGCCTTGTACGCATCGGCCTCTTCCTTCAACCGTGACGCAGAACCGATGGCCCGTGGCACCACATCGTTGGCGTAGGCCTGTGCTTCATTCTTGGCCCGTTCACGCTCTTGGCCGGCTTTGAGCACATCATCGAAAGCGGCCTGCACTTGCTCGGGAGGACGTACACCGCTTTGTTGCAAGTTGACGCCAACCACTTCAATGCCGACCTTGTAGCGGTCGAGTATCTTTTGCATCAAGGCACGTACGCGCGGAGCGATCTGGTCCCGTTCTTCAGCCAATGCACTGTCCATGCGCATTTTGCCAACCACTTCACGCACGGAGGTTTCTGCTGCCTGAACCACGGCCGCCGTCGGGTCCTTGCTTTCAAACAAGAAAGCGCGCGCATCATTGAGCCGGTATTGGACCGCAAACTTGATTTCGACAATGTTTTCATCTTGAGTCAACATGGCGGACTCTCGCAGGCCGGTGGCCTTGATGATCGTGTCGCGCCCGACATCCACCGAGCGGATCTGGGTCACAAAAACAAGTTCATGGCGCTGAATCGGGTAAGGCAGACGCCAGTTAAAACCGGCACCCACGGTCGAGCGGTATTTGCCAAACTGGGTGATCACCGCTTGCTGACCCTCTTGCACAATGAAAAAGCCTGTTCCCAGCCAGATCAACAGTACAACGCCAACAATCAGGCCAACGCCAATCCCGGCGCTCTTCATGTCTGGCTGAAAGCCACCACCAGAACCATTGCCACCACCGACACCGCCGCGGATCGGGTTTTTTACATTACCAAACAAGCCACCCAATTTGCGATTGAAATCACGCCACAACTCGTCGAGGTCAGGCGGACCCTGGTTGGGCCCCCGCTTTTGACCGCGTTGATCGCCATTCCTGGGGGGTGTATCGGGTGCTTTGGTATCTTGGCGCTCAGGCTCGGGCTCGCCTGAGTCCGTCGGTTTATCCTCACCGCGACCCCACCTGGGGTCATTCAGATTGAACATCCCCCGAATTCGCTCTGGCCAATAGGCCCAGCGCAAGGTATGTAAATGAAGTTTCATCTCATATTCTCTCGTTTATTGTTAACGCATTGTGACCAATCCGCAGGCCACCTCATGACATTCAAGGAATTACGCATCACCTGTTTCAGGCAAGACGTCCCCACTCACCCTGCGCGCTAACTGCTGGCGCAGTGCAGCAACACCTTCGCCGTCTTTGGCACTCAGAAATATTCGTGGCGTTCGCACCCCGCTCAAATCAAAAATATCTTCCAGTTGCAAGGGACGCTGTGTCGGGTCAATGGCGTCAAGCTTGTTAAATACCAATATCTGTGGGATATCGGCAGCACCAATCTCACCCAGTACGCGCTGCACCTCGGCAATCTGCTCCAAAAAGTGGGGGCTGGCGGCATCAACCACATGCAACAGCAGGTCAGCATCCACGGCTTCCTGCAGGGTGGCCTGAAATGCATCAATCAGACCGTGCGGCAAGTCCCGAATAAATCCCACGGTGTCCGAGAGCGAAACTGAACGTCCAGCCTCACCCAGATACAGCTGGCGGGTGGTGGTATCGAGGGTTGCAAACAACTGATCTGCCGTGTAGGTCCGAGCTTTGACCAGGGCATTGAAAAGCGTGGATTTACCGGCATTGGTATAGCCGACCAGGGAGATATTGAATGCATCACGGCGCTCGCGTTGGCGCCGCTGCGTTTGCCGTTGTTTCTTGACCTTGACCAGACGCTCTTTGATCTTTTTGATGCTGTCACCAATCATCCGTCGGTCGAGTTCGATTTGGCTCTCGCCGGGACCACCCCGCATGCCAATGCCACCGCTCTGACGCTCCAGGTGAGACCACCGGCGCACCAGGCGTGTGCTCAGGTACTGCAGTCGAGCCAGTTCGACCTGCAGCTTGCCTTCATGGCTGCGCGCTCTCTGACCGAAGATTTCAAGAATCAGAAGCGTGCGGTCATTGACCGGCAGTTCAAGATGACGTTCGAGATTGCGCTGCTGCGCCGGGCTTAAACTTTGATCGAAAAGCACCTCAACCGCGCCGAACTGAGTGGCCAGCAATTTGATTTCATCGGCTTTACCACTACCCACAAACAAAGCGGCATCGGGTGCTTTGCGTTTGCAAGTGATCCGGGCTACCGGGTTCAATCCTGCCGTCTGCGCCAATAAGCCCAATTCTGCGAGCTCACCATCAAAATTGGGATGTCCGAAATCAACCCCCACCAAGAGGGTCGGGGCAGACTGACGATCAGGCGGCTGCAGGTTCGTCACCCTCACCGGTTGAGAAATTCACAGCACGCCCCGGCACAATGGTGGAGATAGCGTGTTTATAAACCATTTGTGTGACCGTGTTGCGAAGCAAGACGACATACTGGTCAAAAGACTCAATCTGACCTTGCAGCTTGATTCCGTTGACTAGATAAATGGAGACCGGTACATGTTCTCGACGCAAGGCGTTGAGAAAAGGGTCCTGGAGTAATTGACCTTTGTTGCTCACGATATTCTCCGTGTTCAAAAATTAAAGAAGTATTGACGATACCACAGCAAAGTGTGATCTCTGGACGGGAAAGCTTAAACCCACAATAAATTGGACTCGCTCGCGCGGTCACTTATCGGATGAAAAAAGCGCCAGCCCTGCCTGGTAAGACCGGCGTCAGTCCGGCCAGCATTCAAGCGGCGGCTTTGTCGGCGTAGGGATTGTTCGATGATTTGAACTCAATGCGCATGGGTGTGCCGACCAAGTCAAATTCTTTACGAAAACGCCCTTCCAGAAAGCGTTTATAGGCGTCGGTCACATGCTCTAGCGAATTGCCATGAATGATAATTACCGGCGGGTTCATGCCGCCTTGATGGGCATAACGCAATTTCGGGCGAAACATGCCCGAACGTTTCGGGCTCTGAAACTGAACCGCCTCCAGCAACAGACGCGTCAATATCGGTGTCGACATCTTGCAGTTGGCCGCCTTGTAAGCTTGTGCGATGGAAGCCCACAGTGGCCCCAAGCCCTGCCTTTTTGTGGCCGATATCAAGTGCATGGTGGCGAACTTCAAGAACGGCAAACGGGTCTCAATCGAGCGTTTAACAAGCTCGCGCTGGTACTCATCCACCGCATCCCATTTGTTCACTGCGATTACCACGGCCCGGCCATTTTCAAGAATGTAGCCAGCAATGTGAGCATCCTGGTCTGTCACCCCTTGGGTGGCATCAATCAGCAACAACACGACGTTGGATGACTCAATGGCCTGCAGGGTTTTGACGACCGAGAATTTCTCGATGGCCTCAAACACTTTACCCCGGCGGCGCAGACCGGCCGTGTCAACCAGTTCAAATTTTTGACCGTTTCGCTCAAATGGCACGGAAATCGCATCCCGCGTTGTCCCTGGCAAGTCAAACGCAACCAGGCGCTCTTCACCCAGCCAGGTGTTGATCAAGGTTGACTTGCCCACATTGGGGCGACCCGCCACCGCCAGTTTGATGATGCCGGGATCGCGTTGCTCATCAGCTTCGTCCTGGTCTTCCAAATGAAGTGGCGCCAGGGCCAAATCTACCAGCGTGCGAATACCCTGGCCGTGCGCGGCCGAGACCGCATGGACCTCACCAAGACCCAACTCAAAGAATTCAACCAGTTGGGCGCCTGCCAGCATGCCCTCGGCCTTGTTCGCTGCCAGCACACAGGGCTTACCGAGGCGGCGAAGATATTTGGCGATCTCGTGGTCCTGCGCCGAAATGCCTTCGCGTGCATCCACCACAAAGATCACAACATCGGCTTCGGCAACGGCCTGCGTCGTCTGTTTCGCCATTTCTTTGAAAATACCACTGGCAGCATCGGGCTCAAAGCCACCCGTGTCGATGACAATGAACTCGTGCTTACCCTGCTTTGCGTTGCCGTAATGACGGTCCCGGGTCAACCCGGCGAAATCAGCCACGATGGCATCCCGCGACTTGGTCAGTCGATTGAAAAGCGTCGATTTACCCACATTGGGTCGACCGACCAAGGCTACAACAGGTTTCATGATCTGGGATCTTGCCGTTACTCAGGCATAAAACCGAAAACGCCACCGTTGCGCGTGACGACCACCAACGTGCCCGCAGCCAGTACCGGCGCAGCAACTACCGTCGAGCCATCGGTTGCGACGCGCGTCAGGGCAGACCCGTCTTCACGCGAGAGCAAATGAACGAGGCCCGCATCATCGCCCACCGCGATCGAACGCCCCACAACCAACGGGGCCGTCAGACTGCGGTAGCGCAGACGCTCAGACACCCAGGCACGCTCACCGTCGATACGTCGCCAAGCCATGATTTTCCCGTCACTCTCGACGCCATAAACATACTTGTCATCACCATGAACACCCACATAACCAAACGCTGGCTTAGTCCAAAGCAAGGTGCCATGTGCTACGTTGACACACCCAACAGCAGTTTGAAAAGCACGCGCGCATACCACGTCGCCATCACGGCTAATACGTCCAACCAAGTCTACCAAGCGCTCGATATCGTTGGTACCGCGTGGTGAGGCAATGGGAGATTCCCACCGAATGACACCATTGGATGGGTTGATGCCGACGAGTCGTCCGGATAATCCCGCCACCAGCGTATCGCCAACGGCCAGCAAGACGCCCGCCTGACGCAGCACCAAGGACTCACCGGGACGCTGCTGAGTCCAGAGTTTGCGCCCCGAAAGACCATCAAAAGCGGTGACCGAGCGATCAGCGGCCAGCACAAAGATGCGCCCACCCGCCACCAGCGGGGCCGTAAAACCTTGAGCCGACAGTTTTTGACGCCAAATCTCACGTCCACCATCCAAGACAATCAACTCATTGCCACGCGTTACCACGGCGGCAAATCTGCCATCGCTTCCCACGCCCGCCGCGATCTGGCTACCGACATTGGTGCGCCATAGCTCTGCGCCCGTGCGTGCGTCCAACATGGCCACAACGCCATCTGAGCTGGCTACCGCCACCGTGCCATCGTTCACCTTGACGTCCAGCGGGAAGTCGATGCCCCCCACTTTCGATGTCCACGCCAGCCGTATACCCAATAGACCCACGTTGGACGCCAACTCGGCTGGTTTGGGTTTGTCGGGCGTACTTGAGCAACTGATGAGTGAACCCGCCACGACCAGGCATAAAACGACCTTGGTGGCCGCCGTCAATAGAATATCAATCTTCACTTTGTCCCTTCCGATCTCGGCGCGATCGCCACAGGTCCAGCGCCAGCATTCATCGACCCAACAACGCTACTGCCTGCCAACGGATCAACCCCGAGCGAGTTCAATTTAACTTCAACCAAACGCCGGTACTCGGTACGCTCTTCAAAACCTTTAAATGATTTTTCATATTCCGCAATCGCCTCTTTCTTCTTGCCTTGCAGCAACAGGATGTCACCTTTGCGATCTGCCACCAGCGCTTCAAAACTGGCGGGGAATGATCCACTCAATTGTTGCAAGGCCTCATCAAAAGCTTTGGAGTCCATCAACAGGCCTGCCAATCGCAACTTCGCAACGGCTTGGTAACCAGGATCCGAACTCTTGTCCACGACCCAGCCCAACGCCGACTTGGCGGCTTGCGCATTACCCATACTGTAATAGTGCTTGGCTACCAGAAGCCCGGCCTGATGGGCGTAAGTCGTTGATGCAAAACGGTCTTTCATGTCTGCAAAAGCCCGGTCAATTTTTGCCGTGTCTGCCGACGTCACGACACGCTCCACTTCGTCATACATGGCGGCTGCCTGCGTGGCCTGATTGCGCTGCCAATACTGGTAGAAATTCCAGCTGGCAAACGCACCCAACACCGCGATCAGGGCCCAGGTAATCGCATTGCCGTAACTCTTCCAAAAATGTTTGAGTTGGTCAAGTTGTTCTTGTTCTTCGAGATCTAATTGATTTGCCATGAGTTTTTTTTGATTAAGTTTGCGATTGTAGGGTGGACGACCAGCTCCGCACGTCTGTTAGCGATTGGCTGACTTGTGCGCCACTGCCATCGCGCAGTGATTTAACGGTGACCAGATTCTTTGCTATTTCGTCAGCACCAAAAATAAGGGCAAAACGGGCGCCACTGCCATCGGCGCGTTTGAATTGGGATTTCATGCTACCCATCCCGTCCCCCGAGCTGGTATGCATCTGAACACTAACCCCTGCCGTTCGTAGCGTTTGCAGTGTTTGCAGCACCAAAGGCAAGGCACCGACATCAGGCACGATGGCATAGGCATCGAGCGGTGTCACAGCACAGTCCAAACCCTGTTCCCGGATGAGCTCAAGCACACGATCAACGCCAAGCGCCCAACCCACGGCCGGCGCCGATTTGCCCCCCAATTGCTCGATCAAATAGTCGTAGCGACCGCCGGCACAAACCGTTCCCTGTGAACCCAGACGATCCGTTGTGAATTCGAATACCGTGAGGTTGTAGTAATCCATACCACGAACCAGACGTGGATTGACGATGTAGGCAACGCCATTGGCATCCAGTATCGTCTTCAGGGTGTTGAAATGAGTGAGTGACGCCTCGCCCAAGTAATCAAGTGGTCTGGGCGCCGACTCGACCACGGTTTGCATCGCCGGGTTTTTGGTGTCGAGAATCCGAAGCGGGTTGCTGTAAAGGCGCCGCTTGGCATCTTCATCCAGCACATCAGCGTAGCGCTCAAAGTGGCTAATCAACGCTTGCCGGTGTGCCAGGCGCTCCTGCGGTTGGCCCAGACTGTTGAGCTCAAGCCGAACGTCCGTCAACCCCAAATCCTTCCACAGCGCCACGGCCAGCAAAATCAGTTCTGCATCCACCTCTGCGCCAGAAAAGCCAAGGGCCTCGGCGCCAATCTGATCGAACTGCCGATAGCGCCCACGCTGGGGCCGCTCATGACGAAACATCGGGCCGATGTAATACAGACGTTTTCCGCCGTCGTACAACATGGAATGCTCCACGACTGCCCGCACCACACCGGCAGTTGCTTCAGGTCGCAGCGTCAACAGGTCCCCATTGAGGCTGTCTTCGAAAGAATACATCTCTTTTTCGACAATATCAGTGACTTGACCCAGGCCGCGAATAAACAGCGGCGTGCGCTCCACAATGGGCGTGCGAATGTTCCGGTACGCATAACACGCCATCAAGGCTCGCACTTTGGCTTCCAGCCATTCAACAGCAGCAGAATCAGGCGGCAACACATCGTTCATGCCCTTGATGGCAGTCAATTTTTCCAGCCTGGCGGCAACAGCTTCTTCACTCATGGGCTTAATCAAGACGATTCGGTTGCAGTTTGCACGCCAAAACGTTTTTCAACATAGTTTTCAACAATTTTCTGAAATTCTTGCGCAATAGCGTCGCCGCGCAAGGTCAAGCGCTTTTCACCATCAATGAAGACGGGCGCCGCAGGGGCTTCCCCCGTACCGGGCAGACTGATGCCAATGTCGGCTTGCTTGCTTTCGCCAGGTCCATTGACGATACAACCCATTACCGCCACCTTGAGCTTTTCCACGCCCGGATATTTTTCACGCCAGACTGGCATCTGGGCCCGCAGATAACCTTCAATCTGCTGGGTGAGTTCCTGAAACGTGGTGCTGGTCGTGCGACCACAACCGGGACAGGCCGTGACACTGGGAACAAATGACCTGAGCTCCAGCGCTTGCAAAATCTCTGCAGCAATCACAACTTCCTGCGTCCTGGATTCGCCCGGCTGGGGCGTCAAGGAGACGCGAATAGTGTCACCGATGCCCTCTTGCAGCAAAATGGAGAGAGCCGTGGCTGATGCCACTGCGCCTTTGGTGCCCATGCCGGCTTCGGTCAAACCCAAGTGAAGCGGGTAGTTACAGCGCTTGGACAGTTCACGGTAAACGGAAATCAGATCCTGAACACCACTAACCTTGCACGACAGGATGATCTGGTTTTCATCCATGCCCATCTTGACGGCATGACGGGCCGACTCAATCGCCGAAGTAATTAATGCCTCATACATCACCGGCTTGGCACCCCAGGGCAAGGAACGACGACTGTTCTCATCCATCAAACTCGCCAACAACTCCTGATCCAGGCTGCCCCAGTTCACGCCGATACGAATCGGTTTATCCCATCGCATGGCCGCTTCAATCATCAGTCCAAACTGTTTGTCGCGCTTGTCACCCTTGCCGACATTGCCGGGGTTGATCCGGTATTTGGACAAGGCTTGCGCGCACGCCGGATAGTCAGTCAGCAGTCGATGACCGTTGTAATGGAAATCGCCAATCAGGGGAACATCAATTCCCATGCGGTCAAGTTGCTCGCGAATGTGCGGAACAGCCTGCGCCGCTTCTGGTGTATTCACCGTCAGACGCACCATTTCAGAACCAGCAAGCGCCAACTCTTTGACCTGAATGGCCGTGCCGATGACATCGACCGTGTCGGTATTGGTCATGGACTGAACACGCACGGGGGCATCACCGCCGACGGTGACCACGCGCGCGTTCCACACCACCCGAGCCTGACGGGACCGCCGCGGCTTGGATGTCGCAGATTCGATGGGTAATAAAGATTCCACTATTTCACCTCAAACCGAGCCACATTATTTTTTGCAATGCCCGTCAAATCAAAAGGCTTGCCACGGACTTGGACCTCCGTGGCATCAGCCCGGCCAACCACCACCGACAGTGGCAAGACCCCGGACACACCAACCACCTCAAGATCACTCAACGTCTTGCGCACTTGAACGACCCTGTTGGCATCGACCACCTCTATCCATGAGGAACCCCGGGCCTTGAAGATGAGCGGGCCTGTTGTTGCGCCAGAGCCAGGCACAATCGCGGGCGGCAAACTGGCAGCCCCCTGCGACGCAGCTGAAGCTGCAACAGCGTTTGGATTTTCCGCCCCCACAGCCTCTGACCCTGAAAGCGCAAAACTCGTAGCCAAGCTTGGTGCAGCGACCTCAACGGGTACTGAATCTTCACTGCTCGCAGAAGCGGGCACCGGCACTGGCAGCATCGCGACAGTCGACGTGTTCTGCGGCGCGCTGGCGACCTCAGTGTGCAGGTTGAACGGAAAAAAAATAAGCACTGCTATTCCCAGCAGTAACACTAGCACGGCAAGAACAAAAGGCCTGGAGAGTTGATGCCAAAACGACAAGCCCGAGCCATCACCAGAAGGACGGAATGGCGTGTTAATTCCGGACGCATCGGTTTTGAGAAGCGGCGCTGCCGTACGTGGTAGTTGCTTCAGGATCGGAGCCGCATCAATCTTCAGCGTACGACAAATACTGGCAGCCAAAGCGCGAACAAAAACGGTATCTGGCAACAAATCAAATCGATCAGCTTCAAGGGCTTCCAGTTTGGCGACAGGAACCTTTAGGCCAACGGCCAAGGCGCCGATGTGCAAGCCTTGTGCTTCGCGCGCCATTCGCAGCATCGCACCACCCGACATCTGCGCCATTGAATCTGGGGCAGGAATCACATCTTCAGAGACAGGCAAAACACGCTCATTCATCAAACGCACTCCGTTGATAGGAAGCCGCTTCACGTGACTGCGGAAAACGTTTCTGTAGCTGCGTAGCAAGCTGCAGCATGGCGTCACGATTTTCCATACGTCGCTCCACTTTGACCCCTAACCACAGTGACTCCGCATTGGCCAACTCACTGTTGTTTAGACGTCGTACATAGAACTGGGAACGAACAAAATCACCACGTTGGAACAGCAATGTGGCCAAGTTATAAGCCGTAATGGGGTTGCCCGCATCAAACTCATAGGACTTCAAAAGGCTAAGTTCGGCGTCGGCGGTCCGCCCGGCCCGGATTTCACACAAGCCCTGCGCCATCAACGTCTTGGCCCGCTCCCCATACTGCGGGTTTGATAGCGCCTGCGAGAACAGAAGCAGGGACTCAGGGTATCTCGTCTGCTGACATAACAACCAACCGAGGTTATGCACAACATTTGAATTCTGTGGATTGATGCTTAGCGCTTTCCTGAAACTCTCTTCTGCAAACCGGAAATCATTGAGCCGCATGGAAATCAGCCCGCGCAAGTTGTAGGCTTCACCGAAAGTCGGATCCGCCGCAATGGATTGCTTGAGTTCATCGAGTGCGATCGTTGTTTGGCCCTGTTCAAAATAGCCCACCGCGAGTTCCAGACGAATACGAGCGCGCCTGCGGGCATCCGGCTCATCCGAAGCCGTCATCATCTCGACCCCACTGCCTGTTTGGCTGACACCCGCCACTTTTGAAGCGCAGCCCGAAATAGCGGCCAATCCAGCAACAAGCAGACAAACGCAGAACAAGCGTTTGCCAATTTGAATCCATCCTGCTTTATTCATCGTCATGCTTCAATTCTCCTTGACCTACTTGCTAATTGCCGAAACGGGTTTGAGCATGAAGGTACGCTGGCGCGCGATGCGTTCTCCGACACGGGTACGGTCTTTCACTTCACCGGCCAGTTGACCGCATGCAGCGTCGATGTCATCGCCGCGCGTCTTGCGTATGGTGGTGACGATGCCTGCATCGCTCAGAATTTTGGCAAAAGCCTGAACGCGTTCTGGCGCCGATCGAGTCAAACCAGATGCAGGGAAAGGGTTAAAGGGAATCAAATTGAACTTGCACCAAACACCGCCGCTTGAATAATGTCGAACCAGACTGACCAACTGCTGCGCATGGTCTGGCTGGTCGTTCACATCCTCCAGCATGCAATATTCGAACGTAATAAAGTCGCGCGGCGCGTGGACGAGATAACGATTGCAAGCGTCCAACAACTCGGCCAGCGAGTATTTTTTATTGAGTGGCACCAAGTCGTCGCGCAAAGCGTCATTGGGCGCATGCAAAGACACGGCCAGAGCCACCGGACAGTCCCGTGCCAAACGATCCATCATGGGGACAACACCCGAGGTGGAAACCGTCACCCGCCGACGTGACAAACCATAGCCATGATCATCCAGCATGGCGCGCAATGCCGGCACCAATTCGGCGTAATTCTGCAGGGGTTCGCCCATCCCCATCATCACAACATTCGAGATAACCCGTTCATCACGCTGCAGGTGCTTGCGCAAGAAATGCTCTGCATACCACAGTTGAGCAATGATTTCACCGGTTTTAAGGTTCCGGCTGAAGCCCTGGTGCCCAGTAGAACAAAAACGGCAGCCCATGGCACAACCGGCCTGCGACGAAATACACAGGGTTCCGCGATCTTCCTCAGGAATAAAAACGGCCTCAACCGCATCGCCGCCACCGACGTCAAACAGCCACTTGATCGTACCGTCAGAAGAAATGTGTTGCGAAATCAGATCGGGCGCCTTGACCTGCGCGGAAACCTTCAGCTTCTCGCGCAAGGACTTGGCAAGATCGCTCATGTCATCAAAGTTGGATGCGCCTTTTTGATGAATCCAGCGAAACAACTGAACGGCGCGATAGCGCTTCTCACCCAGCTGTTCGCAAAAAACAGCCAAACCATCAAGGTCGTAATCAAGCAGATTGGCCGTCATCAGATCACTTATCGGGTGTACACATTCATGCTGGGAAAAAAGAAAGCAATTTCCACGGCGGCGGTTTCAGCGGCGTCAGAACCATGCACCGCATTGGCATCAATGCTGTCAGCAAAGTCAGCGCGAATGGTGCCAGGCGCTGCTTTTTTAGGGTCAGTCGCACCCATCAGATCACGATTCTTCAGCACGGCATTCTCGCCTTCAAGCGCCTGAATCATGACCGGACCGGAGATCATGAAGTCAACCAGATCCTTGAAAAAAGGACGATCTTTATGCACGGCGTAAAACGCTTGTGCCTCGCGAGCTGACAAATGAGCCATTTTGGCGGCGACCACTTTCAGGCCGGCAGCTTCAAAGCGGGCGTAAATTTGACCAATCACATTTTTGGCCACTGCGTCGGGCTTGATGATGGATAGAGTACGTTCGATAGTCATGATTTTTTCCTGAACTTGAAATAATATTGTGCCCACTGGGCAAAGCTTGCTATTTTAGCCTAGCGGCCCCGCCCACCGCGACGTTGACCGCCACCCGAACCACTGCCGCCGCCCCGTTGCCCCAGATCCTGCCGTTGTCGGGTAAAGCTGTCAGCCCCGATATAGCCAAAGGCCGTCTTCATTGGATCTGGTTGACTTGCGCCGGCTTGACGATCCCCCGCCTGCCCCTGTTTTTTCCGAGACTGCCCCGAGTCTTGCGAAAAACCTGCGCCACTCTTTGGCGCGCCATCCGCTGACGCGTTACGTTGACCGTTTCCTGAGTTGCGCGGACCATTGCCACGCGCGCCCCGGCGCCGGTTTCGTGACCCAGGGCCCTGCTCGGCGCCTTCACGGCGCGAAACATCTGCGCCGCCCCCAACAGTCTCATTCCCCTGCACACTGGAACTTCGCGGCCCTGCGGCCTGCATCAGTGACTTGATATCGCTCTCATCGAGTTCCATCCAAGCACCGCGTTTGAGACCGCGTGGCAGCATCATGGCGCCATAACGGATTCGGATCAATCGGCTCACCGCGTGACCGACTGCTTCAAACATGCGGCGAACCTCCCTGTTACGTCCCTCAGCGATCGTGACCCGATACCAACAGTTGGCGCCCTCACCTCCGCCCGCTTCAATCGAGCCGAATTGGGCGACTCCATCGTCCAGCTTGATGCCCTCAAGCAAGCGTTGCTTCTCGTCCTTGTTCAACGCCCCAAGCACCCGGACTGCGTATTCCCGCTCCAAACCGAAGCGGGGATGCATCAGGTTATTGGCCAACTCTCCTGAACTGGTGAACAGCAGCAAGCCCTCGGTGTTGAGATCGAGCCTCCCTACCGATTGCCACTTACCCTGAAACAATTTTGGCAATCGGCGAAACACGGTCGGGCGGTTCTGCGGATCGTCATGGGTTACCACTTCTCCGACCGGCTTGTGATACGCGATCACCCGTGCAGGCGGCGCATCAATTCGAAACCTGATCGGCTTGCCATTGACCTTCACGTGGTCGCCAAACTGAATACGCTGCCCAATATGCGCTGGTTCATTGTTGACGGTAATGCGCCCTTCCATGATCAACTGTTCCATTTCCAGTCGCGACCCCATCCCCGCCTGAGCCAGGACTTTATGCAACTTGGGCGTTTCGGCCAAGGGCGCCAGTACCCGCTTGAGAGCAATCGTGTCTGCACACTCTTCATCTGCGTCAAATTGCCCAGACACCACATCCTCAAAGCGATTTTCTGCAGCCATGGGCATTGGCTTCTGCTGACCTGTCAAGGGGGTCTGGAGTTCTCGTTCCGACTTTGATTTGTCGCCAACGCACGCCTCGGCCGTTGTCGTGACATTTGTTTCCACAATCGGCTCATCAGATTGATGATAAGCGCCCACTTTTGCTTCTGTTGGCGTGTCGGAGCTGTCTACAGTCATGGTTCTGTCCTGTTCAAGAAAAATAGTTCACCATCGGTACTCACTTGGCCTGTCCCGGCGGATTGCACCGCAATCCCCTCGTTAGTCATGTCCTCATCCAGCGTAGGCGGCATATCCAGTTCAGTTTGCACGCCAGATTCGCGCGACTGGAGCGTATCCATCACATGGGTACGCTCCTCCGGTGTGTCGAGCAAGGGCAACTGGTCAAGGGACTCAAGCCCCAAATCATCCAGAAAGTGCTTGGTCGTCGCAAAAAGTGCTGGTCGTCCAACGGTCTCCCGGTGACCAATGACCTCAATCCAGCCCCTGTCTTCAAGTTGCTTGATAAGCAAGGAATTAACCGTGACACCCCGTACGTCTTCTATGTCGCCGCGCGTTACCGGTTGCCGATAGGCAATGATGGCCAGTGTTTCCAGCGTGGCGCGGGTGTAGCGCGGCGGCTTTTCAGGGTGCAAGCGGTCGAGAAACTCCCGCATTTCAGGCCGACTTTGGAAACGCCATCCGCTCGCCACGTTGACCAATTCAACCCCGCGCTGAGCCCAGTCTTGCTGGAGTTCACGCAACAACACTTTGAGCGTGTCCAAACCCAACCGGTCGTCAAACAGCACACGCATATCGCGTAACGGCAAAGGTTGCGACGTGCAAATCAGGGCGGTTTCCAGGATGCGCTTGGCAGCCACCGTATTCATGGTCTTGTGACTCCGGCAATAGCACCTTCAAGGCGCAAAATTAGTAGGATTCATGGGGCGCAGCAGGCAGATTGACAAATCTGCCGCGCATTCCCTGGCTGCTGGCCTGGGCGTTGGTTTCTCTCACCATTATGTTTCATTGTAACTGAGGCCCCAGTTTGCCAAAGCAAGATTCAAATCCACGGGCAAGCTGGCTTGAAACACCATCGGCTCCAACGTCACCGGGTGGGTAAAAGCCAGACGGCAAGCATGCAAGGCCTGCCGTTGCATACCCGCCGCGGCACGCCCCCCATACAGCACATCGGCGACCAGCGGGTGGCCGATCATTGCCATGTGAACGCGAATCTGATGGGTTCGACCTGTGTGCAAGGTGCACAGAACCCAACATCCCTGATCGCAATTCTGAAGAAGTTCAACATCTGTTCTGGCCAGTTTGCCGGGATTTCTGGCCAAATCCACCACCGCCATGCGCAAGCGGTTGCGAGGATCCCGGCCGATCGGCGCGTTGATTTCAACCCGGCGACTACCCGTCCAGGGCCCATGGGCCAACGCCACATACTGGCGGCTGACCTCGCGCGCCGCAATGGATCGTATCAAGGCATCCATCACCGGGCGTGTCCGGGCCACCACCATCAAACCGCTGGTATCTTTGTCCAGCCGATGCACAATTCCGGCGCGCGGCAAGTTCATGGCCTTCGCGTCGTGGGCCAGCAAGCCGTTGAGCAGTGTTCCGCTCCAGTTGCCGGGGGCTGGGTGAACCACCAGACCCGCCGGTTTGTTGATCACCATCAAGTGCTCATCCTCAAACACCACGTTCAGAGCCATTGCTTCCGGCTTGAACGCCTGACTTTGCGGTGTTGGTCGCAATTCAATCGTTCCGACATCTGCAGCCTTGACCCGCGTCGACGGTTTGTGAATCACGATCCCATTGATGCTAACGCCCCGCAAATCAATCAGTTGCTGCAAGTAGCTGCGCGAAAATTCCGGCACCAACTCAACCAGCGCCCGGTCAAGACGCTGTCCATGTTGGGCTGAACCGAAAAGCAGCTGACGCAATTCGGTGTCTGGCCCGGTGTCGGCACGGTCTTCGGGTTCTTCGCTATCAAGCCCGCCCGATATAATCAATTCGGTCATTTTCAAGAAAGTTGTTCCTCATGCTTCGAGCTAAATTATCGGTGGTCTGCGCTTGGTCACTGGCGGGTGCAGTATTGCTGCTGTCTGGGTGTTCATCCACGCCGCCGGATCAGACGGCTGACTGGAGTCCCAACAAGATTTACGCCGAAGCCAAGGATGAGTTGAGTTCAGGCGGTTATGACAAGGCCGTCGTGCTGTTCGAGAAGCTTGAAGGGCGTGCCGCCGGAACGCCGTTGGCGCAACAGGCACAACTGGACAAAGCGTATGCGCAGTACAAGTCTGGCGAATCGGCACAAGCCCTTGCCACCCTTGATCGCTTCATGAAACTGCATCCAGCCAGTCCGGCACTTGATTACGCCCTGTATCTCAAGGGCATCGTCAACTTCAATGACGATCTGGGTCTGTTTTCTGTCGTTACCCGTCAGGATCTGGCCGAACGGGACCAGAAGGCGTCAAAAGAATCGTTTACGTCTTTCAAGGAGTTGGTGACTCGCTTCCCGGCGTCGCGTTACGCGCCAGATGCCAGCCAGCGTATGACCTACATTGTCAACTCACTGGCTCAGTACGAGGTGCATGTGGCGCGCTATTACTATGGTCGAGGCGCCTATGTGGCTGCCATCAGCCGGGCGCAAGTCGCCGTGACCGATTACCAAGGCGTGCCTGCCGTTGAAGAAGCCTTGTTCATCATCGTCAAGTCCTATGACGCACTGGGTCTTACCCAACTCCGGGACGATGCCAAACGGGTGCTTGAAAAGAACTACCCCCAGACTGAGTACCTGACCCGTGGCTTTAAAACCAACACCGATCCTTGGTGGAAGGTCTGGTAAGCGCCTGGAGCACCTCGGTTAGCTCTTCTTCTGAACTGATTTGCCTCATCGGCGGCAGGGCTGACAGCAGTTTTTTTCCGTAGCCCATGAGAGCCAGGCGGGTATCGCAAACTACCAAAATACCACGATCAGATTCGCGCCGAATCAGGCGACCCGCACCTTGCTTGAGGGCGATAGCCGCCTCGGGCAAGGCATAGTCTTTGAACACGCTGCGTCCAGCCGCCACCAGCCGTCTGGAGCGCGCCTCCACCAGTGGATCGGTGGGTGGTGCAAAAGGAAGCTTGTCAATGACCACCATCTGTAACGCGTCGCCGGGCACATCCACACCCTCCCAAAAAGACGCTGACGCCACCAGAATACAACCCTGCCTATCGCCCTGGTCGCCCTGGCGAAAACGCTGCATCAGTTCGCGTTTCGGCTGCTGTCCCTGCACCAGAATTTCCAGAGACATTGACTCGGCAAAATGGCGCTGCAATGCCTCGCTCACGGCTTGCAGGGCGCGCAGGGTTGTTGTCAAGACCAGCGTGCGCCCACCGATCACGGACGCCGCCCGGGCCACAAAATCTGCCACTTTCGCACTGTGCCCCGGATCACTTGGTTTGGGCAAATGCCGCGGCACATACAGGGCCGCTTGCTCAGCATAGTTAAACGGACTGTCAATTTTCAGAATTTCAGCTTCAGCTAAACCGCAGGGCTCAGTAAACCAGCGCAACTGGGCGTCCGCACCCAAGGTCGCGGACGTAAATATCCAGGCGCGTTGTGAGGCATCCGCTGCTGTTGACTTGATCAGTCGCGTCTGAACCGCGTTCGCAATATCCAATGGTGACTCGACCAGCCTGAGTTGCACGCCAACATCGAGCCAGCGAACCGATTCAGGCGCACAGTCGTCTGAAAATAAAGCCAGCTTTTCAATAAAAACACTGACTCTTTCACTCAAACGAATGAGATCCGGCGCGATTTCGCGCACCGTGTCGAGGGCCAGCATGACCCGAACACACGCCGCCTGCAGAGTGCCCAATGCATCCTGCCAGGCCGACTCATCGACCTGATCAGGCGCCGCACCCACCCAGCGCAATTTGGCACCGGGATAGGTCTCGCCCACGACCAGTCGCAAATCGCGCGCGGCGTGCTCGGCATCGAATGCCAGGGTCTGCCAATCCAGCAATCCGCGCGCATGCTGCAGGCCATGAAACAGCAGATCGCGGGCAAAATCCAATAGCTGCCCGGTGGTCAATTGCTGACCCAGAAACTGCACGCCAGTTTCATTGAGTTGATGCGCTTCATCAAAAATAACCGTTTGCACAGACGGCAGCAACTCCGCCATACCCGATTCGCGAATCGCCAAATCAGCAAAAAATAAATGATGGTTGATAACGACCACATCGGCGGCCAAGGCCTCGCGCCGAGCCTGATTGACATGACAGTCCCGAAACTCGGGGCATTGCGAGCCCAGACAGTTGTCCCTTGATGAGGTCACCACCGCAATCACGGGGGAGCGCTCGTCCAGCCCTGGCAACTCAGCCAAGTCGCCACTGCGGGTGAGCTGCGCCCAGGCCTCAATTTTGGCCAAAGTCCGCGCCAGCACACGATCAGAAGGATTGGAGTCCTGCCGGGCTACGGCCAGGCGATGCAGACACAAATAGCTGCCCCGGCCTTTCAGCAGGGCGGTACGGACTGGCAGACCCAAGGCTGTCATCAAACGCGGAAGATCACGACCAAACAATTGATCCTGCAATGTCTTGGTGGCGGTCGACAGCAGCACCCGCGTGCCACTCAACAAGGCGGGAACCAGATACGAAAACGTTTTGCCAATGCCGGTTCCCGCCTCGACCACCAGCACCCCACCGTCCTCGATCGTTCGCGCAACCGCCACGGCCATGTCGGTTTGACCCTCTCTGGGTGTGAACTCTTCGACCATGCGCG
>Ga0209913_1000274_pt1 | contig 49463 bp, 47 predicted proteins | sample PersoiDNA2013203_FD_185805 | JGI IMG/M metagenome (GOLD analysis project Ga0209913, IMG submission 185805) | Permafrost soil microbial communities from the Arctic, to analyse light accelerated degradation of dissolved organic matter (DOM) -... | ecosystem: Environmental > Terrestrial > Soil >...
GAGTATGAAGCTTTTTCAGCATTTCGTCAACCTTCTTTTTTACCCGCTTCACTCGGCATTTGCATGCATCGTTCAGCGAGGGGGCGAATTATAGCCTTGGGCTGCGCGCCCCGCAAGGGCTATTTTGCAGTTGGGCAAATATTGCTGTGTGATATCGTAGCACTGGCAATCCCCTGCCTCACCCACCTTGACTCTCATGCCTATCCCACACATCACCCCCACCGCCAATCCCGCACTGGCCAGCGCACTCGAACATGCCATCAATAGCAAGACCAAGCCTCTGGGCAGCCTGGGACTATTGGAAACCCTGGCCCATCAGATCGGCCTGATCCAGCAAAGCGCGCAACTGGCACTACACCAGCCTGCCATCATCGTTTTTGCGGCCGACCATGGCGTCGTCGCCGAAGGCATTTCCGCCTATCCACAAAGCGTGACGTGGCAAATGGTGGAAAATTTTCTGGCCAACGGCGCCGCCATCAATGTCTTTGCCCGTCAGAACGATTGCGCTCTCTATATAGTAGATGCGGGCGTGAACCACGACTTCGGCCCACGCGATGGATTGCTTGACCGCAAGCAAGGTCCCGGCACCCGCAACTTTGCCAACGAAGCCGCCATGAGCGAGGAACAGTGCATCGCCGCCATGCAGGCGGGGATGGACCTGGTCGCCACGCTCGATGGCAATGTGCTGGGCTTTGGCGAAATGGGCATCGGCAACACCACCGCTGCCGCCGCGCTGATGCACAAGCTGACGCAAACCCCCGTCGCCGATTGCGTAGGCGCCGGCACCGGTCTGTCAAAGGAAGGCATATTGCACAAGCAGCATGTGATCGAAGCGGCCGTCGCCCATCATGCGGCAGTCAATGATACGCTCGACGTGCTGGCCACCTTCGGCGGTTTCGAGATCGCCATGATGGCAGGCGCCATGCTCAAAGCGGCCGAACGGCGCATGATTTTGCTGATCGACGGCTTCATCGTCAGCAGCGCCTTGCTGGTGGCGGCCCGTCTGCAGCCGGCCATCCTCGATTACTGCGTGTTTTCGCACTGCTCCGATGAAAACGGCCACCGCCAGCTGCTGGCCAGCCTGGGTGCGCGTCCGCTGCTGCGCCTCGATTTGCGCCTCGGCGAAGGCACGGGTTCGGCCCTGGCCTTGCCGCTGCTGCACGCGGCCGTCAACTTCATGCGCGAGATGGCGACCTTCGCCTCGGCCCAGGTCAGCGAAAAGTCCACGCCAGACTAAGACTAATACTAAGACCATGACCAACCCCGTTTCCGCCGCAGTCCATCAGTGCCGCCTCTTCTTCATTGCGCTGCAGTTCTTCACGCGCCTGCCGATCCCGCGCTGGGTGGGTTTCGAGCCGGCCTGGCTGCAGCATGCCTCGCGCTACTTTCCGCTGGTCGGCGTGCTGGTGGCGGCCATTTCGGGCGCCGTGTATCTGCTGGCCAGCTGGCTCCTGCCTTCGGCGGTGGCAGTGCTGCTGGCCGTCGCCGCCGGCATTTATCTGACGGGTGCCTTCCATGAAGACGGCTTCGCCGACATGTGCGATGGCTTTGGCGGTGGACTGACGCGCGAGCGGGTACTGGAAATCATGAAGGATTCGCGCATCGGCGCATATGGCGCCATCGGCATCATCTGCCTGCTGGCCATCAAATGCACGGCGCTCGCTTCGCTGCCGCCTGCCACGGTGGTGGCGACATTATTCATCGCCCATCCTTTGTCTCGCCTGGCCGCCGTCTCGCTGATCTGGGCCATGGACTATGCGCGCGATGAAGGCAAGGCCAAGCCGATGGCGCAAGAAATGACCGCGGTTGAATTCCTCATCGCCGCCGTCTGCGCGCTTTTGCCCGCCATCGCCTGCGGCCTGCTGGGAATATTTGACTGGGCCGCGCTGGCCTTTGCCATCGTGGTGGCGGCGGCTGTCGCATTCTGGCTGGGCCGCAAATGCCAGCGCCGCCTGCAAGGCTACACGGGCGACTGCCTGGGCGCAGTACAGCAAGTAGCGGAAGTGGCGATTTACCTGGCCATCCTGTCCAGCTTCCAGCCTCCCGTACGCTTGTATTAACATGCGACTGATTTTAGTACGCCACCCCGCGCCGCAAGTGACCAGCGGCACCTGCTATGGCCGCAGCGACGTGGCGGTGGCGCCGCACGAAATGGCCACGGTGCGCGCCAGCCTGCAAGCAACGCTGCCGGCCGGCGTGCCACTGTATGCCAGCCCGTTGCGCCGCTGCGCCGGCCTGGCGACAGCATTGGCGCAAGACCTGCCTTCCAGCGGCTTGCACTTCGACGCGCGGCTGGCCGAGATGGATTTCGGCGCGTGGGAAATGCAGCCATGGCACGCGATTGCACGCGCGGACATCGATGACTGGGCCGCCGATCTGGCCTGGTACCGTCCCGGCGGGGGGGAGAATGTGCTGGCGATGGCCGCCCGCGTCGATGCGTTTTTAGGCGATCTGTTGCGTGAACAACACGAAACGGCCATCATCATCTGCCACGCGGGCACCATCCGTCTGCTGTTGGCACTGCAAGCCCGGCTGCCATTGGAAGAAACCGCCCTGCTGGCGGCCCGTTCCGCCCATAAAATCGCCTACGGCGCGACGGTTGTCGTCGATTTCTGATATCGAATCGTCCAGCCAGGCATTTCAGTCCACGCCTGCTGCACGTATAATGGCGGGGTTTTGGTGCTCGCGCTCATGTCCATGAGCGCAGTTAAACGGGAAACACGATGCCGCTCCCGCGGCGAGCGTGTGCTGCCCCCGCAACGGTAAGCAAGTGTCGCCCCTCCCGACAGGAAGCGGACGACAAGCTATCTCTGACAACCACTGTGCTTGCAATCATCGAGCATGGGAAGGTGGGATAGCGGTACTTGCCAGCCCGGATACCGGCCAGGACAGGTGGAAGTGTGCGAACGGGGATGTTCGCGATCCGAATGGCCCATGGCCATCTTCGATCGTCATCTTCAGTTCCCACTTCTGTTCAATCTGGCCTACGGGGACGTCGGCTGGTTGCATATTACTTACTGAAAATTATCATGACCCATGCTGTTTCCCGCCACGCGGCCCTCACGTCGCTCGCGCTAGCCATTGCCGCGCCTGCCGCTTTCGCCCAAGCCACGCCAGATACCTTCGACCCGGTCGTCGTGACCGCCAACCGCTATCCACAGCACCTGAGCGAAGTATTGAGCGATACGCAGACCATCAGCTCGGAAGACATCGCACGCTCGGGCGCTGGTACGCTGATCGACCTGCTGCAAAAGCAGCGCGGCATTGAAGTCAATCGCAGTGGCGGCCCAGGCACCAATTCGAGCGTATTCATTCGCGGCGCGAACAGCAACCAGAATATCGTGCTGGTCGACGGCGTGCGCATTGGTTCCGCCACATCGGGCGCCGCCAACTGGAGCGCACTGCCCCTGTCGAGCATCGACCACGTTGAAATCGTCTACGGTCCTCTGAGCACCATGTATGGTGCCGATGCCGTCGGCGGCGTGATCCAGATCTTTACCAAGAAAGGCGATGGCGCGACGCGCTTCTCCGCCTTCGCTGGCTACGGCCGCTACAACACGCGCCAAGCGGAAGCCAGCGTTGCCGGCTCTACCGGTGGAAACAACAGCTTCAGCTACGCGCTGACCGCGGGCAAGGAAAAATCGGATGGCTTTTCCGCCTCCAAACTGGGCGCATCGACGTACACCTACAATCCGGACAAAGACGGCTACGACAAGGAAAGCGTCAGTGGCCAGTTTGGCTACCAGATGGCCAAAGGCCACGACGTTGGCCTGACTTTCCTGAACAGCAAACTGGATGCGCAGTACGATTCGGGCTTGAACTTCGACGCGCGCAACTACAATAAGCTGGAAAACATCTCGGTCTTCACGAAGAACCAGTTCTTGCCGAACTGGACCAGCGAGCTGCGCTACGCACAAGCAAAGGACAAACAAACCTCTGTTTCCGCAGTTGGTGCCTTCGGCAGAAGCCAGTTCGACACCAAGCAAACGGACATCAGCTGGCAAAACGATATTCTCATTGGCCGCGACACCCTGCAATTGCTGGGCGAATACCGTGACGAAGACGTCGTGAGCTCGGCCAAGGGTCTGTCCGGCGGACGCAATACCAAATCGTTCGCAGCTTCGTACAACCTGGTGCGCGGCGCCCACCTGGCCAGCATCAGCGGCCGTCGCGACGATAGCTCGGCGTACGGTACGCACAACACGGGCAGCGTGGCCTACGGTTATCGTTTCAGCAATGCCCTGCGCGCCAACGCCAGCTATGGCACCAGTTTCCGCGCCCCGACCTTCAACGATCTTTACTACCCTGATTCCGGCCTCCCCACGAACAAGCCAGAAAAGGGCCGCAACGCTGAAATCGGCTTGCATTACAACGACGGCAAGTCGCAACTGAGCGCGATCTACTACCATAACAAGATTACCGATTTGATCAACTACGTATCCGCGTGTCCAGTCATTGGCTGGAAACCAGGCTATGGCTGCAGCATGAATGTCGACAAAGCAGTGCTCGAAGGTGTGACACTGGCTGGTGGACACAAGTTCGGTGCCTTCAACGTCAGTGGCAATATCGACCTGCAAGATCCTCGCAATGAATCGATGGACAAACAATTGACACGCCGCGCGAAAAAACACGCCAATTTCGCTGTCGATTACACGACAGGTCCCTTGACCGCCGGTACGGAGTGGCAATTGTCGGGCAAGCGTTTTGAAGATACCGCCAACAAAACCACCCTCGGCGGCTATGGCTTGCTGAACCTGTACACCACCTACCAGTTCGCACGCGACTGGTCGGTGCTGGCTCGCTGGAACAACATCACCAATAAAGACTATGAACTGGGCCGTTTCTACGCGACGCCAGGTTCGAACCTCTTCGTTGGCGTGCGCTACGGCATGAAATAAAACATGATGTAAGCTGCGGGCGGTGGCGTTATCCGTCATCGCCCGCAGTGCAGTTCTGTGGTCCCCGTTTTAAAGGTATGCATGCACCCATTTTTCCGCAACATGCGCCACCGCGCCACCGTGATCCTCACGGTGCTGATCGCGTGCGCGGTTGCCAGCCTGATTTTCTCCGGCATGATCGGTTCGATCGCGATTCCGCTCGCCGACCTGCCTTCCGCCCTGTTCCATGTGGTGCAGGGCAAGACCGATACGCTCGCCGCCACCCTGCTCGACCTGCGCCTGGGCCGCGCGCTGACCGCGTTTGTCACCGGCGCGGCGCTGTCGCTGGCCGGCGTCATGATGCAGGCGCTGCTGCGCAATCCCCTGGCCGACCCGTACGTGTTGGGCATTTCCGCCGGCGCTTCCGTCGGCGCGCTGGCCGCGCTGCTGTTCATGTGCGCGCTGTGGGTGGTCGACGCGGCCGCCTTTGCCGGCGCCGTCGGCGTGTCCATGCTGCTGTATTTATTTGCCCGCCGCGACCTGCGCGGCGGCACGGCGGCCGAAGGCGGCGCCTCGCTCTTGCTGCTGACGGGCGTGATCCTGGCCTCGGCCTGCATGGCCATCGTCACCCTGATGCTCTCGATTGCACCGGAAAGCCGCTTGCGCAGCATGGTGTTCTGGATGATCGGCGACCTGGCCGGCGCGCCCGCGCGGCTGATGCCCTGGCTGGTCCTGGCGGGTGCCATGGTCTTCGCCTTGCGCAGCGCGCGCTCGCTGAACGTCATGGCCCTGCACGCGGAAGCGGCCAGCACCCTGGGCGTGCGCGTGGGCGCGTTGCGCAAGGGCCTGTTCTTCTGTTCCGGCCTGCTCACGGCCAGCGCCGTCACCAGCGCCGGCAGCGTGGGTTTTGTCGGCCTGATCGTGCCGCACGCGCTGCGCTTTGCCTGCGGCCCCGATCATCGCCTGCTGATACCGGCCGCCGCACTGGCCGGCGGCACTTTCCTCGTGCTGGCCGACACGTTGGCGCGCACCGTGCTGGCGCCCCTGCAGCTGCCCGTCGGCGTCGTCACGGCCATGATAGGCGCGCCCGTCTTCCTGTACCAACTGCACCGATTGCGCAGGGGATGAAAAAAGCATGATACGCACCTACCAACTCGGCCTGAAGGCGGGCACGCGCTGCCTGGTGGAAAACCTCACCTGGCACATCAGGGATGGCGAATGCTGGAGCGTGATCGGCCGCAATGGCGCAGGCAAGAGCACCTTGCTGCGCGCGCTGGCCGGTTTGTGCGAACCCGATGCGGGCCACGTCACGATACAGGGCCGCGCCCTGGTCGACTGGCCTTTGGACGAACTGGCGCGCGAACGGGCCTTTCTCGCGCAAGCGCGCCACGATGCGTTCTCGTACCGCGTCATCGAAACCGTGCTGTCGGCGCGCCACCCGTATCACGACAACCATTACTGGGAAGGCAGCGACGACCAGCGCATCGCCCTGGCGGCGCTGGCCTCGATGGAAGTGGAACACCTGGCCGAGCGCGACGTGCGCAGCCTGTCCGGCGGCGAACGCCAGCGCGTGGCGATCGCCGCCATGCTGGCGCAGGATACGCCCCTGCTGCTGCTGGACGAACCGGCCAATGCGCTGGACCTGGCGCACCAGGTCAGCGTCATGGGCCTGCTGTCGAAGCTGTGCCGCGAACAAAATAAAACCGTGGTGATGGTAGGCCATGACCTGAACCTGGCGCACAGCGTCTCGACCCATGCGCTGCTGCTGATGGGCGACGGCGGCTGGCTGGCCGGCCCCGTGGCCGAGGTGATGCAGGCCTCCACCCTGGGCGACTACCTGGGCCACCCGATCGAGATCATAGCCCACGGCAAACGCAAAATATTCATACCGAAAGAGGACTGACATGAACGACAACATCAACGCGGACACCGCTGCCATCAACGAACGCCACCGCGTGCGCATGGAACGAAAAAAAGCCATCATCGACGCAGCCATCGCCAAGGCCGACAAGGAAATCGGCATCATCATCGTCAACACGGGCAACGGCAAGGGCAAAAGTTCGAGCGGCTTCGGCATGGCCATCCGCGCCATGGGCCACGGCATGAAAGTGGGCGTGGTGCAGTTCATCAAGGGCGCCATGTCGACGGGCGAAGAAAAATTCCTGCGCCGCTTCCCCGACGAAATCAGCTTTCATGCGATGGGTGAAGGCTATACCTGGGAAACGCAGAACCGCGAACGCGACATCGAAAAAGCCGAACTGGCATGGGAGCAGGCAAAGACCTTCCTGGCCGACCCCAGCTACGGCCTGGTGCTGTTCGACGAACTCAATATCGCCCTCAAATACAACTACCTCGACGTACATCAAGTCATCGCCGACCTGCTGGAACGCCCTGCCATGCAGCACGTGGTCATCACGGGCCGTGGCGCGCCGGACGAATTGATCGCCATCGCCGACACCGTCACCGAAATGGCCGTCGTCAAACATGCGTATGCGGCCGGCATCGGCGCGCAACTCGGCACCGAGTGGTAACAGCGCCATGACGCGCACCCTGGTCTTCGGCGGCGCCCGTTCCGGCAAGAGCGCCCATGCGGAAAAGCTGGCCCGCGAATCGGGCAAGGAAGTCGTCTACATCGCCACCGCACAGGCGGGCGATGAGGAGATGGCCACGCGCGTCAGGCACCACCGTGCGCAGCGCCCGGCCGAGTGGGCGACGCTGGAAGAACCGCTGCGCCTGGGCGACGCCATCCTGCGCGAAGCACAGCCCGGGCGCCTGCTGCTGGTCGACTGCCTGACCTTGTGGCTGACGAACCTGATGTTTTCCAGCGGCGAAACGTATCCGGACGTGGGCGACATCGCCCTGCCCGAACTGTTCCACAGTGAGCGCGCCCACCTGCTGTACGCGCTCGCCGAAATCGAAGACACCGGCTGCGACCTTATTCTGGTATCGAACGAAGTGGGCATGGGCATCGTGCCGTATGGCGCCATCTCGCGCTGCTTCACCGATGAAGCGGGCCGTCTGAACCAGGCCGTGGCGGCCATCTGCGACAGGGCCGTGTTTGTGGCCGCAGGCCTGCCCCTGCACCTGAAAGGCGCCCCATGCTGAGCGGCTTGTCGCTGCCCATGCTGGCAGGCCTGATGACGGCCGGCGTACTGCTCGATCTGCTGCTGGGCGAGACGCGCCGCTGGCATCCGCTGGTGGGCTTTGGCCGCCTCGCCAGCGCGCTCGAACGCCTGCTGAACCGTGATAGCCGACGTTTCCTGCCCGGCGCGCTGGCGTGGTCGCTGGCCGTGCTGCCGATCAGCTATGCCGCCTACTGGCTGTGCGGCCTGGCCGGTGCGGCCCTGCATGTCTTCCTGCTGTATCTGTGCCTGGGCCTGCGCAGCCTGCGCGACCACAATCAGCCGATCGCCGATGCCCTGGCCATGGACGACCTGGACAACGCGCGCCTGCTGACGGCGCGCATCGTCAGCCGCGACACGGCCAACGCCGACGCAGCCAGCCTGGCCAAGGCCAGCACCGAGTCCCTGCTGGAAAACGGCAACGATGCCGTCTTCGGCACCCTGTTCTGGTTTGCCGTGGCGGGCGGCCCCGGCGCCGTGCTATTCAGGCTGGCGAATACCCTCGACGCCATGTGGGGCTACCGCAACGAACGTTATGACTGGTTCGGCTGCTGCGCCGCGCGCATCGACGACCTATTGAATTACCTGCCGGCGCGCCTGACGGCCCTGTCGTATGTCGTCATGGGCAAGACCATGGCGGATAAAAAACGCGCCTGGCAGTGCTGGCGCAGCCAGGCGCCCAGCTGGAACAGCCCGAACGCAGGCCCTGTGATGGCCAGCGGCGCCGGCGCCCTCGGCCTGGCCCTGGGTGGCGACGCCATCTACGATGGCGAGCTGGAACGCCGCCCGCCGCTGGGCGCCGGCCGTCCTGCCGAAGCGCGCGACATCGACCGCGCCTGGCGCCTGGTGGCCGAAACGGCCGTGCTGTGGCTGATCTGGGTGGCGCTGCTGGCCGGGCTGTATTACCTGCGGGGGAAATACCTTGCTTGAACATGGCGGCAACCTGCGCGACGCCGCGCGCGAATATGGACGACCACTGGCCGACTGGATCGACCTGTCGACCGGCATCAATCCGCACGGCTATCCCGTGCCTGCCAGCAGCGCCAGCGCCTGGCACCGTCTGCCGGAAAGCAACCCGGCGCTGACCGCCGCCGCCTGTGCCTACTATCACGCGCCAGCCATGCTGCCGGTGGCCGGCACGCAGGCGGCCATCCAGGCCTTGCCCCGGCTGCGCGCGCCGTCCTGCGTGGTGGTCGCCGCGCCCTCATACGCGGAGCACGCGCACCACTGGGACCAGCACGGCCACAGCTTGCGGCATGTACCGTATGCGCAGCTGGCCAATGCGGTGGACAGCTGCGACGTGCTGGTTGTCTGCAACCCGAACAACCCCACCGGCGCGCACATCGCGCCCGAGGTGCTGCTGGACTGGGCAAACAGGCTGGCCCAGCGCGGCGGCTGGCTGGTGGTCGATGAAGCGTTTGGCGACACGCAGGCGCAAGCCGGCCTGGGACCGCATGCGGGCCAGCCGGGACTCATCGTGCTGCGCTCGGTCGGCAAATTCTTCGGCCTGGCGGGACTGCGCCTGGGCTTTGTCGCCGCCCATCCAGAACTGCTCAGCAAGCTGGCCGACATGCTGGGGCCATGGACCGTCAGCGGCCCGGCGCAGCAAGTGGCCCTGGCCGCGCTGACCGACGCGCGCTGGCAGGATGCGATGCGCCTGCGCCTGCGCGATGAAGGCGAACGCCTGCGCCAGCTGCTCGCCAGCCACGGCATCGCCAGCGGCGGTTGCGCGCTGTTTCAATGGTGGCCGGAAGAAGACGCCGAAGCCTTCTGGCGCCACATGGCGCAGCAGGGCATCTGGGTGCGCCTGTTCCGCCACGCCGCCTACGGCATCCGCCTGGGTTTGCCGCCGAACGAAGACGCCTGGCTCCAGCTGGAACAGGCACTCACCACATGGAAGCACTTATGAACCCTTTGAAAACAGCACTGCTCCTGGCGGGACTGATCTCGACCCAGGCGCACGCCGCCATCACCGTGCGCGATGACGATGGCAATACCGTCACCCTGGCCAGGCCCGCGCAGCGCATCCTGGCGCTGGCGCCGCACGTCACGGAATTGCTGTTCGCAGCTGGTGGCGGCGAGAAAATCGCCGGTGTCGTCAGCTATAGCGATTACCCGGAAGCGGCGAAAAAAATCCCGCAGGTAGGCGACAACCGCCAGTACGACATGGAGCGCATCATCGCCATGCAGCCGGACCTGATCGTCGTGTGGATGCATGGCAGCGCCGAGCGCCAGATCGCCATGCTGCGCCAGCTGAAGGTGCCGATTTATCACAGCGAACCGCGCAAGCTGGCCGACATCCCGGACAGCATGGAACGCCTGGGGCAGTTGATGGGCACGGAAAAAGTCGCCAAGCCGGCCGCCGCGCAGCTGCGCGCCAAGCTGGCCAGCCTGACGGCCCAGTATGCGCAGCGCCCGCCCGTGCGCGTGTTTTACCAGGTGTGGGACAAGCCCCTATATACCCTCAGCGGCGCGAGTATCATCAGCGACTCCATGCGCGTGTGCGGCGCGCAGAACATCTTTGCCGCGATGAAGGTGGTGGCGCCCGTCGTCACACCGGAAGGCGTGCTGCAGGAAGATCCGGAAGCCATCTTCGGCACCAGCGAAAAAAGCGATCCGCGCAGCGAAGGCGGCCTGGCCATGTGGCGCGCCTTCCCGTCGATGACGGCCGTGCGCAAGAATAATCTGTTCCGCCTGAATGGCGACCTGCTGAACCGCGCCGGTCCGCGCATGATCGAAGGCACCGCCGCCATGTGCGAACAGCTGGAGGTGGCCCGCCAGCGCCGGACGAAAGCTACCCCTTGAAGGCGCATGCGCCGTTTCCCGCCCTGATGGTACAAGGCACGACGTCCGACGCGGGCAAGAGCACCGTCGTTGCAGCCCTGTGCCGCTTGTTGATGCGCCGCGGAGTGACGGTAGCGCCGTTCAAGCCGCAAAACATGGCCTTGAATAGCGCCGTGACGGCGGACGGCGGAGAAATCGGCCGCGCGCAAGCCTTGCAGGCACTGGCCTGCGGCATCGCGCCGCACACCGACATGAACCCGGTACTCTTGAAACCGTCGTCGAACACGGGCGCGCAGGTGATCATCCATGGCAAGGTGCGCGCCGAGATGGATGCGCGCGACTACCAGCAATATAAAACCGTCGCCATGGGCGCCGTGCTGGAATCGTTCGCGCGCCTGCGCCAGCAGTACGACGCCGTCATCGTCGAAGGCGCCGGCAGCCCCGCCGAAGTCAACCTGCGTGCGCGCGACATCGCCAACATGGGCTTTGCGGAAGCCGTCGACTGTCCCGTGATCCTGGTCGCTGACATCGACCGTGGCGGCGTCTTCGCGCACATCATCGGCACCCTGGCGTGTTTGTCCGACAGCGAGCGCGCGCGCATCCTCGGCTTTGTCATCAACCGCTTCCGCGGCGATATCTCGTTGCTCCAACCCGGCATCGACTGGCTGGAGCAGCAGACGGGTAAACCCGTGCTGGCCGTATTGCCCTATCTGCAAGGCTTGTTCCTCGACGCGGAAGACGCCGTCGAAGCGATGCAGGCCGAATGCGGCGCCTTCAAGGTGCTGGTACCGCAACTTCCCCGCATCAGCAACCACACGGATGTCGATGCGCTGCGCGCCCATCCCGGCATCGACCTGCAATTCATCAAACAAGGACAGCCGATTCCGCCGGCCGACCTGGTGATCCTGCCTGGCAGCAAGAACACGCGCGGCGACCTGGCCTGGTTGCAGCAGCAGGGCTGGCCCGCCTATCTGGCCAAGCACCTGCGCTACGGCGGCAAGGTGCTGGGCATCTGCGGCGGCTTCCAGATGCTGGGCCTGAGCGTGTGCGACCCGCTCGGCGTGGAAGGCGTTGCTGGAGAATCGAAGGCACTGGGCCTGCTCGATATGGTGACGGAGCTGACAAGCGACAAGCGGCTGCAACAGGTGCGCGGGCACTGCGCGTTTGCCGGCGCCCACGATGCGCCCGTGGCAGGCTATGAAATCCACATGGGCGTCTCGCAGGGCACCGCCCTGCGGCAGCCGGCGTTCATGATCGATGGACGGCCGGAAGGGACCGTATCGGGCGACGGGCAAATCCTGGGCAGCTATTTGCACGGCATGTTCGACACGCCCGCCGCATGTTCGGCGCTGCTGCGCTGGGCGGGGCTGGACTCCGGCCACACGCCGGACACCGCCGCCCTGCGCGAGGCCAGCCTGGAGCGCATCGCCGACGCGGCGCTGCCGCTGTTGGATGCGTTGGAACGATTACCGAGCTGATGGTGTTGTCGGGTTACGCCGTACCGGCTAACCCGACCTACTTGCTGGATCACATCCAACGCTAGCGCCTATTTTTTTACGCACATGCCCATGTACGAACGGTCGGTCGAAAACTCGACCGCCATGCTCGACGACACGGGCATGAACATCGAATAGTCGGCCGGCACGTCGGCCGGATCCTTGAACACGGCGATGCCATCGAAATCGACGGCTTGCGCGCCCAGGCCCAGCTTGTTAATGGTGATGGTTTCGGCGTGCGTCTTGCCAGCGGTGTTGTTGGTGATGGTGGCGGTGCTACCGGCAACGACGATGTTCGCGCTGATGCCCGACGCCGCACAGGCGTAACTGCCGGCGATTTCGGTGCCGATCTTTTGCTGTTTGGCCGCCACGATGGTGCCCACGCGCATGACGTTTTCCTGGTTGCGGCTGTAGCGGTCGATGAACAGCGCCAGCCCCCGGTCCCCCGCGTGCACATGCACGATGCCGAAGTCCTGGCCACCCTGGCGGGCGACAAGCAAGCCGTTCTTCGCATCCTTGACCAGGGTCAGGCTGGCGTTTTCCGCTTCCAGCTGCGGCGATACCGCAGAGCACACGCCTTGCGCATTGAACACGCCGCCATTGCACAGTTGGGCCGCTCCGTCGGCTGCGATCTTGAGACTGCCTTTCGGATTGAAGCGGTCAGCGCCGTTCGAGGCATTGCGCATGGCACCCAAGAAAATATAATTGCCAGCCAACTTGGCCACGTCACCCACCGCATAGCCGCTGCCGCTGACGGTCGAGACCATGTTACCCAATTTGATATTGCCCGACAGCAGACGCGTGCGCGCATCGACGGTAACGCTGAAATCCGTTGCCGTGTAGGTGGTCAAATTGCCGGTGGTGGTAGCGCTGAACGTACCGCTGCGGTCGCTCAAGCCGAACTGCGTCGACAAGACACGGATGGCATAGGTTTTCTTGACGCTGTCAAACGTGATGCGCCAGGTGTCGCCAATATCGGCGGCCACGTCATACACGCTTTCGTCAGCACTGGCCCCGGCAATGACACTCAGGCCAGCCTCTTTCGCCACGGCTTGCGATGCCACCGTCACGCTGTCGGCGGGGACGACGGGCGGCGTCACCACGACGGGTGGCTTGGCGGGTACTTCCGGCGTGCCGCCATCGCTGCCGCCACCGCATGCGGACAGGGCAGCACCCAACAAAACGATCGAAATTGCATTCTTCATCAGTGACTTTCCAGGATTCCAGGACAAATTGCGAGCAGCAGGACCCGCAACGACAGCACTCATGCTAGATCGGAACGGAAGTTATTACTATGGAACAATTGTTCTATGGACTTTCTACGGCAACATCTCGGTCAGTACGGCCAGCGCCGCCGCCAAGGCCGTCTTGTTGCCCACATCGAGCTTGGCATACACGCTGTGCAACTGATTCCTGACCGTGGCAGGCGATACGCCTTGCCGCCAGGCGCGTCACAAGGCAATCCGGTCCAGGTTGGCGTGGTGGGTGGCCGGTGAAATCAGCACCATGCTGTGGGCAATCGCGTATTTCTTGCAGTAGGCATGCAAGTCCAGATAGCGTTGATCGATGTCGGCCGACTCCATCGTCACGCAGCGGCCGCGTGAACGGCAGGCATCGGCCAAGATGGTATCGGGGCTGACGAGCGCCTTGCGATCGGGCAGTTTCTCGATCGGTTGCAGATACATATGCAGGCTGTGCAGCGAAATCGCCGTGTCAGGGGAAAAAGAGGCGGCGATGATGGCGGCGGAATCGAAGGGCCGTATCGGTCTCAGCATATCGAGCGCCTGCCCCTGGAACTCGCCCGTTGTGCATTTCTGGGCACTGCCATACAAAGTCAGGATCAGCTGATTCAGCTCTCCCATGGTGCAATGAATCCACTTTTATACGGCAATGGCTGTATTGTGCTGCGCGGCACAAGCCATATCAACATGGCAGTCACGGCAGGCCAAGGGGCGCGGGCGGCACGTCTGCGCCATTTATGTGACAATTCATCGTACTGTCGGCTCCGTTCTTCCTCCTCAGGCTCGCACCCATGACCAGTTCCCCGATTAAAAGCTACCTTCCCTGGGTGGTCGCCACCGCCCTGTTCATGGAGCAACTCGACTCCACCATCGTCAACACCGCCATTCCCGCCATGGCCGCCAGCCTGCATGTGACGCCGCTCAGCCTGAAAGCCGTCGTCACCAGCTACATCCTGAGCCTGGCCGTGTGCATTCCCATCAGCGGCTGGATGGCCGACCGCTTCGGCACGCGACGCGTATTTTCCGCCGCCGTTGCCATCTTCACCCTCGCCTCCATCCTGTGCGGCCTGTCCGTGAATTCCCCCATGCTGGTGGCCGCGCGCCTGTTGCAAGGGGTGGGCGCGGCCATGATGATGCCGGTGGGCAGACTCACCATCATCCGCACCTTTCCCAAGTCGCAATTGCTGGCGGCCATGAATTTCGTCATCATCCCCGCCCTGATCGGCCCCCTGCTGGGGCCCACCGTGGGCGGGCTGATCGTGCACTGGCTGTCGTGGCGCGAGATTTTCTTCGTCAACGTGCCCGTCGGCCTGGCAGCGCTGTACCTGGCGCATCGCTACATGCCCGACTACTATGGCGACAAGCCCCGTCCGCTGGATCTGATCGGCCTGGTGCTGTTCGGCACGGGCATCGCCCTGCTGTCGTGGCTGCTGGAAATTTTTGGCGAGCACAAGATCGACCCCACCTCGGCCGCCGTGCTGCTGTTCATTTCCATCAGCCTGCTGGCCGCGTATGCCTGGCATTCGAGCGAAGTGCTGCACCCGCTGCTGCGCCTGACCCTGTTCAAGATCCGCACCTTCCGCGTCTCGGTGGTGGGCGGCTTCGTCACACGCCTGGGTGTGGGCGGCCTGCCCTTCCTGTTGCCGCTGCTGTACCAGCTGGGCCTGGGCTTGCCCGCCTGGCAGTCCGGCTTGTTGATGATGCCGTCGGCGGCCGCTGCCATGGGCATGAAATTCATTTCCGCGCGCGTGCTGGCCCGCTTCGGCTACCGCCAGGTGCTCATCGTCAACACCGTGCTGATCGGCATCACCATCGCCATGTTTTCGCAGGTGGGCGCGGGCACGCCCCTGTACGTGATCGTCGGTATCAGTCTGTGCATGGGCTTTTTCAATTCGCTGCAATTTTCCAGCATGAACACCATCGCGTATGCCGATGTCGACAAGAGTGACTCCAGCATGGCCAGCACCATCGCCAGCTCGATGCAGCAACTGTCGATGAGCTTTGGCCTGGCCTTCGGTTCGCTGATCACGGGCTGGTATCTGGGCGACATGCCGCAGTCGGACCGTGCCATGCTCAGCAGCGCCCTGCACCACGCCTTCCTGACCCTGGCCGCCCTGACGGTGCTCTCCTCGCTGACCTTCTGGACCTTGCGCCGCGACGATGGCGAAAGCATCAGCAAGGGCACGGACAGCGACGAGGAAGAGGCGGCCGACGTGAAGGCCCAGGCCCTGGTACAGACAGAAGTGCAAAGCACAAAAGGCTGAGCCACATCAAGCTTGCCGCCAGCGCCGCTGGTGCTTTTTCCCCACGCTGCTACCGTGACGGCAGGAGGTGCACATGGCGGCCGAGTGGCGCTTTGCATGGAAGGGAACGGACCGGCACGGCCAGGCGGTCGATGGCGTCTTGCGTGCCGCCGACGCCAGCGCGGCCACGCTCGCGCTACGCCGCCAGGGTATTCTGGCCACCAGGGTGCAGGCTGTGCGCAGCGCGCCCGGCAAGGCCATCACGCGCAAGGATATCGCGCTGTTCACGCGCCAGCTGTCGACCATGATGGCGGCCGGCGTGCCGCTGCTGCACGCCTTCGACATCGCCGGCAAGGGCCACGCCAAACCCGCCGTCACCGAGCTGATGCGCGACTTGCGCCACGCCATCGAAGCGGGCAGCAGCCTGCAGCAAGCCTTCCGCCAGTTCCCGCTGCTGTTCGACGAACTGTATTGCAAGCTGCTGGCGGCCGGCGAACAGGCCGGTATCGTGCAGGACTTGCTGGCGCGCCTGGCCACGCACCAGGAAAAGGCCATCGCCCTGCGGCGGCAAGTGCGCGGCGCGCTGATGTATCCGCTGGCCATCGTGCTCGTCGCCATCACTGTCACGGCCATCATCATGAGCGTGGTCGTGCCCGCCTTCCGCCAGGTCTTCGACAGCTTCGGCGCGCCCTTGCCGCTGCCCACCCTGGTCGTCATGGACTTATCCGCTTTTGTTGTCCGCTACTGGCTGGCTCTGTTGGCGACGCTCGTGCTCGCTTGCCTGCTGCTGCTCCTGGCCTGGCGCCGCTGGCCCGCCTTGCGGCGCAACACGCAGCTGCGGGCATTGCGCCTGCCCGTCTTCGGCCCCCTCTTGCGCAAGGCGGCGATTGCGCGCTGGACGCGCACCCTGGGCGCCATGTTCGCCGCCGGCGTGCCGCTGCTCGACTCGCTCGGCCTGGTGGGCGCCGCCTCCGGCCACGCGCTGTACCAGGAAGCGACGACGCGCATCGAGCGTGAAATCCGCGCCGGCGGCAGCCTGGCCCTGGCCATGGAGCACAGCGGCGTGTTTCCCCCGCTGCTGACGCAACTGGCCCTGATCGGCGAGGAATCGGGTGCGCTCGACGCCATGCTGGCGCGCGCGGCCGAGATCATCGAGGCCGATATCGACGCCACCGTGACCACCCTTTCCGCGCTGCTGGAACCGGCGCTGATAGTGGTGCTGGGCGTGCTGGTCGGCGCCCTCGTGATCGCCCTGTATTTGCCGATTTTCAAGCTGGGCGCCGTGATTTGACAAATCACCCTGCGCAAAACGTCCCCATGTGCTGGCAGATGTTTTACACTGCGGCAGTGCCAGGCAATGTTTGCGCGGCAACGATCTTCACCTCAGACCAATCCACCATGCTGCAAGATACCCTGCTGTTCGCCGCGCCCGGCAATCTGCCCGTCGCCCTCGTCGCCGCCCTGTTCGGCCTGATCGTCGGCAGTTTCCTCAACGTGGTGATCCACCGCGTGCCGAAAATGATGCAGCGCGAATCCGATAATTACGTGGCGGAAGAAAGCGGCCTGCCCTTGCCGCATGCGGACCGCTACAACCTGATGCTGCCACATTCGCACTGCACCGCTTGCGGCCACCGCATCACGGCCATGGAAAACATCCCCGTCATCAGCTACCTGCTGCTGCGCGGCAAGTGCAGCGCCTGCCAGGCGCCCATCTCCGTGCGCTATCCGCTGGTCGAGCTGCTGACGGGCGCGCTGTCGGCCCTGTTGATCTGGCACTTCGGCAGCGGCTGGACGGGCCTGGCCACGCTCGTGTTTGCCTGGCTGCTGATCGCCATGACCTTCATCGATGCCGATACGCAAATGCTGCCCGACGACCTCACCTTCCCGCTGCTGTGGGCGGGACTGCTGGTGAATATCAACGGCACCTTCGTGCCCCTGCAAGACGCCGTCATCGGCGCGGCCGCCGGCTACCTGGCCCTGTGGGCCGTGTACTGGGCCTTCAAGCTGGCGACAGGCAAGGAGGGGATGGGTTATGGTGACTTCAAATTGCTGGCGGCGCTCGGTGCGTGGCTGGGCTGGGCCATGTTGCCGACGATTATATTGTTGTCGTCGCTGGTCGGCGCCGTGGTCGGCATCGGCCTGATCGTCTTCGCCAGGCGGGGACGCGACAAACCGATTCCGTTCGGCCCCTATCTGGCGGCGGCGGGCCTGATCGCGCTGCTGTACGGCACGCCCCTGTCGCGCCTCACACTGGGCCTGACCGGCTGACCGGCGCAGCACCGCGCCCCTATGGATAAACACATGCAAACACAAAGCGTCCCTTATTTCAGCGTGGGCCTGACCGGCGGCATCGGTTGCGGCAAGAGCACCGTGGCCGACCTGTTCGCCGCGCACGGCGCCACCATCGTCGACACCGACCAGATCGCCCACAGCCTGACGGCACCGAACGGCACCGCCATGCCAGCCTTGGTGGCGGAATTTGGCCCCGGCTACGCCGATGCGCGCGGCGCCCTCGACCGCACAAAAATGCGCAAGCTGGTATTTTCCGACGCCGCCGCCAAGGCGAAACTGGAAGCCATCCTGCATCCGCGCATCCGCCAGGCCACCTTGGCGGCCGCCGCCGAAGCGACGGGAAGCTATGTGATCTTTGCCGTGCCCCTGCTCGTCGAGTCCGGCGGATGGGTTGAGCGCGTCAACCGCGTGCTGGTCATCGATTGCCTGGAAAGCCTGCAAGTGTCACGCGTGATGGCACGCAATGGCTTATCGGAAGAACAAGTCAAAGCCATCATGGCCACGCAAGCCACGCGCGCCATGCGCCTGGCGGCGGCGGACGATGTGATCGACAATAATGGCGATTTGGCCGCCCTGGCGCCGCAGATTGCCCAGTTGCACGATTTATATCTGGCATTTTCAAAAAGAATGGCCGGAATCGGGCCACAACGTTTGTAATTTGTCGACGCTTGGTTCAAAATCACGGGATTGTTTGCTGGTCCTTACTTAAGGGAATTATTTTGATTGTCTACGAATACCCTTTCAACGAACGCATACGTACCTTGTTGCGGCTGGAAGACCTGTACGACAAATTCAAGTTCTTCATCCAGCAAGAGCATGCAATGCAGCACCATGTTGCCTTGGCAACCATTTTCGACATGCTCGAAGTGGCCGGCCGCGCCGACCTGAAGTCCGACCTGCTGCAGGAACTCGAGCGCCAGCGTCAAAGCCTGCTGGGCTACCGCAGCAATCCAAATGTGGAGCCGGAAACCCTGGACGCCATCCTCGGTGAACTCGACAGTGTCAGCGGCGCCCTGGTGGCGGCGCAAGGCAAGACGGGGCAGAATATCCGCGACAATGAATGGCTGATGAGCATTCGCGGCCGCACCATCATCCCGGGCGGCGCCTGCGAATTCGACTTGCCCTCGTACTTTGCCTGGCAAAAACGCAGCTGCGAGCAGCGCCTGACCGATATCCACGCCTGGTTCGCCCCGCTGGCGCCCCTGTTCGATGCGCTGGCTCTGGTCTTGCGCCTGCTGCGCGATTCCGGCGGACCCGTTAAACTGATCGCCAATGGCGGCAGCTACCAGCAAATGCTGCAAGGCAAGGTGTACCAGATGCTGCGCCTGAGCCTGGATGAAAACATCGGCGCCATCCCGGAAATTTCCGCCAATAAATATATGCTGTGGGTACGCTTCACTACCCAGGGTGGCGACTTGAAACCCAAGCCGCTGGAAGTCGATGTTCCGTTCGAGCTCACGCTCTGTAATTTTTAACTGTTACTTATTTGCCCCATCATGACCGTCGTTAAGTGCCCTACCTGCGCCGCCAAAGTCGAATGGACTGAAGCCAACAAATTCCGCCCCTTCTGCTCGGAACGCTGCAAACAGATCGACCTGGGTGCCTGGGCCGAGGAAAAATACACGATCCCCGCCGCCGACCCGTTCGAAGATCCCCTCGCGGACGAAGACAACAAACCGCAGTAAGCCGCAGTTAGCCTCAACTGAACGGATTTTCCAGGCGCAGTCCCTGCGTCACGAAACTGTCGAGCCTGCCGCTGAGCACCGTCAAGCCATAGGCGATGCCCATCGCCGCAATCTGTACATCGACGCCGTGCGCATGGCCGCGAGCATGCAGGCGTGCGCACACGAGTGCGCAATCGAGGTCAAATTCCAGCAGCCGCGGCGCATACTCTGCCAGCACAGCTTCCAGCCAGCCTTCCAGCGCCAGTGCTTCCAGCGCCGCTTCGCGCCGCCAGCTGCGCTGTATGCCCGCTCGCAACTGCGCGATCACCTGCACCGGCACATAGCGCGCTTCAGGCGCTACCCGTTCGAAAAAGGCGAGCACGCCGGCCGGTGCCGCGCCGCCCTTGCGCGCCGCAACGATCACATCCGTATCGACCAGGTAGGCGGCCATGGCTCAAGGGCGGCGCTCGAAATCCGCATCAAGCCCCACGTCGGGCATGCTGCGCAAAATATCGTCGAGCGGACGCTTCGGCAGCGGTCGTAAGGCGCTACGCAGGATGTCGCGGTGCTCTTCCTCAATGCTGCGCCCGTGCGCGCGGGCACGCTTGTGCAGCGCGGCGATCAGCAATTCATCGGTATCGGTAAAGGTCAGTGTCAGCGGCATGCGAGGCTCCCCGGTGCTTGATGCAAGCACTGTAGCGCAAAGCGCGCGCGATACAAGGTCAGATACAGGAAAGCTTGCGCCAGCACGCAGCATGCTGCTGCCTGCTGACACAAGAGGAGATCAGGCAGGCGCCAGCGATTCCCGGCGTACCTCATCGAGCCATTCCAGCAGGGGAACGGTGGCAGGCAGCAAGGGTTCCACGCCGACAGTGCCTTGCCAGGCGAACGCCTGCCCTTCCAGGCTTTGCGGCTCGCCCCGCCATTCGCGGCTGATATAGAAATGCAGGCGCACATGGGCGTGCGGATACACATATTCGACGCCGCACCAGGCTTCGGCGCTGTCGATGTACAAGCCCAGTTCCTCGACAAACTCGCGTTTCAAGGCGTCAACAATGGCTTCGCCCGGCTCGACTTTACCGCCGGGAAACTCCCAATAGCCGTCATACGGCTTGCCGGCCGGGCGCTGACCCAGCAGTACGTCGCCATTCGGCTTCATCAGGATGCCAACAGCCACATCGACCGGTTTCACTTTCACTTCGCTCATTGCGGCAACTTTCCTGCATAGTCGCGCGCGAATTGCCACGCGACACGACCCGAACGGGAACCGCGCTGCAAGGCCCAGCGCAGGGCGTCGCCGCGCGCTGCCGCGATCTGCTCCGGCGTGCAGCCGAAGGAAGCGAGCCAATGGGCCGCGATATCGAGGTAGTCGTCCTGCTTGAACGGATAGAACGACAGCCACAGGCCGAAGCGCTCGGACAGCGAAATTTTCTCTTCCACCGTCTCGCCCGGATGCAGATCGCCATCGTCGTCCGTCTTGTAGCTGGTGTTGTCCGACATGCGTTCGGGCATCAGATGACGGCGGTTCGACGTGGCGTAGATCAGCACATTGTCCGATTGCGCGGCGATGCTGCCGTCGAGCGCCACTTTCAGCGCCTTGTAGCCGCTCTCGCCCTCTTCGAACGACAGGTCGTCGCAAAAGATGATGAAGCGCTCGGCGCGCGCCGCCACCAGGTCGACGATGTCCGGCAGGTCGGCAAGATCCGCCTTGTCGACTTCGATCAGGCGCAAGCCCTGGCCGGCGAACTGGTTCAGGCACGCCTTGATCAGGGAAGACTTGCCCGTACCGCGCGCGCCCGTCAGCAGCACATTGTTGGCCGGACGGCCACTGACGAACTGGCGCGTGTTCTGTTCAATTTGCGCTTTTTGCGTGCCGATATTGTGCAAGTCGTCCAACGCGATATTCGACACGTGCGCCACGGCCTGCAAATAAGCTGCTGCGCCCTGGCGCCGGCGCCAGCGGAAGGCAAAGCTGGTCCAGTCCGGCGCTGGCGTTGCCTGCGGCAGGATCGCTTCCACGCGCGCCAGCAAGCTTTCCGCGCGCAGCAGGAATTGATCGAGGCCGGTCATGAGCGGTAGTCGGCGTTGATCGACACGTAGTCATGCGACAGGTCGCACGTCCACAGGGTGGCCGTGGCATCGCCGCGCGCCAGTTTTACGCGGATGGTGATTTCGCTTTGCTGCATCACGCGCTGGCCATCCTGTTCCTGGTAGTCCGGGTTGCGGCCGCCATTCTTGGCCACCCACACGTCGTCCAGGTACAAATTCAATTGACCTACGTCCAGATCGTCGACGCCCGCGTAGCCGATGGCGGCCAGGATGCGGCCCAGGTTCGGGTCGGAGGCGAAGAACGCCGTTTTCACCAGCGGCGAATGGGCGATGGAATAGGCGATCTTGCGGCACTCTTCCACGTTGCGGCCGTCTTCCACGGTCACGGTCATGAACTTGGTCGCGCCTTCGCCGTCGCGCACGATCGCTTGCGCGAGGAAAGTCGACAGTTCGGTGACGGCGGCCGCCAGTTGCGCATAGTGCGGCGAATCGATGGAATCGATCACCAGGCTGCCGGCGCCCGTGGCCACCAGCATGAACGAGTCATTGGTGGAGGTGTCGCCGTCGATGGTGATGCAGTTGAACGATTTGTCGGCCGCCTGTTTCACCAGCTGGTCCAGCACCGGTTGCGCCACGGTGGCGTCAAACGCGAGAAAGCCCAGCATGGTGGCCATGTTCGGCTTGATCATGCCAGCGCCCTTGCTGATGCCCGTCAGGGTCACCGTGTGGCCACCGATGGTGACGCTGCGCGAGCCGGCCTTCGGCTGCGTGTCGGTGGTCATGATGGCTTCGGCGGCCGAGAACCAGTTGTCCGACGTCAGCGCGGCCACGGCTTGCGGCAAGCCGGCCACCAGGCGCTGCACGGGCAGCGGTTCGAGGATCACGCCGGTGGAAAACGGCAGGATTTGCTGCGGCGTGCAGCCCAGCAGCTCGGCCAGCGCGGCGCAGCTGGCCTGTGCGTCGGCCAGGCCCGATTCGCCCGTGCCCGCATTCGCGTTGCCCGTATTGACCAGCAGCGCGCGGATAGGCGCGGCGCCGGCCGTCACGGCGGCCAGGTTGGCTTTCGCAATTTGCACGGGCGCGGCGCAGAAGCGGTTCAAGGTGAACACGCCGGCCACGGTGGCCGTCGGCGCCAGTTTCAATACCAGCAAATCCTTGCGGTTGGGTTTCTTGATGCCGGCTTCGGCAACACCGATTTCAATGCCGGCGACGGCTTTCAAGTCGGCGGCGACGGGCTTGGGAGAATTGACGGCCATGGTGATTTCTTCTGCGAGGGAAAAGGGAAGCGCTATTGTAGCGCCTTCGCGGCGCCGTTGAACATACGTGCCCCTACATGCGTACCCGTAAATTGAAACGGCATAAAAAAACGGAGACCGCAGTCTCCGTTCTTGCCAGGCCAATCAGCTGCGCTTAAGCCAGCTTGCCGTGGCAAGCCTTGTACTTCTTGCCGCTGCCGCAAGGGCATGGGTCGTTGCGGCCCACTTTGACGCCCATGCTCACGCTCATGTCGTCGACATTGTCCGTGTTGCCGCCTGCCGCAGGTGCCAGCAGTTCTTCCGGCGCCGCGTTCGGATCGAACTCGGCATGCTGGTAGTGCACATTTTCCACGTGCGACTGCTGCATCGCCTGTTCGGCCGCATCGACTTCTTCGCGCGACTGTATACGCACCGTCATCACGTGTTTCGTGACGTCGTTCTTGATCATGTCGAGCATCTGGCCAAACAGTTCAAACGCTTCGCGTTTGTATTCCTGTTTCGGGTTCTTCTGCGCATAACCGCGCAGGTGAATACCCTGGCGCAGGTGATCGAGCGCCGCCAGGTGTTCACGCCAGTGGCTGTCGACGCTTTGCAGCATGACATTGCGCTCAAAGCCGCCAAACGATTCCTTGCCGACGATATCGATCTTCGACTGGTACACGGCATCGGCTGCGACCAGCACTTTTTCCAGGATCTCTTCGTCCGTCAGGGTCGAATCGGCTTCCAGCATTTGCTGCAACGGCAAGTCGAGCTGCCATTCGCTGGACAGGGTATTTTCCAGGCCCTTGATATCCCATTGCTCTTCCACCGATTCGTGCGGCACATATTCGTGCACCAGGTCGGTGAACACGCCATGGCGCAGCGAGCCGATCATCTCGGAAATATCGGTCGTTTCCAGCAGTTCGTTACGCTGCTGGTAGATGACTTTACGCTGGTCGTTGGCGACGTCATCGTATTCCAGCAATTGCTTGCGGATGTCGAAGTTGCGCGCTTCAACCTTGCGCTGGGCCGATTCGATCGAACGCGAGACGATGCCTGCCTCGATCGGTTCGCCTTCCGGCATTTTCAGACGGTCCATCACGGCGCGCACACGGTCGCCGGCGAAGATGCGCAGCAGCGCATCGTCGAGCGACAGGTAGAAGCGCGACGAACCCGGATCGCCCTGGCGACCGGCACGGCCACGCAGCTGATTGTCGACGCGACGCGATTCGTGGCGTTCGGTGCCGATGATGTGCAAACCGCCGGCATTGACCACGTGGTCGTGCAAGGATTGCCATTCATCGCGCAGCTTCTGCGACTGGGCGGCCTTGTCGGCATCGCTCAGTTCAGGATTGGCTTCGATGAACTTGATCTGGTTCTCGACGTTACCGCCCAAGACGATGTCCGTACCGCGACCAGCCATGTTGGTGGCGATGGTGATGGCTTTCGGACGGCCTGCCTGGGCGATGATTTCCGCTTCGCGGGCATGCTGCTTCGCGTTCAGCACGTTGTGCGGCAAATCGGCCTTGGCCAGGATACCCGACAACAATTCCGAGTTCTCGATCGAGGTCGTACCGACCAGCACGGGCTGGCCGCGCTCGTAGCAGTCGCGGATGTCGTTCAACATCGCGTTGTATTTTTCCGCCGACGATTTGTAGACCTGATCCTGGCGGTCCTTGCGCTGCAACGGACGATTTTGCGGGATCACGACCGTTTCCAGGCCGTAGATTTCCTGGAATTCGTACGCTTCGGTATCGGCCGTACCGGTCATGCCGGCCAGCTTGGCATACATGCGGAAGTAGTTCTGGAAGGTGATCGAGGCCAGGGTCTGGTTCTCGTTCTGGATCTTGACGCCTTCTTTCGCTTCGACGGCCTGGTGCAAGCCATCGGACCAGCGGCGGCCCGTCATCAGACGGCCCGTGAATTCATCGACGATGACGACTTCACTGTTCTGCACCACGTAGTGCTGATCCTTGAAGTACAGCGCGTGCGCGCGCAGGGCCGCATACAGGTGATGCACGAGGCTGATGTTGGCCGAATCGTACAGCGAAGCGCCTTCCGGCAGCAGACCCATTTCCATCAGGATGCGCTCGGCCTTTTCGTGGCCCGCTTCCGTCAGCAGCACCTGGTGCGCCTTTTCATCCTTGGTATAGTCGCCCGGCACGTCAACCTTGCCCTTGCCGTCCGGCGTTTCTTCGCCGATCTGCAAAGTCAGCAGCGCAGGCACTTCATTGATCTTGTAGTACAGGTCCGTGTGGTTTTCGGCCTGGCCCGAAATGATCAACGGCGTACGCGCTTCATCGATCAGGATCGAATCGACTTCATCGACGATGCCGAAGTTCAGGCTGCGCTGCACGCGCTCGCGCGCTTCGTAGACCATGTTGTCGCGCAAGAAGTCGAAACCGAATTCGTTATTCGTGCCATACGTGATGTCGGAGTTGTACGCCTGCTGCTTGGCGCTGTGCTCCATCTGCGACATGTTCACGCCAGTCGACAGGCCCAGCCACGCATACAGGCGGCCCATGGTCTCGGCATCGCGCTGCGCCAGGTAATCATTGACGGTGACGATATGCACGCCCTTGCCCGACAAGGCATTCAGGTAGGCTGGCAAGGTGGCCATCAGGGTCTTGCCCTCGCCCGTGCCCATCTCCGCGATCTTGCCAAAATGCAAGACCATGCCGCCGATCATCTGCACATCGAAGTGGCGCATGCGCAGGACGCGCTTGCTGGCCTCGCGGCAGACGGCAAATGCTTCCGGCAACAAGGCATCGAGCGATTCGCCAGCGGCGATGCGTTCCTTGAAGGCAGGCGTCTTCGCTTGCAGCTCGGCATCCGACAGCTTTTCGATGGCCGGCTCGAGCGCATTGATCTCGCGTACCGTTTTTTGGTATTGCTTGAGCAGCCGCTGGTTGCGGCTACCGAAAATCTGGGTCAGTAATGACATGCTTGAATTCTTGAAAAAACGCCGTTAAAAAAAGCTCGGTAGGTGACAACGAGGTAACAATCGCGTGACCGCACGGAGTTCGACTATGGCAAAAGACGATGATTTTATCATGCGTCCCGCCAAGGTTGGGCTAATGCACCATATAACAATAGCTTAATGACAAACAAATGGCAGAAATTGCGGACATTTTCCATACTGTAAGGCAATACGGCCTGCCCGCCTGCGCCGCACCCGCCGCCGCACTCGTCATGCGCGGGCGAGTGTGCTATGTTTCGGCCATGCGAACTCCCACTTATTCGAAGGCAGAGCGCCGCGGCTACGGCTTTGCCCGTTCAGGCCCGGCCGCGACGGGCGCAACCGATTTTCTGCGCGGCAATGCGACGATGGCTTCCCTGATGCCCACCGTCACGCGCCTGGCCGCCCTGCAAAAAGACTGCGCCAAGGCCTTGCCGGCGATGTTCGAGCATTGCGACATCCTGCAATTCGAAAGCGGCCAGCTGGTGCTGGCCACGCCGAACGCGGCGCTGGCGGCCAAGCTCAAGCAGCAATTGCCGAAACTGCAAGGGGAACTGGAAAGAAAGGGCTGGCAGATTTCAGGCATCAAGCTGAAAGTGCAGGTCATCAAGAGCATCGCGCCCATCGTGCATACGCGGGCACTGGTCTTGCCGGAAAAAGCCATGACGGCCCTGGAAGAGCTGAGCACGGCCCTGCCGGCGTCGAAGCAGAATGAACAGTTGATCGCGGCGCTGCGCAATATGGTGCGCCACCACCGCGAACCTAAAGATTAGCAACGCCAGACGGCAGCACGTAGGTCGGATTAGGCCCTTCGGGCCGTAATCCGACCTACGTCAACGACCACTCGCGCTCCATTTGACGCAGGTACGACTGCGGCGCGGCCTCGTTGGTATCGAACGAGACGATTTCATACGCATCCGGCTGTTCCAGCAGCGCCAGCAGCAACTGGTTGTTCAGTGCGTGGCCGGACTTGTGCGCCGTGTAATACGCCAGCAAGGGGTGGCCCACCAGGTACAGGTCGCCGATGGCGTCGAGAATCTTGTGACGCACGAACTCGTCTTCATAGCGCAAGCCATCGGCGTTCAGGATGCGGTATTCATCCATGACGATGGCGTTTTCCAGCGAACCGCCACGCGCCAGGCCCATGCCGCGCAAGCTTTCCACGTCCTGCATGAAACCAAAGGTGCGCGCGCGCGCCACGTCGTGCACATACGACACGTCGCCGAAGTCGACGGAGGCGCGCTGCATCGTGCCATCAACGGCAGGATGGTTGAATTCGATGAAGAAGTCGAGCTTGAAGCCGTCGTACGGCGACAAGCGCGCCCATTTCTCCGCGTCACCCTTGCCGTGACGTACTTCCACTGGTTTGATGACCTTGATGAATTTCTTCGGCGCCTGCTGCTCTTCCACGCCAGCCTGCTGCAGCAGGTAGACGAAGGACGAGGCGGAACCGTCCATGATGGGAATTTCTTCCGCATTCACGTCGATCACCATATTATCGACGCCCAGGCCCGCCGCGGCCGACATCAGATGTTCCACGGTAGACACCCTGGCGCCATCCTTGATCAGCACGGAAGCCATGCGCGTATCGCCCACGGCCATGGCGCTGGCGGGAAACTCGACGATGGGATCGAGGTCGATGCGGCGAAACACGATGCCCGTATCGATCGCGGCGGGACGCAAGGTCAGCTCGACCTTGGTGCCAGAGTGCAAACCGACACCGATGGTGCGGACCTGTTGTTTGATGGTGCGTTGTTTTAACATCTGTCGATTATATCTATTTGCCGGATTTTCGTTGCGGCGCGGCATGGCTGACGCCAGAAATACCACAGCCATTCATTAAGGATGCTCGCTCTCGGCGTGCACGGCTTCGCGGCGCACCAGGTAAATCCCGCTGCCGATGATGATGGCCGCGCCGATCAGGGTGTATTCGTCGGGCAAGGTGCGCCACAGCAGCCAGTCCAGGGCCATGCCCCAGGCCAGGGCCGAGTATTCGAACGGCGCCACGCTGGACGCCTTGCCAAAGCGAAATGCCTCCGTGATGGCCAGCTGGCCCAGGAAGCCGCTGACGGACAAGCCCGCCAGCAGCCACCAGTCTTCGCGGCGGATGCTCACCCACTCATGCGCCGACAGGGCCACGCCGCCGATGGCCATCATCAGCATCAGCCAGAAGACCATGCTTTCGCTGGCGTCCGTGCGGCTCAGGATGCGCCCCGTGACGGCGGAAATGGCGTAGCAAGCGGCCGATCCCAGCACGGCCAGTCCGGCCAGCGAGAAAAATCCCGAGCCGTCCGGGCGCAGCGCCACCAGCACACCCAGCAGCCCCACGGCGATGGCGCACCAGCGCGCGACATCGACTTTTTCCTTCAACACAAAAACCGACAGGACCGTGATCAGCAAGGGCGCGACGAAGAACAGCGCATACGTTTCGGCCAGCGACATGCGCTTCAAGCCGTAGGCGAACAAGGTGATCATCAGCACGCCCAAGGCGCCGCGCAGCAAGTGCAGCGGCCAGCGCACCTTCAGCACATTCTTGAAAGCGCCGCGGTACAGCAGATACAGACACACGAGCGGCAAGGACGACAGCGCGCGCAAGGCCGTCACCTGCATGGCCGGATAATGGGCGGACAGCAGCTTCATGGCCGTGTCCATCAGGGAAAACATGGCGACGGCGACCAGCATCACATAGATGCTGCGCAGGTTTTGGTTGCGGGGTAACAGGACAGACTCCGGGCAAAAGAACGGGACCGTCATCATGGCGACGGCCGGAGCCAGGACCGGTTGGCAAGGCCACACCGTCAGCCCGATTATAGCAAGCGCGACCTTTTACCTTACGACACCGGCAACAGCATCACCAGTTTCAAGTCGTGCTGGCGGGCCAGGTGCAAGGTCACCTGATTGAACTCCAGCAGCCCCTGCTGCGCATGCTGGAAGCGTCGCAATCCCCCGTCGCGGCCCAACACCTGCTGCGCGCCCCACCACTGGCGGAACTCCACGCTGGCCTGCGCCAGTTCCGCGATCAGGCCGGCCAGCGGCGCCTGGTCCGCCTGGCGGCCGATATCGGCACGGAATTCCGCCACCAGGCGCTGCGCCCGTTCGGGCCAGCCGACGACCAGCTCGCGCGCCCCCCCGTCCAGGAACATGAAGCGCAGCTGGTTCGGCGCAGCCGCGCCGTCATGCAGCCAGCCGGCAAACAGCATGGATGCCGCCCCGTTCCACGCCACGGCATTCCATGCGCGGTCGAGGATATATGCAGGCGCGTCGATGGCGGCGACGATGGCGGCCAGCTCGGCGGCGGCCGGTCCTCCGCCCTCGCCTGCGCCATGGCTGGGGTCATGCTTGTCGGCCACCTCGAACAGATAGGCGCGCTCGGCCGCGCTCAGCTGCAGCACCTGCGCCAGGCGGGCCAGCATCTTGGCCGACGCCGACACGGGCCGCCCCTGCTCCAGCCACGTCAGCCAGGTGGGACTGACATCGCACAGCTGCGCCAGCTCTTCGCGCCGCAAGCCTGGCGTGCGGCGGCGCCCACCTCCAGGCAAGCCGGCCATGGCGGGGGTGACGGCTTCGCGCCGGGCGCGGATGAATTCAGCGAGCTTATTCGACATCAGATACCTGCATGGTAGTAGATATACCAGTATAAGTTATGGTCTTGTTACAGGATAATTTTATCCCTATTCTGCAGGAACTCACCCATCAACAGGAGAAAACCATGCAGCAGCACGATGTCGTTACCGAACAGTTTGGCAAGACGGCGAATGCCTACCTGAGCAGCGCGGTACACGCGCAAGGCGCCGACCTGGTGCTGATGCAGGAATGCGCGCGCCGCCATGGCAAGCCGGCCATCCTGGACTTGGGCTGCGGCGCCGGCCACGCCAGCTTCGCCGTCGCTCCCGTGGCCGCATCCGTCGTCGCGTATGACCTGGCGCAACCCATGCTCGACGTGGTCGACTGCGCCAGGGCGCAGCGCGGCTTGCATAACATCCGCACGCAACAGGGCGATGTGGCGCGCCTGCCGTTTTCCGACGCCAGCTTCGACATGGTCGTCACGCGCTTTTCCGCGCACCACTGGAACGACGTGGCCACCGCCCTGGCCGAAGCCTGGCGCGTGCTGCGCCCGAACGGCACCTTGCTGGTGGTCGATATCGTCGCGCCGAAAACGGCCCTGTACGACAGCACCCTGCAAGCGGTGGAAATGCTGCGCGATGCGTCGCACGTACGCGACTACCGCAGCTGCGAGTGGGGCGCCAAGTTCGACAACGCGGGCTTTACGCACAGCTTGCGCAGCGTGTGGAAACTGACGATGCAGTTCGACGAGTGGGTGGCGCGCATGCGCACGCCCGCCGAACGCGTAGCGGCCATCCGCAACCTGTTCGATGGCGCGCCCGAGGAAGCGCGCAGCTATTTCGCGCTGCAGGAAGACTATTCGTTCAGCATCGATGCGGCCATGTTCGAGGCGACCAAGCCGCAGGTACAGTAAACGTGAAAACGGCGCCGATGGCGCCGTTTTTTATTGCGTAGGTTGGATTAGCGCGTAGCGCGTAATCCAACAATGCTGAAGCAAACGCGGTGCGAACGCAGCTCGTCGGCTTACGCTGCGCTAAGCCGACCTACGCCGACCTGCACAGCCCCACCCAAGCCACACTCTGCTTAGGCCAGCTGGCCCAGCAAGGTTTCCGCATTCGACACTTCAAACTTGCCACCCTGCTCGACGTTCAATTGCGTCACGACGCCATTGTCGACCAGCATCGAGTAGCGCTGCGAGCGCGTGCCCATGCCGTGCTTGGAAAAATCGGCGTCCAGGCCCAGGGCCTTGCTGTAGGCGGCATTGCCGTCAGCCATCATGCGTACCACGCCGGTGGCTTTCTGGTCGCGGCCCCAGGCGCCCATCACGAACGCGTCGTTGACGGAGATGCACCAGATTTCATCGACGCCTTTGGCTTTCAGGTCGGCAGCGTGCTGCACATAGCCTGGCACATGCTGTGCGGAGCAGGTCGGGGTGTAGGCGCCTGGCAGGCCGAAGATGGCGATCTTCTTGCCCTTGACCAGGTCTTGCACGTTGAACGTGTTCGGGCCCAGTGCGCAGCCTTCGGTTTCGCTTTCGATGAATTCGGCCAGGGTGCCTTCTGGCAGGGTGTCGCCGATCTTGATGGTCATGTTGACTCCTTGTGTACTGTCGGTTGAGGATGCTGCCGGCATGATGCCGACACTGCGCGATAGTATGCCTGACTTGCCGCATTTGTGCAGAAAATGGCCGGAAAGGCAAAGGTAAAAGTCAAAAATCGGCAAAAAAACGGCGGCCCTCAGGCCGCCGTCATCCTTGCTTGCATCAAACCACCTTAATCAGCCTGTTTGCGCAGGAAGGCTGGGATATCGTAGGTTTCCATGCCATTCTTTTCCATCGCGCGCACCTGCTCGGAAGCCGATTCGCGGCGCCATACTGCCGGCGCCTTCATGCCGTCGAAACCGGCAGCCGGCGTGGCCACGCCAACCGTCGTCGTCGCCGCTTGCGCGCCGCCCATCGCAGCCGACGGGATCAAAGGGCTGTTGTGGGTACCGGTGCGCAGCACTTGCTGCGGTACCAGCTGGATGTTTTTCTTCGCGCGGCCCAGGCCCGTGGCCACCACGGTAACGCGGATGTCGTCGCCCATGGCGTCGTCGTAGGCGATACCTTGCGCGATCGACGCGTCCGGCGCGGCAAACGCGCGCACGGCAGCCATGACTTCCTTGATCTCTTTACCCTTCAGGCCACGGCTGGCCGTGACGTTGACCAGCACGCCGCGCGCGCCGGACAGGTCGATGCCATCCAACAGCGGCGAAGCGACAGCCTGTTCGGCGGCGATGCGCGCGCGGTCGACGCCGGAAGCGGTCGCCGTGCCCATCATGGCCTTGCCCTGCTCGCCCATGATGGTTTTCACGTCGTTGAAGTCGACGTTGATATGGCCCGGCACGTTGATGATCTCGGCAATGCCGGCCACCGCGTTGTTGAGCACATCATCGGCATGCTGCATCCATTCCAGCATGCTTTCGTCTTCGTAGATCTCTTCCAGCTTTTCATTGAGGATGATGATCAGCGAATCGACGTGCAAGGAGAGCTGCTCCAGGCCTTCGTCGGCGATGTCCATGCACTTCTGGCCTTCGTACGAGAAGGGCTTCGAGACCACGGCGACCGTCAGCGCGCCCAGTTCCTTGGCCACTTCGGCCACGATAGGTGCTGCGCCCGTGCCCGTGCCGCCGCCCATGCCGGCAGCGATGAAAACCATGTGCGCGCCGCGCAGCGCGTCGGCGATGCGCGCGCGCGATTCTTCGGCCAGCTGGCGGCCGACGGCAGGCTTCATGCCGGCGCCCAGGCCGGTATCGCCGATCTGGATGATGTTGTGCGCCTTCGATGTCGACAGGGCCTGTGCGTCGGTGTTGGCGGCAATGAACTCCACACCCGACATGCCTTTGTTGATCATGTGTTGGACTGCATTGCCACCCGCACCGCCGACGCCGACGACCTTGATGACGGTACCTATAGCTGTGTTATCGACCATATCGAACTCCATGATGTGCTCCTATCAGATGCGGTTTCCAAGCGCCAGGCCTCATATTGGTAGGAGAACTGGAGATTGAAAACTGCGGTTAAATATAAAATAAAGTTATGTGTGTGTACCTGCGATGCTGCCAAAAAACCTGTGCTGCCGGGCTTGAAGTACGCCCTTAAAAATTACCTAAAAACCATTCCTTCATACGCTGCCAGACTGCCTTCACCGAGCCGTCCTGACGCGTCACGATGTGGCCGCGCAGGTATTGCTTCTTCGCTTCCAGCAGCAGGCCCAATACCGTGGCATAGCGCGGACTGCGCACCACGTCGGCCAGCTGGCCCCGATACTCGGGCGTGCCCAGGCGCGCCGGTTTCAGGAAAATATCTTCTGCCATTTCCACCATGCCGGGCATGATGGAAGTGCCGCCCGTGAGCACGATGCCCGACGACAGCACGCCTTCATAACCGGATTCGCGCACCACCTGGTGCACCATCGCGAACAGCTCCTCGACGCGCGGCTCGATCACTGCCGCCAGCGCCTGGCGCGACAGGTTGCGCGGGCCGCGGTCGCCCAGGCCAGGCACTTCCAGCGATTCGCCAGGGTCGGCCAGGACCTGCTTGGCCACGCCATAGCGGATCTTGATTTCTTCCGCTTCCGCGGTCGGGGTACGCAAGGCCATGGCGATGTCGTTGGTGATCTGGTCGCCGGCGATGGGAATGACTGCCGTATGGCGGATTGCGCCATCGGAGAATACCGCCACATCGGTCGTGCCGCCGCCGATATCGATCAGCACCACGCCCAGTTCCTTCTCGTCGGGCGTGAGCACCGCATCGGCCGACGCCATCGGCTGCAGGATCAGGTCCGACACTTCCAGGCCGCAGCGGCGCACGCACTTGACGATGTTCTGCACTGCCGACACGGCGCCGGTGACGATATGCACCTTCACCTCCAGGCGGATGCCGCTCATGCCGATAGGCTCGCGCACATCTTCCTGGCTGTCGACGATGAACTCTTGCGGCACCGTGTGCAGCAATTGCTGATCGGTCGGAATGTTAACCGCTTTTGCCGTCTCGATGACGCGCGCCACGTCGGTCGCCGTCACTTCCTTGTCCTTGATGGCCACCATGCCGCTGGAATTGAAGCTGCGGATATGGCTGCCCGCAATGCCCGCGTACACATTGCGGATCTTGCAGTCAGCCATCAGCTCGGCCTCTTCCAGCGCGCGCTGGATGGATTCCACCGTGGCTTCGATATTGACCACCACGCCCTTTTTCAGGCCCTTCGATTCGTGCTGGCCCAGCCCGATCACTTCGTGGCGTCCGTCGGACATCACTTCGGCTACCACCGCCACCACTTTCGAGGTGCCGATGTCGAGGCCGACGATCAGGTTTTTCGCGTCTTTTGTCATTTCTGTCGCCTAGTTTTTTGGGCTATTGTTAAATTGATTATTCGGTTAAGCCGGTTTTTTAATCGGACTGCCATTCTTCTTCCGGATCGCTGGCGCCGGCCTGCCATCCTTGCCTTCGGCCGGTATCACCAGGCCCGCGGAACTGAGCGCCAGGCCATTCTGGTAGCGCATATCGATCGTGTCGATATTCTCCAGCCGGCTCGCCAGCTGCGGGTAGATGCCCACCAGCCGGTCGACCCGCGCCTTCAGGGTCGTATGATTCTGCTCGCGCCCCAGCGCCACGCTCATGCCATTATCCAGTTTCACAGTCCATGCATAGCGGCTCGACAGCGACAGGGTTTCCGGCACCATCTTCAGCGGCGCAAACCACTTTGCCAGCTGCACGTAGGTGGCCAGCACTTCCTTCTCGCTGCCATCGGGGCCGGCAAAGGCAGGCAATTCATGGTCGTCTTCGGCTTCGGCCACATTGGCCGTAAACACGTCGCCCTTGACCGACAGCAAACGCCCGTCCTCGCCCCAGGTGCCCAGCGCTTCGTGTTCTTCCAGCGCCACGATCAGCTGGTTCGGCCACTCGCGCCGCACGCTGGCACGGCGCACCCAGGGCACCGATTCGAACACGCCGCGCACGCTTTCCAGGTTGGTCGTGAAAAAATTGCCCTTGATGCGGCCCAACGTGCCGCTGCGCAGGGTCAGGTAATTCACGTGACGCAGACCCTTGTCGTCCGCACTTTCCACCTTGATGGTGCGCAGGTCGAACATGGGACGCTGCGACACCCACCAGACGCCGGCCGCCACGCACACGACCAGCACCGCGGCCAGCAAGCCGTTGGCAGTCGTATTGAGGCTTTTAGCGTCATGCCACATATCAGTGCTGTCCCTTGTGCATTTTCAGACGCGCGCCAGCGAGGATTTCCAGGCACAGGTCTTCATAGCTGATGCCCACCGCGCGCGCCGCCATCGGCACGAGCGAGTGCCCCGTCATGCCGGGCGAGGTATTGACTTCCAGCAGGAACAGCTTGCTGTCGGCCGCGCGCATCAGCACATCGACACGTCCCCAGCCTTCGCAGCCGAGGGCACGGTAGGCTGCCACGGCGATGCGCTCCATTTCCGCCACGATCGCCTGGTCCAGCTGCGGCGGACAGAAATACTGCGTATCGTCCGTGAAGTACTTGTTCTGGTAATCGTAATTGCCTTGCGGCGCGACGATTTCGATCGGCGGCAGCGCGCGCGCCGTGGCGCCCTGGCCCAAGATCGCGACGGTGAATTCGCGGCCCTTGATGAATTGCTCGGCCAGCACCGAATCATCGAGGCCGGCGGCGATATCGTAGGCCGCCTGAAAGGCCGATGCTTCGTTGACCGTGGTGATGCCGATGCTCGAGCCTTCGTGCGGCGGCTTGACGATCAGCGGCAAGCCCAGTTCAGCTGCCACCTTGGCCAGGTCGGAGCTGTCATTGAGCACCGCGTACTGTGGCGTCGGCAACTGATGCATCAGCCAGATCATCTTGGTATAGACCTTGTCCATGCCCACCGCGCACGCCATCACGCCGCTGCCAGTGTAGGGAATGCCCAGTTGCTCGAGCGCGCCCTGCAGGCTGCCGTCTTCGCCGAAGCGGCCATGCAGCGCGATGAAGACGCGGTCAAATTGCTCAGCGGCCAGTTCGGCCAGGCTGCGTTCGCCCGTGTCGAACGCATGCGCGTCCACGCCACGGCTTTTCAGTGCGGCCAGCACGCCCGTGCCGGACATCAGCGACACTTCGCGCTCGGCCGAGCTGCCGCCGAACAGGACGCCGACCTTGCCCAATTGTTTAACGTCGATAGCTGAAGCTTGGTTCACGTCAGGCCTTTACAGTATTGGGTTGATATGTGGTTAATTGGTTCGGGATGCCGCTGATCGAACCTGCCCCCATGGTCAGCACGACGTCACCGTCGCGCGCCACGCTCATGATGGTGTCGGCCATGTCCGTCATGGACTCGACGAAAATCGGTTCGATCTTGCCGCGCGCGCGCAGCGCATGCGCCAGGGCGCGGCCATCGGCGGCGACGATAGGCGCTTCGCCTGCCGCATACACTTCGGACAGCAACAGCACGTCTGGCGCACCGAGCACCTTGACGAAATCCTCGAACAGGTCGCGCGTGCGGCTGTAGCGGTGCGGCTGGAAAGCCAGCACCAGGCGGCGGCCAGGATAGGCAGCGCGCGCAGCGGCCAGGGTCACTTCCGTTTCCACCGGATGGTGGCCGAAATCGTCGACCAGCGCAAAGCTGCCGCCGTTCGGCAGCGCCACGTCGCCGTAGCGCGTGAAGCGACGGCCCACGCCGGAAAACTCGGCCAGGCCCTGCTGCGTGGCGCTGTCGGCGATGCCGATTTCGCGCGCGATGGCGATCGCCGAGCAGGCATTTTGCACATTGTGCATGCCAGGCTGGTTCAGCACCACGTCGAGATCAGGATAGCCTTCCTGCAGCACCGTGAAATGCATTTCCAGGCCCACGGCGCGCGCATTGACGGCGCGCACTTCGGCGTCCTGCGCGAAGCCATAGGTGGTGACCGGCTTGGTCACGAACGGGATGATGGCGCGTACGTGCGGATCGTCGATGCACAGCATGGCGCGGCCATAGAAAGGCAGGCGGTGCGTGAACTGCACGAACGCCTGCTTGAGCTTTTCGAAATCGTGCTCGTAGGTGTCCATGTGATCGGCGTCGATATTCGTGATCACTTCGATCATCGGCGTCAGGTTCAGGAACGAGGCGTCCGACTCATCGGCTTCGGCCACCAGGTAGTCGCCCGAACCGAGCTTGGCGTTCGCGCCGGCGCTGGTCAGGCGTCCACCGATCACAAAAGTGGGATCGAGGCCGCCCTGCGCCAGCACCGAAGCGACCAGGCTGGTGGTGGTGGTCTTGCCGTGCGTGCCGGCGATGGCGATGCCGCGCTTCAAACGCATCAATTCACCGAGCATCACGGCGCGCGGCACCAGCGGGATTTTGCGCGCACGCGCGGCCACCACTTCCGGATTGTCTTGCGGGACGGCGCCCGACGTCACGACCGCATCGGCGTCGCCGATATTCTCGGCCGCGTGGCCGAGCATGACAGTCGCGCCCAGGCTCGCCAGGCGCTGCGTCGCCGCATTGCTGCCCAGGTCGGAGCCCGACACCTTGTAGCCCAGGTTGACCAGCACTTCGGCGATGCCGCTCATGCCGCTGCCGCCAATGCCGACAAAGTGGATATTGTTTACTTTATGCTTCACAGAGCTAACCTCATGCCAATTTTTCCAATACGTTTGCGATCGCCTCATTGGCGTCGCGCTTGCCTGCTGCCAGTGCCGCTTGCGCCATCTGCTGGCAGCTGTCTCGCGTCAAGGACGCCAGCAGGGTGCTCAGCGACGCCGCACTCATTTCCGTCTGCGGCAGATGAATCGCCGCGCCCTGCTTCGCCATCCATTGCGCATTGTTGCGCTGGTGGCTGGTGGTCGACGCCACCAGTGGCACGAGCACGCTGGCCACGCCGGCCGCCGTCAATTCCGACAGGGTGATGGCGCCAGCGCGGCAAATCACCAGGTCGGCCTCGGTATACGCCTTGGCCATGTCGTCGATGAAGTCGACCACATTGGCTTGCACGCCCGCCTGCGCATAGGCGGCATGCAGAGCGTCGATATTCTTCTTGCCCGACTGGTGCGTCACCAGCGGACGTTCGCCCTCCGGCATCAGCGCCAGCGCGGCAGGCAGATTGTCGTTCAGCGCTTTCGCGCCCAGGCTGCCGCCCACCACCAGGATGCGCAGCGGCCCGCTGCGGCCCGCAAAGCGGGACGCCGGCGGCGCCATGGCGAGGATCTCCGCGCGCACGGGATTGCCCGTGACGACGGCCTTGCCGGCGGCGCTGCCGAAATCGGCGGGAAAACCGAAGCACACCTGCTGCGCCAGCGGCACCAGCGTCTTGTTCGACAGCAGCAGCGCCGCATCGGCATTGACCAGCACCAGCGGCACGCCCTTCAGGCGCGCCATCAGGCCGCCCGGCACGGTCACGTAGCCGCCCATGCCCATCACCACGTCCGGCTTGCGGCTGGCGATGAAACGGCGGATGGCAAAAAAGCTCGCCAGCATCCTGAAGCCGCCTTTGACCGTGTGCGCCAGGCCCTTGCCGCGCATGCCGGAAAATTCGATGGCGTCCATGGGAATGCCGCTCTTCGGCACCAGTTCCTGCTCCATGCCATGGGTCGTGCCCAGCCAGCTCACTTCCCAGCCGCGCGCGCGCATGGTCTGCGCAATCGCCAGGCCAGGGAAAATATGGCCGCCGGTGCCGGCCGCCATGATCATCAGTCTTTTCGTCGTTTTCAAGTTCGTCACGTTATTCATAGCCGGCCTCCGCGCATCAGGATCCGGTTTTCGTAATCGATGCGCAGCAAAATCGCCAGGCCGATACAGTTAATCAGTACGCCCGTGCCGCCATAACTCATCAGGGGCAAAGTCAGGCCCTTGGTCGGCAGCAGGCCCAGGTTCACGCCCATGTTGATGAAGGTCTGCACGCCGATCCAGATGGCGATGCCTTTCGCCGTCAGTCCCGCGAAGGTCTGGTCGATGGCGATCGCCTGGCGGCCGATATCGAACGCGCGCTTGATGATCCAGTAGAACATGCCGATCACGATCAGCACGCCCACCAGCCCCAGTTCCTCGCCGATCACGGCCAGCAAGAAGTCCGTATGCGCTTCGGGCAGGTAGTGCAGCTTTTCCACGCTGCCGCCCAGGCCCACGCCAAACAGTTCGCCGCGCCCGAAGGCGATCAGCGAGTGCGTCAGCTGGTAGGCTTTGTTCAGCGCATTGTCTTCCTGCCACGGATCGAGATACGCAAAAAACCGCTCGCGGCGGAATTTCGACAAGGCGATGATGGTGACGAAAATCGCCGTCAGCATGGCGCCGATGCCGCCGAACCAGATGGCGTTGACGCCGCCCAGGAACAGGATGCCCATGGCGATGCAAACGATCACGCCGAAGGCGCCCAGATCGGGCTCCATCAGCAGCAGCAGGCCGACGAAGCTGACGGCCAGCGCCATCGGCATGAAGCCCTTGGTCAGCTTGTGCATATATTCCTGCTTGCGCACGGTGTAATCGGCCGCGTACAGCACCATTACCACCTTCATCAGCTCGGACGGCTGCGGCCGCAGGCCCGGCAGGTTCAGCCAGCGGCGACCGCCGTTGACCGACACGCCCAGGCCAGGTATCAAAACCATCACCAGCAGCACCAGCGTGCCGATGAAGAGCCACGGCGCCATCTTTTGCCAGGTGGCGACGGGGATGCGGAACACCATCGCGCCGACGATGATCGACACACCGATGAACAGCGCCTGGCGCACAACGAAATAATTGTTGGTGTAGGCGGCGAACTTGCGCGCGTCCGACAGCGAGATCGAGGCCGAATACACCATCACCATGCCCAGCAACATGAGCAGCAGGACAACCCATACCAGCGGCTTGTCATAGTCCATCATCTTCGATTGCCGCGCGCGGCTATCCAGCGGCTTGGCAGCCGAGCCGGAACCAAAGCTGAAGGGCAGTTGGAAGGCCATCAGATATCCTGTCCGTTTTCCAGTGCGATATCGCGCACGGCGTCGACAAATACCTGCGCGCGGTGCGCATAGTTCTTGAACATGTCCAGGCTGGCGCAGGCGGGCGACAGCAGCACGGCATCGCCGGCCAGCGCCAGGCTGCTGGCGCGCTTGACCGCTTCCGGCAAGGTGGCGCAGTCGATGATGTCCACGCCAGCCGGTTCGAGTGCCGCGCGCAAGGCCGGCGCATCGCGGCCGATCAGCACCACGGCGCGCACGTAGCGCGACACGGGTTCAGCCAGCGGCGAGAAATCCTGCCCCTTGCCGTCACCGCCGGCGATCAGCACCAAACGCTGTTCCGCACCGCCAAACGCCTTGCCCAGGCCGAACAACGCAGCCACTGTCGCGCCCACGTTGGTGCCCTTGCTGTCGTCGTAGTATTCGACTTCACCCACGGCCGTGATCAGTTCCACCCGGTGCGGCTCGCCCTGGTATTCGCGCAAGCCATGCAGCAGCGGCGCGAATGGCAGGCCGATGGCGCGGCACAGGGCCAGCGCCGCCAGCGCATTCGAGGCATTGTGCTGGCCGCGGATTTTCAGCGCATCGGCCGGCATCAGTTTCTTGGCCATCGTCGGCACCGGTTCCGGCGCCGGATCGTTCTTCCTGCGTTTTTTCTCGATGACTTCTTCGCTGGGCACGGCTTGCGCCAGCCAGAAGATGCCCCGCTCATTGACCAGGCCAAAGCTGTCCACGTCAAGCGGCTCGCCCGTGCCGAAGGTGATCGTCGCGGCCAGCGGATCGGCCATGTGCATAACTAACGCATCGTCGCGGTTCAGGATGCGCACGGTCTGCTCGCCGAAGATGCGCGCCTTGTCGCTCGCATAAGAGGCCATGTCGCCGTGCCAGTCCAGGTGATCCTGCGACAGATTCAGGACCGTGGCCGCATCGGCCTGCAGGCTGAACGTCGTGTGCAGCTGGAAGCTGGACAACTCCAAAATCCACGCTTGCGGCAAGGTGCTGGCAACCGGTTCCACCGCTTCAGCGTCTGCATCGACCGGCAGCTGCGCGGGCTCGGCATCGAGTACCTCGCGCAGCACGTCCAGCGCCGCCGGGCTGATATTGCCGGCCACGCGCGTAACCAGGCCGGCGCGTTCGCACAGCAAGCCAACCAGGCTGGTCACCGTCGTCTTGCCGTTGGTGCCCGTGATGGCGATGATTTTCGGCGCATAGCCGCGTTCCGCCTTGAGTGCGGCCAGCGCTTGGGCGAACAGTTCGATCTCGCCCCACACAGGGATATTTTTTTCCACGGCGGCCGGTGCAATATGCGCCAGTTCGCGCTGCGGCGCCAGGCCGGGGCTGACGGCGACAAAATCGACGCCATCGAGCAATTCGGCCGTGAAGGCACCGGCGATGAACTGCGCCTGCGGCACGGCCGCCTGCAGCGCGGCCAGGCGCTCGGGCGCCTCACGCGTGTCGGCCACGCGGACTAGAGCACCGCTGCGTGCCAGCCACAGGGCCATGGCCAGGCCCGACTCCCCGAGGCCCAGTACCAGTGCGGTTTTAGCGTCGTACATCATCAGCGCAGCTTCAAGGTGGTCAGGCCGAGCAGCACCAGCATCATGGTGATGATCCAGAAACGCACGACAACCTGCGTCTCTTTCCAGCCTTTTTGTTCAAAATGGTGATGCAGTGGCGCCATCAGGAAAACGCGGCGGCCAGCGCCATAGCGCTTCTTGGTGTACTTGAACCAGACGACCTGGATAATTACGGACAGCGTTTCGACGACGAAGATGCCGCCCATGATGAACAGGACGATTTCCTGGCGCACGATGACGGCGACAGTACCCAGTGCGCCGCCCAGCGCCAGCGCGCCCACGTCGCCCATGAACACTTTCGCGGGATGCGTGTTATACCAGAGGAAGGCCAGGCCGGAACCGGCCAGCGCGCCGCAGAAGATCACCAGTTCGCCGGCGCCTGGAATGTGCGGAATGAACAGGTAGCGCGCATACGTGGCGTTACCCGTCAGGTAGGCGAACAGGCCCAGGGCTGTCCCCACCATCACGGTCGGCATGATGGCCAGGCCATCGAGGCCGTCGGTGAAATTGACGGCGTTGCTGGTGCCGACGATGACGCAGTAGGTCAGCGCGATGAAGCCCCACACGCCCAGCGGATAGCTGATGGTTTTAAAGAAGGGCACGATCAAGTCGGCTTTCGGCGGCAGGTCCATGGCGAAGCCGGACTGCACCCAGGCGTAGATCAGATTCCATACGTGGCCTGCGTCGGGTTCCGACACGGACACGGAGAACGCCAGGTAAAACGCGGCGACGATGCCGATCAACGACTGCCAGAAGTATTTTTCGCGCGAGCGCATGCCTTCCGGGTCCTGGTGCACTACCTTGCGGTAGTCATCGGCCCAGCCGACGGCGCCAAAACCCAGCGTGACGATCAGGACCGGCCAGATAAAGCGGTTCGACAAGTCGGCCCACAGCAGGGTGGAAATGCCGATGGCGATGAGGATCAGCACACCGCCCATGGTGGGCGTGCCGTGTTTTTTCAGATGCGTCTGCGGGCCGTCCGTGCGCACGGCCTGGCCGACCTTCATGCGCGTGAGCATGCGGATCACGGCGGGACCGGCGCACAGGCCGATCAAAATCGCCGTCAAGGTGGCGAAGACGGCGCGGAAAGTGATGAAGTTAAAGACCCGCAATGGGCCAATGTCGTCCTGGAAATAATGAGCGAGCCAGAGCAGCATGATTAGTGAGCTTCCTTGTTATTGTTGTTTGAACCAATCAAATGCTGCACGGCCCGTTCCATTTTCATGAAGCGGGAGCCCTTGATTAATACTGTTGCATCCGAACGGCCGGACAAATGCGCATCGAGCGCCGCCAGCAAGCCGTCGAACTGTTCGAAATACTCCACGACCGTGCCCGATTCCTGGCTGGCGGCAGCCTGCGCCGCATTCACCAGATGGCGCGCCAGGCCGCCCGTCGCCAGCACGTATTCGATGCCTTTGATGGCGGCGTAGGCGCCGATCTCTTCGTGGAACTGCTGCCCCTGCGTGCCGACTTCGCCCATCTCGCCCAGCACCAGGATGCGTGGTGCCGCAGCCTGCGCCAGCACATCGATGGCCGCGCGCGCCGAATCCGGATTGGCGTTATACGTGTCGTCGATGATGGTGGCGCCGTTGGCGGCACGTTTTTTCTGCAGGCGGCCACTCACGGGCGCGAACGCCTCCAGGCCCTGCTGGATATGTTCGATGGCGATGCCCGCGCCAACGGCGCATGCCACGGCCGCCAGCGCATTGCGCACATTATGGTCGCCCGCCGCCTGCAAGCCGACGAAGAACTGGCGCAAGCTGCCGTCCTGCGCGCGCACGCTGACGAACATGTCGCTGCCAAAATCCTCGGCCGCGCGATGCGTGCAGCTCACGTCGGCGTCCTTCGACAGGCCGAAGGTGATGACGGCGCGCGCGCCGGCCAACTCGCGCCACACGGGCGTAAATTCATCGCCGTGCGGGAAGACGGCCACGCCGTCGTCGGCCAATGCCGCCAGCGCCGCGCCGTTCTCGCGCGCCACCGCTAGCACCGTATGCATGAATTCCTGGTGCTCGCGCTGCGCGTTGTTGACCATCGCCAGCGTCGGCGCGGCGATTGCCGCCAGGCGCGCAATTTCGCCCGGATGGTTCATGCCCATCTCGATCACGGCCGCCTGGTGCTGCTCGCTCAGGCGGAACAGGGTCAATGGCACACCGATTTCATTATTCAGGTTGCCGCGCGTGGCCAGGCGCGCTTCTTCGCCAAAGGCCGCCGCCAGGATGGCCGAAATCATCTCCTTGACGGTAGTCTTGCCATTGCTGCCGGTGACGCCGATGACGGGTAAATTGAAACGGCGGCGCCAGTGATGGGCAATGCGTCCCAGCGCCACCAGGGTATCGGCGACCACGATGGCCGGCACCTTGGCGCTGTCCCAGCCTGCGGGCAGGCGCTCGACCAGCACGGCGGCGACGCCGCGCGCGGCCACCTGCTCGAGGAAGTCGTGGGCGTCGAAACTCTCGCCGCGCAAAGCGACGAAGAGCGATCCGGCTTGGGCGCTGCGGCTGTCGGTGGACACGCCGTCAAAAACGGCGTCGCCCGTCAGCTGCGCGCCGTCCAGCGACGGCATCAGTTCTGTCAGGGTGCCGCGCATCAGTTCGTCCTCATCATGGTCAGGCGCGCGGACAGGGCCAGCTGCGCATGGTCGGCGTCGGAGAACGGCAGTTTCTTGCCCTTGATTTCCTGGTACGGCTCATGGCCTTTGCCCGCCAACAGGATCACGTCCGGCTTGGCGGCATGCTTGATGGCCGACAGGATGGCCGCGGCGCGGTCTTCAATCGCCTGCGGCTGCGGCCCGTCCGCACGCATGCCGGCGACGATTTGCGCGATGATGGCGTGCGGGTCTTCGCTGCGCGGATTGTCGCTGGTGACCAGCACGTGATCGGCCAGCTGCGCGATGGCGCCCATCTGCGGACGCTTGCCCGGATCGCGGTCGCCGCCGCAGCCGAACACGCACCACAGCTGGCCGCCACGCTCCTGCGCCACCTGGCGCAAGGCGGCCAGGGTTTTTGCCAAAGCGTCCGGCGTATGTGCGTAATCGATGACGACCATCGGCGCTTCCTGTCCACCCACCTGTTGCATGCGGCCTGGGGCCGGCTGCAGCGATTCGATGCCGTCGATGGCGGCGCGCAGGCCGGCGCCATGCGCCAGCAAGGCGCCCAGCACGGCCAGCGCGTTGCTGATATTGAAGTGCCCCACCAGTTGCGTCTTGACCAGCGCCACGCCCAGCGCGCATTCCAGGTGGAAGTCGGTACCGGCATGGCGGCTGCGGAACTGGCTGGCGCGCAGCATCAGCACACCCGGCAAGTCAGGCTGGCTGGCCGCATCCTGCAAGGTATAGCCGATGACCGGATACTCGCCGGACAGCTTGCCATCCACATGGCGCGCCAGGCGCAAGCCCATGGGGTCATCGAGGTTGATGACGGCCGTTTTCAGGCCGGGCCAGTCGAACAGCTTGACCTTGGCCGCCTCGTAAGCCGCCATGTCGCCATGGTAGTCGAGGTGGTCGCGCGTCAGATTGGTAAACATGGCGACATCGAAATGCATGCCGGCCGCGCGCTCCTGGTCCAGGCCAATCGACGACACTTCGATGGCGACGGCCTTGGCGCCGGCATCGCGCATGGCGGCCAGTTTACGCGCCAGCAGCACGGCGTCGGGCGTGGTGTAGCCGGTGACGTCGAATTCGATGGCGCCGCGCGGCTTGCACAGTCCCACGCCCAAAGTCCCAATGACGGACGAGGTTACACCGAGGCGCGCCAGCGCCTGCGCCAGCCACAGCGCGCACGAGGTCTTGCCATTCGTGCCCGTCACGCCGGCACTGAACATGGCACTGTCGGGCATGTCGTAAAAAGCATGCGCCACGGGGCCGGCCAGGCGTTTCAGGTCGCTGACCAGCAGGTGCGGCACATTCCATGCGGCGTTCCATTCCACGGCGTCATGCACGATGGCGGCGGCGCCCTGCTCGATGGCGGCGTCGATGAAATCGGTGGCGCCCGCATAGGCGAAAAACACGTCGCCGCGCTGCACGCGGCGCGAATCGGACGTCAGCTGCCCGGACGGGGCAGCCGCTTTGATCCACAAACTGATGTCTTGTATGGTCATGAGTGACTTCACATGGCCTCCGGGCCGGCATTGGCCGGGACCACGATTTCGGTAACGGAGGAATCGGGCGGTACGTTCATCGCGCGCAGCGCGTTGGTCGCAATCGCCGCGAAAGCGGGAGCGGCAACCTGGCCGCCATAGTGGGCAGCGCCGGTTGGTTCATCGATCATCACGGCAATGATGAAGCGCGGCGCCGACATCGGCACCATGCCCACGAAAGAGCCGATATATTTGCGCGGCATCGCATAGCGGCCGTTTTCCACCTTGTAGGCGGTGCCCGTCTTGCCGCCGACTCTGTAGCCGGCGACCTGGGCGCGCTTGGCCGAGCCGTGCGCGCCGGAGACCACCAGTTCCAGCATGGCGCGCATGTCGGCAGCCGTCTTCGGCTTGATCACCTGCTGGCCCACGGGCAGCTCATTGACCTTCTGGAATGACAGGGGGATCGTGTCGCCATCGCGGGCGAACATCATGTAGGAGCGCGCCAGCTGGATCAACGAAACGGAAATGCCGTTACCGTAGCTCATGGTGGCCTGTTCCACCGGGCGCCACGATTTATACGGACGCACGCGGCCGGCCACGGCGCCGGGGAAGCCCCATTTCGGCTGCTGGCCGAAGCCCACCTTGGTAAACATTTCCCACATTTCCTGCGACGGCATGCCCAGCGCGATTTTCGAGGTGCCGATGTTCGACGACATCTCGATGATTTCGGAAACACTGATCACGCCGTGCGGCTTGGTGTCGGTAATCGTGCGGTCGGCGATGGTGTAGCGGCCCGGCCCCGTGTCGATCAGGGTGGTCGGCTTGACGCGGCCCGTGTCGAGCGCCAGCGAGACGGTGATCGGTTTCAGGGTCGAACCGGGTTCAAAGGTGTCGGTCATGACGCGGTTGCGCAGCTGCTGGCCGGTGAGCTTGCGGCGGTCGTTCGGGTCGTAGCTGGGGTAATTGGCCAGGGCCAGCACTTCGCCCGTGTGCACGTCGAGCACCACGGCGCCGCCGGCCTTGGCATTGAATTTTTCCACCGCTTCCTTCAACTGCGTGAAGGCGATGTACTGGATCTTGCTGTCGACGGACAGGGTCAGGTCCTTGCCGTCATGCGGTTCGTGGATGAAGCCGATGTCTTCGACGATGTGGCCCAGGCGGTCCTTGATCACGCGGCGGCTGCCGGTGGTGCCGACGAGGGTTTTCTGCTGCGCCAGTTCCATGCTTTCCTGGCCCACGTCTTCCACATTGGTAAAGCCCACCACGTGGGTCATCACTTCGCCCTGTGGATAAAAGCGCTTGTATTCCTTGCGCTCGTCGATGCCGTCGATGCCCAGCTTGGAGATCTTGTCAGCCACGTCCATCTCGACCTGGCGTTTCAGGTAAACGAAACTGCGGTCCGAATCGAGCTTCTTGCGCAATTCGTTGACGTTCATTTCCAGCAGGCCGGCCAGCGCGTTGATTTTCTCTGGCGAGGCCTGCAGCACGTCGTCGGGAATGGCCCAGATGGCTTTCACGGGCACGGACGAAGCGAGCACCTGCCCGTTGCGGTCGGTGATCTTGCCGCGCGTGGCCGGCAGTTCCAGCGTGCGCTCGTAGCGTGCCTTGCCCTGCTTTTGCAAAAACTGCGTCGACACGCCCTGCAGCCACAGGGCGCGCGCGCCCAGGCCGGCGAAAGCGAAGAACAGCAGGAACAGCACGACGCGAGAACGCCAGACGGGCAGACGCACTGCCAGTACGGGGTTCTTCGAGAATGGCACGCCTTTCGATGCCGCCACCCGGCCGTTGCTGTTACCGCCCAACTTCATTATTCGCCCTCCGTCAGGTATTGCGTACGCGCCGCCGTCAGCGGCGTCATGCTCAGGTCGCGCCGTGCGATCGATTCGATGCGTTCATGCTTGCCCAAAGTGGACTGGTCCAGCTGCAGTTGTGCCCAGTCGATGTCGAGCTGGCGCGACAGCGCTTGCGCGCGCTCCAGGTCGATCAACAGGTGGCGCGACTGGTACTGCGCGTTCACCAGCGACAGGCCGCAGCACACCAGCAGGGCCGACAGCACGACACACAGCTTGCCAGTCATCGCGCGCCGCCACTAACTGGAATGGGCAAACGCTGCGCCACGCGCATCACGGCCGAACGAGAACGGGGATTACCCTCGATCTCGGCATCGGACGGCTTCATCTTCAATATCAGCTTCATTTCCGGCTGCGGCAAGTCGACCGCACGGATCGGCAGGCGGCGGTCAGGCTGCTCCACGTTCGCCTTCGAGGCGAAGAAGCGCTTGACCATGCGGTCTTCCAGCGAATGAAAACTGATCACGGCCATGCGCGCGCCGGGCGCCAGGCAGGCATATGCCTGGTTCAACCCGATCTCGAGATCCTCGAGCTCTTTGTTAATGAAAATGCGGATTGCCTGAAAGGTGCGGGTAGCGGGGTCCTTACCCTTCTCGCGGGTCTTGACGGCGCCTGCCACGATGCTGGCAAGCTGTCGTGTGCTTGAAATTGGCTGGACTGTCCGGCCAGCAACAATCGCCTTTGCAATCTGAAAAGCAAACCGTTCTTCCCCATAATCGCGTATCACTTTCTCTAAATTCTGCTCGGTTTCCACCGCCAGCCATTCGGCCGCGGAGATGCCGCGCGTCGTATCCATGCGCATGTCCAGCGGTCCGTCGTTGCGGAAGCTGAAACCGCGCGCCGCGTCGTCGACCTGCGGCGACGAGATGCCCAGGTCGAGCAAGATGCCATCGACCCGCTGCACGCCACGTTCGGCCAGGCTGGCCGTCATGGTGGCAAAGCTGTCATGGACAATTTCAAAGCGGGGGTCGCCGATCTGTTCGGCCGTGGCGATGGCTTGCAAATCCTTGTCGAAGCCGATCAGGCGCGCGTCAAGCGCCAGGCGCGACAAAATCAATCGGCTATGGCCGCCGCGGCCAAACGTGCCATCGACGTAAATGCCGTGCGCGCGGTCGCCCGTCAGGTCGAGCGCATCGACCGCTTCATCGAGCAGCACCGTGCGATGCTGAAATTCCGGCACCGTGAGTTGTGTCATTACGGAGCCTTAGAAAGAAAAATTGGAAAGTACATCGGGGGTGCCGGCATCGATCGCCTGCTGTTCTTTGTCGGCCAACCTGGCGGCATCCCATATTTCAAAGTGGCTGCCCATGCCTATCATCATGACTTCGCGCGACAGCCCCACGGCGTTGCGCAATTCGGGCGAGATCAGCACGCGGCCGGCCGAGTCCAGCTCGACGTCGACGGCGTTGCCGAGGAAGATGCGCTGCCAGGCGCGCGCCGACATGGGCCAGGCGGCGATTTGCTGACGGTGGCTTTCCCACACGGGACGGGGGAAAAACAGCAGGCAGCCATCGGGGTGCTTGGTCAGCGTCAGACGGCCTTCGCATTGAATCGCCAGCGCGTCACGGTGCTTGGCAGGGATAGACATCCTGCCTTTGGCATCGAGATTGATTGCGGACGCGCCTTGAAACACGGAAGACCTTTTTTGAGCTTGGGTTGCGACGCTTGCGCATCATGATGAAAAGGGGAAATTTCCCACAAAAACACACTTTTTCACACAGTTGCCCACTTTAGAGTAAGCAAAGATAGTGGTCAAGCGGTTTCCGATTGGCAAAACAGGAATTTTATTAATGAAATTAAGGACTTAGCGCATATCGTTGAAGCAGTCTCAAATAAAAATATATCGATAAATTAGATACTTATGAAAGATAGTGAATGTGCTACCTCATCTGCACACATGTGTTTTCCTACCGTAAACATCGCAAAAGACGAAATGTAAAAATTGAATTTTTTACAGTTAGTTGACACATGACAATACTTTCACCCTCCAGTAACAACAACAAGCAGCCACAGCATAAGACTTGGTTTAAGGCAAAAAAATGGCGCCCTTGGCGCGTACCGGCCCTGTTTTCCGGGGCTGGCCTGATGCGGATCAATTATTTTTGCAATGCAGCAATTAATTAAGACAAGGAAACTTTAACCAATTGTTCACTTTAATTGTATATACAACTTTATCCCGGGCACTATCTTTTTGGAAACAAAAAAAGCCCCTTTGCGGGGGCTTTTTGGCGGCGCGCAGCAAGCAAACCGCTGCGGCCGATACGCTCCCCGGCAGACCAGGGAGCTAAAATTCAAGTGAAGCAGGCCGGTAGGCCGGATTTTGTTACGGCGCCTTCCCTTGCAGGTTGGCGCTATGACAGTCATTCCTCTAGGCGCCAGATTACTCGGACGCTCAAGCTTTCTACCCGCACGCTCCGCGAGCAGCATCATCGCGTGCCTATTTGAAATTGCACCAGGTGGAGGTTACCGCGTTTCACCGTAACTTAATACGCTCGTCTCTGTGGCCCTATTCCTCG
>Ga0209913_1000275_pt1 | contig 49462 bp, 52 predicted proteins | sample PersoiDNA2013203_FD_185805 | JGI IMG/M metagenome (GOLD analysis project Ga0209913, IMG submission 185805) | Permafrost soil microbial communities from the Arctic, to analyse light accelerated degradation of dissolved organic matter (DOM) -... | ecosystem: Environmental > Terrestrial > Soil >...
CATGAAAGCTGTGCTTGCCGAGGTCAATACCGATGAGCGTGACGTCTTGCATGATGGCCTCCGTCTCAAATGAAAACACCCTAGAAGTTTAAACTTCATAGGGTGGAGGGGGACCATCTCATTAGCCACCGCGAGGTGGCTTCTTGCAGGGAGACGAGGGGGCTTACAGGCCGGCCAGTTCCGGCTCCGGTGCCGGCGGTTCGGGCGCCACGTGCGGCTGGGCGCTGGCGGTCACGGTTGCCGGCGCGGCAGGGGCCGCTGGGGCGGATTGGGCCGGTGGCGTGAAGGTGGGGACCTTCTTGCCGGCCGAGACCAGTTTCAGGCGCTTGTATTCGGCCAGAACGCGCGAGCCGTAGCCGTCGTCCGTCTCGAAGGCGCCGGCGCCCACATAGCTTTTCAGGCCCGCTTCGACGGAGCCGCCGCGGGTCACGTAATCCTTCAGGATCAGCGAGCCGACGCGGATATTGGCCACCGGGTTCAGCGCGGCCTGCACGCCGCCCAGTTCCTGGAACTTGTCGTGGTGGACCTTGGACATCACCTGCATCAGGCCCTGGGCGCCGACGGGGCTTTCCGCGAACGGGTTGAAGCGCGACTCGATCGCCATCACGGCCAGGATCAGCAGCGGGTCGATCTTGATCTCGCGTGCCGTCATGTAGGCCGTCGACACCAGCATATTGGCGGCATCGCCGGCCACGCGGTAGCGCTTGGACAGCCAGTCGGTGACCCACTGCTGCTGCTTGCGGGTACCCAGCAGGGCTTTCTCCTCAGCCGGGCTCAGCACTTTACTGTCGGTGGCGGCGGCCGTAACGGCCGGCGCTTCCATCAGTTCGTGCAGCGGTGGCGCCGTCACGGGTGCCGGCATGGCCGCCGCTGGACGAGCCGCCAGGGCCTGGGACAGCGAGTGCGCCAGGTCGGGACGCACATACAGTACGGCAATCATCACGATGGCCGAGACACCGAAGATGGTCAGCGCGTGATGCGCCGTGGTGAAAACACTGCGCAAGGTAATACGTTGCGCGCCGAGGCGCGCGGCCGGCACATTGGCCAGCAAGCGGGCTGACATGGCCAGCCCAGTAAAGCGATTTATCATTAGAACTCCTGCAATGTCCGTAAAAAGCATGCCCCCACCGCGCGTTAAACACCACGCGGCACCGTTGCTGTGCAATTGCCGTGCATCAGAATTGTTATCGTCCCCTGTCGCCGGGAGGCGCCTGGAGGACCGCATCATTGCTTGCCAGAGCTGATTCGTTATTGAAACCAGTCGCAATACAACTTTTTTCGGGGAGTGGCCAACCGCGGCCAAGGGCAGACGCCCTGTGAAAACACTCCTTAAAATGTCATGTGGAGCCCCGACTCCGTGAATGAATGAGTGACAATTTCGTTGGCATTTTTGCCATGTCCTCTTCAAGTAAGCGAATTGTAGAAGCCAGTTTATATCACGTCAATACTAACACATGCGTTCTTTATTACTTTTGAATCTAACGCGCGGCGACGATTGTTAGCAAAAACCAATAGAATCAACCACTTGACCGGCGAAGCTCGCGCCGGCTGTCGATAGCGAAAAAAACGTAAAAATTGTATGAAATATTCAGATCTGAGGGATTTTATTGCCCAGTTGCAAGGAATTGGCGAATTGAAGGCCATTTCCTTGCCAGTTTCACCACATTTGGAGATGACGGAGGTCTGCGATCGCACCTTGCGGGCCGGTGGACCTGCTCTGCTGTTTCAAAATCCTACGGGTTTCGACATGCCCGTGCTGGGCAATCTGTTCGGCACGCCGCGCCGCGTGGCGCTGGGCATGGGTGCCGACGATGTCAGCGAATTGCGCCGCATCGGCCACGTGCTGGCGCGCCTGAAGGAACCGGAGCCGCCGAAGGGCTTGCGCGACATGATGGACATGGGCTCGCTCGTCAAGGCCGTGTGGGACATGGCGCCGAAGGAACAGCGCGGCGCGCCGTGCCAGGAGATCGTGTGGGAGGGCAATGATGTCGACCTGGGCCGCCTGCCCATCCAGCACTGCTGGCCCGGCGACGCGGCCCCGCTGATCACATGGGGACTGACGGTCACGAAAGGTCCGAACAAGAAGCGCCAGAACCTTGGCATCTACCGTCAGCAGGTCCTGGGCCGTAACAAGGTCATCATGCGCTGGCTGGCGCACCGGGGCGGGGCGCTGGACTTCCGCGAGCACTGCATCAAGCATCCCGGCCAGCCGTATCCGATCGCCGTCGCGCTCGGTGCCGATCCCGCCACCATCCTGGGCGCCGTCACGCCGGTGCCGGACAGCCTGTCCGAGTACCAGTTCGCCGGCCTGTTGCGGGGCAGCCGCACGGTGCTGACCAAGGCCATCGGCAGCGAGCTGCGCGTGCCGGCCACCGCCGAGATCGTGCTGGAAGGCCATATCTATCCGGACGAGAACCACCCGAGGGGCTACGAACACGCACTGGAAGGGCCGTATGGCGACCATACGGGTTATTACAATGAGCAGGACTGGTTCCCCGTCTTCACGATCGACCGCATCACGATGCGGCGCGACCCCATCTATCACTCGACCTACACGGGCAAACCGCCGGACGAGCCGGCCGTGCTGGGCCTGGCGCTGAACGAAGTCTTCATCCCGCTGCTGCAGAAGCAGTTCAGCGAGATCACGGATTTCTATTTGCCGCCGGAAGGGTGCAGCTACCGTATGGCCGTCGTGCAGATCCGCAAGCAGTACGCGGGGCATGCCAAGCGCGTCATGTTCGGGGTGTGGAGCTTCCTGCGCCAGTTCATGTATACGAAGTTCATCGTCGTCGTCGACGAGGACGTCAATATCCGCGACTGGAAGGAGGTCATCTGGGCCATTACGACGCGGGTCGATCCCACGCGCGACACGACCCTGGTCGACAACACGCCGATCGATTACCTGGACTTCGCCTCGCCAGTCAGCGGCCTGGGCAGCAAGATGGGTATCGATGCCACCAACAAGTGGCCGGGCGAGACGAGCCGGGAGTGGGGCACGACGATCCAGATGACGCCCGAGGTCAAGGCGAAAGTGGACGGGATCTGGCAGCAGCTGGGCATTTGACGTTCTGTTGCATTTGAATACAACAGGCGTGTTATAATTTGGTCTGGCGGGCCCCTGCGCATTGCGGCATGGCTAACCTGGTCAGGTCGGGAACGAAGCAGCCACAGCTGTTCACCGCAAGTGCCGCAGATCAGGCTCGCCTCCTAATCTCTTGAAAAAGCTGCCTTCACGGCAGCTTTTTTATTGGCTCGGCGCTTTCCCGTCGCCGGAACCATGTCGACATCCGGGTCAGGCACGAATATCGACACGGGCCCTGCAGGAGAACCGTCTATTCCGAATCCAGCTCCGCCTCGCGGGGGCGGGCGCTCAGCACCATCGGCGGATTTTCCTTTACCAGCGCCGCGTCCGGCTTCAGGCGGATCTGCTGCTTCGCATCCGTCGCGTACTGTTTCGCCCCTGCCTTGCTCTGGATCGTCAGTTGGGCCGGCCCGTCGAATTTCAGGATGACGGAGCGGATCGTCGGCGCGAACATGCTGAGGGCGCCGGCCATCTTGCCGATTGCCGCGTTCGACTGGGGAATGCTGCCCATCAGCGCGCCATAGCTCCACTGCGTGCCGGCCGGGACGATGGCGTTCAGCGCCGGCCCCATCGACACCTTCGACTGCTTGGGCTGGTTGGTGAGGATCTTCGCGTCCTCGGCCAGCCATTGGGCGTTCGGCATGATGCGCAGGTTGCCATCGGCGTCGATCGGCAGCGGCGTGCGCGAGCCCCCGTGCACGACGGTCAGGGCGACGTCGCGCAAATTCAGGTTCTTGTCCGCCGGCTCCAGGTGGATATACATATCCAGCTTGTCCCGTTCGGCCGCGGGCAGGGCGTGGAATTTGTCGAGCCGGGACGCTTCGATCAGTTTCCGGTAGGTCAGCCAATCGCGTTCCTCGGCCAGTGCGCCGGCCTGTACGGCGACCAGCAGCAGGGGCAGGAGCCGGGGTAGAAGCCGGGGCAAAAGTCTCGTCATGATTTTGTTATGAGAAAGAAAACTTCAGTGTAAGGCATTCCGGATGGAAAGCCGAGCGGAATCCCTATTGTTGACCTCACGCCCGCTCGTCTGCGGTAAAATCCTGCCATGTCCTATCAAGTCCTCGCCCGTAAGTATCGCCCCCGGAACTTTGAAACGCTGGTTGGCCAGGAGCACGTCGTCCGTGCCCTGACGCATGCGCTCGGTTCCGGCCGGTTGCACCATGCCTATCTGTTTACCGGTACGCGCGGGGTGGGCAAGACCACGCTGTCGCGCATCCTGGCCAAGTCGCTCAACTGCACCGGTCCGGACGGCAACGGCGGCATCACGGCCACGCCCTGCGGCGTGTGCGAAGCGTGCACCGCCATCGACGGCGGCCGCTTCGTCGACTATATAGAGATGGATGCGGCGTCGAACCGCGGCGTCGATGAAATGGCCCAGCTGCTGGAGCAGGCCGTGTACGCACCGTCGAACGCGCGCTTCAAGGTCTATATGATCGACGAGGTGCACATGCTGACCAACCACGCCTTCAACTCGATGTTGAAGACGCTGGAAGAGCCGCCCGAGCACGTCAAGTTCATCCTGGCCACGACGGACCCGCAAAAGATTCCCGTTACCGTGCTGTCGCGCTGCCTGCAGTTCAACCTGAAGCAGATGCCGCCCGGCCATATCGTCGGCCATCTGGAAAACATCCTCGGCCAGGAAGAGGTCAGCTTCGAGCAGCCCGCGCTGCGCCTGCTGGCCCAGGGTGCGCACGGTTCGATGCGCGACGCGCTGTCGCTGACGGACCAGGCCATTGCCTATGCGGCCGGCGCCGTTACCCTGGAAGCGGTGCAGGGCATGCTGGGCGCGCTCGACCAGTCCTACCTGATCCGCCTGCTCGACGCGCTGGCCGCCGGCGACGGCGCCGACCTGCTGGCCGTGGCCGACGAGATGGCCAGCCGCAGCCTGTCGTACAACGGCGCCCTGCAGGACCTGGGCACCTTGCTGCACCGGATCGCGCTGGCGCAGTCGGTGCCGGCCGCCGTGCCGCAGGACCTGCCGGAATATGCCGACATCCTGCGTCTGGCCGGCCTGTTCGACGCGGAAGAGGTGCAGCTGTATTACCAGATCGCCGTGCATGGCCGCAACGAACTGGGCCTCGCGCCGGACGAATACGCCGGCTTCTCGATGACCTTGTTGCGGATGCTGGCCTTTCGCCCCGGCGTCGGTGGCGCCGAAGGTTCGCCCGCCGCGCCCGTAGCGGCCCGTCCGGCCGGCCCGAATCCTGCCCGCGCCGCCGCGGCAGCGGCCGCTCCTGCCCAGGTCGCCGCGCCGCCGGCCATGGTGCGCGATGCGGACACGGCCCAGGCGCCCGTGCCGCGCCCGGCGCCCCAGGCGGTGCAGCCGCCGCCGGCACCGCCGCCGCAGGCCGCCCCCGTGTTCCAGCCGCCACCGCAGGCAGCGGCAGCGGCGCGGCCGTCCGGTCCCGTCAGCCCGGCCCGTGCCGCCATCAACGCGGCGCTGGAAGCGGCACGCGCGGCCACTGCGGCTCGCACGGGCGCGCGGCCGCCGATGCGCACGGAACCGGTCGACGATGCACCCCAGGTAGCGCCACCCGCAGCGCCCGCCCAGCCGGCCCAGGGCATGGCGCCACCGGCACCGCAGGCCCGCCAGTCCCGGCCCGCCCCGTGGGAAGACGATCCCGCCGGCCTGACGATGGGCGAAGCGGCCGTGCTGGAAGCGCCGCCCGCGGCCCAGGCCCAGACGCAGGCCCGCCAGGCGCCGCCGCGCCCGGAACAGCGGGTGGCCGAAGAAGACGACCTGCCGCCCTGGGTCACGGAATTTTCCGACGACAGCGCCATGCCCGCCGCCCGCGGCGAGACGGCCCAGCCGGTACCCGCCCAGGCCCCGGCCAGCGCGCCCGCCGCGCCCGCCGCGCCACCTTCCACGCGCCAGGCCCAGCCGGCGCAGGCGCCGTATGCCTACGTCATCACGCCCGTACCCGAGCTGGACTGGGACGGCAACTGGCCCCTGCTGGCGGCCCACCTGCCGCTGCGGGGCGTGGCCCAGCAGCTGGCGACCCAGGCCGAACTGATCGACTGCACCGTGGCCGGTCCCGAGGACGGCAATGCCGTGCTGCTGCGGCTGCGCTGCCCGATCGACACGTGGCGCTCGCCGCCGAACGTGGAAAAGCTGACGGCGGCCCTGTCGGAGCGCTTCAACCGCACCGTACGCGTGGAAACCGAGCTTGGCCCCGTGTGGTACACGACGACGGCCGAACAGCAGGTGCACCGCGAAGCCTGCCAGCGCCAGGCCGACGACGCCGTGCATGGCGATGCCTTCGTGCAAAGCATGGTGCGCGAGTTCGGCGCGTTCGTCGTGCCCGGCTCCATCGTGGCGCCAATCACGCCCGCCCACTAAAATACCTATTTACCATTCGGAGAATCCCATCATGATGAAGAACCAGCTGGCCGGCCTGATGAAGCAAGCCCAGGCAATGCAGGACAATATGAAGAAGGCCCAGGAATCGCTGGCGCTGATCGAAGTCGAAGGCCAGTCCGGCGCCGGCCTCGTCAAGGTCGTCATGACGTGCAAGAACGACGTCAAGCGCGTCTCGATCGATCCGTCGCTGCTGGCCGACGACAAGGACATGCTGGAAGACCTGGTTGCCGCAGCCTTCAACGACGCCGTGCGCAAGGCCGAAGCCACCGCCGCCGAGAAGATGAGCGGCCTGGGCGCCGGCCTGAACCTGCCGGCCGGCTTCAAGATGCCGTTCTGAGTCCCGCCAGGCCCGCTGCCATGTTTGTCATCGCGCTCACCTACCTGAAACCCACCGAGGACATCGATGCGCTGCTGGCGGCGCACCGGGAGTTTCTGCGCGAGCAGTACGACAACGGCGTGTTCCTGATGTCGGGCCGGATGGTGCCGCGCACCGGCGGCATCATCATCGCCACCGCCGACAGCCGGGCCGATATCGAGGCCATCATCGAGCTCGACCCGTTCCGGCAGGCCGGCGCGGCCAGCTACACGATCACGGAATTCGTGCCGACCATGACGGCCGACGTGCTGGCCGCCTTCCGCCAGCACTGACCATGGCCAAGTCGCTGGAGTTCCTGACGGAGGCCTTGCGCCGCCTGCCTGGCGTGGGGCCGAAGTCGGCCCAGCGCATGGCCTTCCACCTGCTGCAACACGACCGCGAAGGCGCGGCCATGCTGTCGCGCGCGCTGTACCAGGCCGTCGAGGCGGTGCACCACTGCGCGCTGTGCAATACCTTCACGGAACGGGAAGTGTGCGAGATGTGCGCCGACGAGGCGCGCGACCGGCGCCTGCTGTGCGTCGTCGAGACACCGGCGGACCAGCTGATGATCGAGCAGACCCTGACCTACAAGGGCCTGTATTTCGTGCTGATGGGGCGCCTGTCGCCGCTGGACGGCATCGGCCCGAAGGACATCCACCTGGAAAAGCTGCTGGGCCGCGCGGCCGACGGCACCGTCACGGAAGTGGTGCTGGCCACCAATTTCACCAACGAGGGCGAGGCCACGGCGCACTACATCAGCGAAATGTTGAAGGCGCGGGGCCTGCAGGTGAGCCGCCTGGCGCGGGGCGTGCCCGTTGGCGGCGAGCTGGAATATGTCGACGCGGGCACCATCGCCCGCGCCATGCTGGACCGGCGCAGCACCTAGTACCTGGTCTTACACCTGCGGCGCAGGTTCCCGTCGTGTGTCGGATGGCACGGGATCGATGCCCGTGATGATGCCTTCGGCGATGGTTTTTCCTTCCCACAGCGTAATGGCCTGGCCAACGGCCAGCACGCTGTCGGCCTGCTCCCTGCTGAGGAATTTGACGGGTACTTCGTACCAGCGCTCCGGTTCCAGGGTCTTGCCGTCCAACAGCAGGCGGCAGTCGAAGCCTTCGCCCCGGATCATCATCGGGCAGCCGAACCAGCGTCCGCCCGCGGGCTGGGCGCGGCCGCCTTGTTCCAGTGAGCGGAAGCGCACCTTGATCGTTGCATCGGCGTTGCTGTGTGCAGTGTTTGCCATGGCGTCCTCCGTCAGGCGACGTTGTACCGGATGATCCGCGGTTTCAGGCCGGCAAGGTCATTATCGTCCAGGACGACGATGCGAATGCCCGATCCACGGTGATCTTAGGTAGGTAGCTTACTACGGTTTCTACCTGGATGATTGCGTAAGGTGGATCGCCGAACGCCGCGACCGCCTGGCGGGCGAACCAGGCGGCCTCGGCCTCGGTCAGGGCAAAGTACTTGACCAGGATGCCCGGCGGATTGCGCAGGCAGCCAAGCCGACGGATATCTGCCAGTTCGTCTGCCGCCACGGCCCGGAACAGGCTGACGGGGCGCATGTCACGGCGCCCCGGCGCAGCTGGGGGAATTGAGCATCTGCGTGATGGCGTCCTGCGATTGCGGGCGGCCCAGCAGGTAGCCTTGCGCCATGTCGCAGCCGAACTGCTCCAGCAGCGACAGCTGCTCGCCCGTCTCGACCCCCTCGGCCACGACGGCCATCTTCAGGCCATGGGCCATGGCGATGATGGCGCGCGTGATGGCCGCGTTCTCCGAATCCTGGGGCAGGCCGCTGATGAAGCTCTTGTCGATCTTCAGCGCCCGCACGTCGAAGCGCTTCAGGTAGTTCATCGACGAATAGCCCGTGCCGAAGTCGTCGATCGACAGGTAGATGCCCAGCCCGCGCAGCTGTTCCAGCGTGGCCAGCGTGGCGAGCGCGTCGTCCATCAAGGTGCCTTCGGTCAGCTCCAGTTCCAGGAGGCGCGGGTCGAGCCCCGTTTCGTTCAGCACCGCCAGCACGGTCTGGGCCAGGCTCTCGTCCTTGAACTGGCGGGCCGACAGGTTCACGGCGACGCGCAACGCGCGCTTGCTTTGCTGGTGCCAGCTGCGCGCCTGCAGGCAGGCCGTGCGCAGCACCCATTCGCCGATCGGCACGATCAGGCCAGTCTCCTCGGCCAGCGGAATGAAGTCGTTCGGCGGGATGATGCCCAGCTCCGGATGGCGCCACCGCACCAGCGCCTCGACGCCTACCACCTGGGCGCTGCGCACGTCGATCTGCGGCTGGTACTGCAGATAGAGTTCATTGTGCTGCAGCGCCTTGCGTAATCCTACTTCCAGCTTCACGTGGCTCATGATCTGCGTCGTCAGCGCGGAGCTGTACAGCTTCGCGTTGTTCTTGCCGCAGTTCTTGGCGTGGTACATGGCCGTGTCGGCGTACTTCAGCAGCGAGGTGCCGTCCTCGCCGTCCTCGGGATACAGCGAGATGCCGATGCTGGCCGTGACGAAGATCTCGTGGCCGTCCAGGTGGAAGGGGCGACGCATCGCATCCTTGACCCGGTGCGCCACGGCCAGCGCATCCTGCACGCTCGTCAGGTCCGGGATCATGATGGTGAACTCGTCGCCGCCGAGGCGCGCCAAGGTGCCGGAAAAATCGCTGTGTGCCACCACGTCGCCGGGGCGGATGGTTTCGTGCAGCCGCTCCGAGACCACCTTCAGCAGCAGGTCGCCCACGTCGTGCCCCAGCGTGTCGTTGATGCGCTTGAACGAATCGAGGTCCATGAACAGGATGGCGAACTTGCGGCCCTCGCGACGCGAGCGGGCCAGCTCGTGCTCCAGCGTTTCCAGGAAGGCCTGGCGGTTCGGGATGCCCGTCAGGCTGTCGCAATAGGCCAGCCGGCGGATCTGTTCCTCGGTGCGTTTTCGTTCGCTGATGTCGCGCACCAGTCCCAGTACTTCGCCGGCCCCGGTGCTGACCAGGCGCGCCTCGAAGTGATGCACCGTCTCTTCCCATTCCAGTTCGTAGTCGACCGAACGCACCGACTGCGTGCCCAGCACCTGCTGCACCTGTTCCATCACGCGTTCGGCGATAGGGGCGGGCAGCACATCGCGCACGTGGCGGCCGACGCACTGCTGCTGCGTCAGCACGGTGGCCGGATCGTGGCCCTGTTCGTAGTCGACGTAGTAGCCTTCGGGCGTGAGCCGGAAGAATGTGTCCGGAATGGCGGCCAGCACGGCGCGGTTGTGCGCATCGGCGATGCGCAGGCGCGCGATGGCGTCGCTGGCGCGCAGCACGTACAGCACCCGGTGGCCCAGGATCGGCCAGTTGATCGGCTTCGAGACGAAGTCGGTGGCGCCGCATTCGTAGGCCTGGGTCACCGCTTCCAGGTCGTCGCCGCCGGTGACCATGATGATGGGCACCGTCGTATTGCGATCGCGCTCGCAGGCGCGGATGGCGCGGCAGACGGCGAAGCCGTCCATGCGCGGCATCTCGACGTCGAGCAGCACCAGGTCGGGTGCGTGCCGTTCGAAGCTGGCCACCGCGGCCTGGCCGTCCGGTGCCTCGATCGCGTCGAGTCCCACCTGGGCCAGCATTTCCAGCATCAGGAGGCGCATCACGGGGTCGTCGTCGGCCACCAGCACCGTGCCGCGGGAGGGGGGAAGTGCCGTCATCTATATCTCCTTAACGAGGATTGCGCCAAGCGATTTGCGCACCGCGTGAAATTCCCGCTCCATGCCGGTCAGCAGGGGAGCGGCACCGGAAGTGGTGTCGTTGCGGCCCAGTTGTTCCATGTCCTTGCACAACTGGGCCAGGGTGTCCGCGCCGACATTGGCGCTGGACGATTTCAGGCTGTGCGCGGCGCGGCGCAGGGCGGCCGTATCGCCGTCCGTCAGGGCCGTCCGCAGCGTTTGCAGGTGGGCCGGCGTATCGGTCACGAAGGCGTTGATGACGCGCTGGACCAGGGCCTCGCCCTTGTCTGCGTTGAGGGCGCGAATCGCATCCAGTGCGTGGCGGTTGATGGCGCCGCTGGGGGCCGGTACCGGCGGTGCCGCGGCAGGCGCGGCCGGGGCGGGGATCGAGGCGGGAACGATGCGGGCCTTGCCCGGCTGGACGGGCGGCGGCGCCGTGGCGGGGCGCCCGCTGGCCGCCGCGGCCGCCGCCAGCACCGGCGCGCGCACGTGCTTCGCGTCGATGGCCGGCAGGGACGGTGCCGGCGCCAGGCTGTCATCCCGGTCGCCATGGTGCACGGCGGCTGCGCGCGGCAGGGCGATCCAGCGTGCCAGCGTGTCCGACAAGGTCTGCTGCGTGAACGGCTTGGAAAGGTAGTCGTCCATGCCGGCCGCCAGGCACGTCTCGCGGTCGCCCTGCAGCGCATTGGCCGTGATGGCGATGATGGGCAGCTGGCGCGCGCGGCCCTGCATCTGTTCGTGGCGGCGGATCTCGGCGGTGGCGGCCATGCCATCCATGACGGGCATCTGGCAGTCCATCAGCACCAGGTCGAAATCGTTCTGCCGCACCGCCGCCAGGGCTTCCTCGCCGTTACAGGCGCGCACCACCTGCAGCCCCAGGCCTTCCAGCATGGCCGAAGCCACCTCCACGTTGACGGGGTTGTCCTCGGCCAGCAGCACCTTGTGCCGGCGCGGCGCATGGCGCTGGCCCGGCCGATGACCACGACCGGCCAGCGGCGCCTGCGGCGAAGCGGTGCGGATGCCTTCGCTGGCGCGCAGCGGCGTGACGATGCAGTCGTACAGGTCGCACTCGCGCGCCGGCTTGATCAGCTGGAAGGCGACGCCGGCCTCGCGCCGCTGCACCGTGTCGGCCGCGTTGCGCTCGGTCGACAGCAGCAGCAGGCGCACGCCGGCCGTGGCCGGATCGGCCTTGATCTCGGCCGCCAGCGCAAGGCCGCTCACCTGGGGCAGGTTCATGTCCAGCAGCGCCACGTCGTAGGGCTGGCCGCATGCGATGGCCGAGCGCAGCATGGCCAGGCACTGTTCGGCCGTGACGGCGCTGTCGCTTTTCAGGTGCCAGCGCGCCAGCAGCGTTTCCAGCGCGGCGCGGCTGTCCGCCTGCGGGTCCACGATCAGCGCGCGCAGGCCCTTGGTGGTCTTCTGGTGGAACGAGGCTTCGTCCGCGTCGACGCGTCGCTTGTCGAACTGCACGGTGAACCAGAAGATCGAGCCGCTGGTGAGCGCATTGTCGATGCCGATCGTGCCCCCCATCAGTTCGACCAGCTGCTTCGAAATCGCCAGGCCCAGGCCCGTGCCACCATGCTTGCGGGTGGTGGAACCGTCGGCCTGCGAGAACGAATCGAAGATGCGCCCGCGCGCCTCGCGCGATACGCCCACGCCCGTGTCCTGCACTTCCAGCTTGAGCCGAACGGCCTGGGCATCCTCGCCGATGACGTTGACGCGCACCGTGACGCGGCCCGTATCCGTGAATTTGATGGCATTGCCCAGCAGGTTGACGATCACCTGGCGCAGCCGGTTCGGGTCGCCGCAGATGGCCACGGGGATGTCCGGCGCGATGGCGAACTCCAGGTCCAGCCCCTTGGCCTCGGCCTGGGGCGAGAACACGTAGTCGATATCGTCCAGCAGCTCGCGGAAATTGAAGTGGATGTATTCCACCGTCAGCTTGCCCGCTTCGACCTTCGAGAAGTCGAGGATGTCGTTGATGATCACCAGCAGGTGCTCGCCCGAGCGCTGCACCATGCTGGTGTAGTGGCGCTGCTGGTCCGTCAGCGCCGTGCCGAGCAGCAGTTCCGTCATGCCCAGCACGCCGTTCATCGGCGTGCGGATCTCGTGGCTCATATTGGCCAGGAAGGCGCTCTTGGCCTGGCTGGCCGCTTCGGCCGCGTTCTTGGCCTTTTCCAGCTGCTCGGTGCGCACGCTGACCTGCCGTTCCAGCTGGTCGCGGTACTGCGCCAGCTTGGTGTCGCGGTGCTCGATCTGGGCCAGCATGTCGTTGAAGCTGTCGATCAGCGTGCCCAGTTCGTCGCTGCGTTCATGCTGCACCTGGGCGTAGGTCTGGCTGGTGGTGACGCAGCGGGCCGCCGCGATCAGTTCGGCGATGGGCTGGGCGATGCTGCCGCGAAAACGCCCCGCCAGGCTGAGGGCGACAACGAAGGACACGCCGGTGGCGATCGCCGTGATGCCCAGGCTTTTCAGCATGTCGAACCACATCTGGCCCATGCCCGATTCGATCATGACGGCGCCGATCACGTGATCGGCCGCCTGCACGGGGCGGTACAGCCGCATCGGGCCGGGCAGGTGGGCCGTGAAGTGTGCCGTCCACGGGCGCGACGACGCGGGCGGCAACGCCAGTGCCGCCATCTGCTGCGCCGTCAATGCCGGCGGCGGCGTGGCCGGGCGAGCCGGGAAGCTGGCGAACAACTGGCCGTTGCGGTCGAACAGGGCGGCCTGGGTGATGTCGTCCTGCACGGCCAGCGCCGCCAGCGCCTGCTCGGCCGTCACGCGGTCGGCGAACAGCAGCGGTGCCACGCTGTTGACGCCGATGACGTCGGCCAGCGACGTCAGTTGCTTGGCCTGGTATTGCCGATGGCTGAACAGCGACGTCAGGGCGAACGCGGCAAACACCAGCAGCAGCGCGCTGCCGGTGGAGAGTACCGAGATGATCGTCAGCTTGCGGCTGAGTCCCGAACGTTCGAAATTAAGCATGTCCCGCGCCATAAAATGATTCCATCCGGAAAAATATACGGCGTAGGGGGTGGGCTGACCTTGATCTGGCTCTAGATTTTCTTTTTTGAAATTATGTAAGGGTAAAAGCGGGCAAAAACGCGACGGCTTTGCAAGCCGACACTAGCGCCGGTGCCGGGCCAGGAACTGCCAGATTGCCTCGTTTGCATCGATATCGCGGCTGGTCCGGCCGATCGGCAGGCCGACGTTGAAGGGATCGGCGCCAGGCCATGTATGGCCGCCTTCGCGCACGGTCGCCAGTGCCACGCTGGCCTGGCCGTCGCCTTGCTCGGTCCAGGCGACCTGCGTGCCGTCGGCCGGATCGGCGTCGATGACGCGCCGCGCCGGCGTGCCCGCACCGAGGCCGTTGCGCTGCACCCAGTAGGCGTAGCTGTCCTCGGCGGACAGGTAGCCGCCCGGCTTGCCGCCATGGGCCACCAGCGCGTCGGCCGTGCCCTGGACCAGCAGCACGCCCACCTTGCCGGCCCGGCGGTCGTGTCGTACCACGGGTTCCGGCATCAAGGCGCCTACGGCGGCGACGGCGGCGAACAGCTGCGGCAATTCGGTCGCCACCCGCAGCGCGAAGAAGCCGCCGCGCGACAGGCCGGTGGCATACACGCGCGTGCCGTCGACGCGGTAGTCCCGCTTGACCTGCGCCAGCAGGCTTTCCGTGAAACCGATATCGTCCGTGCCTTCCAGGTAGGACATGCCGAAGCCGACGTTCCAGTCGCCCTTGATGCCCATCGGGTAGACGACGATGAAGCCGTGCCGGTCGGCCGCGCGGTTCATGCCCGTGTACAGCATCTGTTCGGCCATCGTCATGCCGCCACCGTGGAAGTTGAAGACGAGCGGGTAGGCTTGCTGCGGTTTGTCCGCATAACCGGCCGGCGTGTAGACCAGGTAGCGGCGCTTTTCCTCCTTGTGCTGCAGCGACTTGACCTGGGCCAGCGCGGGCAGGGCCGCGAGCGCGACGGCGCAAGCGAGGAGCAGGGTGGCGGGCGTTTTCATGGGGCGTTCCCGTGTAGGTTGACGAGTACGCAGCTTGACGGGTGCGCGGTGAAATCCCGGTGAAATCCGGCCCGAAGTTCAGTCGATACTTCAGCCAGCGCGACGCGGCGCGATGGCGACCTGGTAGTGCGTCGCGCCGGCGTCGAAGCGCACTTCCCAGTCCATGGCCGTGGCGATCCGGCCCAGCAGGTTGTGGCCGTGCTGGAAGCCCTGCGTGGTGCCGGCACGGCCGGGATCGACGGCGTTGCGGATGGTCAGCACGCCGCCGGTGAACGCCACCCGCAGCGGCGCACCAGGCGCGCCATGGAACAGCGCGTTGCCCAGGCAGTTATTGAGCAGCAGCGCTGCCAGGTGCGGGTTGCCGGAGACGTCGATGCGCCCCGGCGCGTCCAGTTCCAGCCGGTCGCCGGCAAGCGCGCCCTGCGCCATCAGCCGCAGCAGGCTGTCCTCGATACAGCCACGCAAATCGAAGGACTCGGCTGCGACCTGGCCGACGCGCGCCAGCGCGAACAGCACGTCGATGGTATTGCCCATCTCCGCCAGCCCCGCCTGCAGCTGCGCGCGTTCGTGCCGGTCCAGCGCGCGCGCCTCGGCCTGCCCGAGCGTATTGCGCATTACCGTCAGCGGCGTGCGCAACTCGTGGCTGACGTCGCGCGCGAACGCGCTTTCGCGCCGCAAGGTCGCCTGCAGTTCGTCGACCGTGGCGGCCAGCCGGCCGGCCAGGTAGCCGATTTCGTCCGGACGTGCCTGCGCCGTGAAGCGCGCCGGCCCCGCCAGGCTGGCGTCGCGTACTTCGTGCGCCAACGTCAGCAGCGGCGACACGAGGCGCCGCGCCAGCAACCAGGCCAGCAGCAGCGCCAGTCCGGTCAGGCCCGCGGCCACGGCGGCGAGGAAGCCCCCCACCTCCTGGAACAGCTTCGACACCACCAGCAGCGGGCCGACGTCGGCGATCAGGTAGACGCGGCGGGCCTGCGGTGCCGGCAGGTCGAGCGTGCGGAAATGATAGTGCTGGCCCGTGTCGGTGAAAACCTCGGCACGGCGCTGGCCGGCGCTCGCCCGTTCGCGCACGGGTGGGGGCAAGGTGGCGGCATCGACGTGCACGCGGAACAGCGCGTCGGCCGGCTGCGCGACCGTGCCGTGGCGGTGCCAGTGCACGGTGACGGCGGCCTCCTCGCGGGCCATCAGCCGGTCCACCAGCATGTCCTCGGTGACGTAGGAAATGACCAGGGCCAGCCCCGTGTAGGCCATGCAGAGCAGCACCGTGAAGCCGGCCAGCGCGGCGAACAGGCCATGCCGGATCGATCTAAACATGCGGGCCTGGCTCCTGGTCCAGCGCCAGGCGGTATCCGAGCTGGGGGATCGTCACGATCGCCCCCAGCGCGCCGGCCAGTTCCAGCTGCTTGCGCAAGGCATACACGTGCGACTTCAGCGCGTCGCTGTCGGGTGGATTGCTGCCCCACAGCTCGTGCATCAGCGCCGAACGCGAGACGGCCCGCGGGTAGGCGCCGCACAGCGCGAGCAGCAGCTTGAAGCCGGCCTGCGTCAGCGCCACGGGCACGCCGTCGTACGTAGCGCGCCGTTCCCGTGGCAGCAGGGTCAATGGTCCCACGCGCAGCGCCTGGTCGACGTGAAGCTGGCCGCGCCGCGCCAGCGCCTCGCAGCGCAGGGCCAGTTCGCGCAGGTCGAAGGGCTTCGTCACGTAATCGTCGGCGCCGCCGTGGAAGCCGCGCGCCTTGTCCTCGAAGGCGTCGCGCGCGGTCAGCATCAGCACCGGCACATTGCGTGGCGCGCCTGCCTTGATGGCGCGGCACACGTCCAGGCCATCCATGTCCGGCAGGTTCAGGTCGAGCAGCACGACATCGTAGGCCTCGCGCGTGGCCAGGTCGATGGCCAACGCGCCAGTGGCGGCATGGTCAGGCTGCCATCCCAGGCCGTCGAGGAACTGCACGAGCTGGCGCGCGATCGTCGGGTGGTCCTCGACGACGAGGATGGAAAGGGGGCTGCGGGTCATGTTCGGGCTCAGGAAGGAGTCGGCGCCGGCCAGTATAGCGGCAGGCCTTCCACCTGTCTGCCGCCAGCCTGTACCATTGTGGCTCGGCCCTGCAGTCCCCTTCCTTGTAATCCATTGTTTTATCGAGACCACCCTTGTCGAATCGGCTGACCGTTATTCTCCGCCTTGTCCTGTGCCTGCTCTGCCTGGCCTGCACGTCCGCCGCCGCCATCGGGCTTGAACGCTCGCTGGCACAGCTCGAACATACCAGCTGGACGTCGCGCAACGGCGCACCCGGCGAAATCAACGCGCTGGCCCAGGACAGCGACGGCTGGCTATGGCTGGGCACCAGCCAGGGCCTGTACCGCTTCGACGGCCTGCGCTTCGAAAAGGTAACGCCGTCGGCGCCACAGCGCTTCCCCGACACCGATGTGTATGCCCTGCATGCCGATGCCGACGGCGGCATCTGGATCGGCTGGCGCCTGGGGGGCATCAGCCATTATCGCAATGGCGTCGCGCGCAACTGGGCGGCGAAAGACGGCGTGACGCCCGGTTCGATCTGGGGCTTCGCCGCCGATGCCTCCGGTACCTGGGCGGCCGGCATCGAGGGCCTGAACCGTTTCGACGGGCGCCGCTGGCAGCGTGTCGGCGCCGAGCAGGGCTTCACGGCGCGCAAGGCCTCCGCCGTGTTCGTCGACGCCGACGGCGCCGTGACGGCATTGAGCGAACAGGGCCTGTTCGTCAAGCGCCCCGGCGCCGCCCGCTTCGCCAGGATGGCGGGCAAGCTCGATGCACGCCAGCCCCTGGCGCAGCGGCGCGGACCGGCCGCGCGGGGCGCACCGGTGTATATCCTGGAGCAGGGCGGCATCCGCATCATCGACAGCCTGGAGCGGTACGAGCACCAGGGCCGGCCGTGGATCTACCGGCAGAAGGGCGAGGTCACGGGCAGCATGCTGGTCGATCGCGCCGGCGCCTTGTGGTACGACGTCGAAGGGGCGATCCACCGCAGCGTGGCGCCGGAAAGGGCCGCCGCGCCAGCGGGCGCCGAGCACGCGCCCGACACCCAGTCATTCACCGTGGCCCAGGGCCTGTCCGGCTCCCTCGTCGCGGCCTTCCTGGAAGACTCGGACGGTAATGTGTGGGTCGCCACGGACCGTGGCCTGGACCGCTTCCGGCAAACCAACGTGGTCCGGCTGGGCGAGCCGCTGCGCGCGTCGACCAGCCTGGCACCGGCGGACGGCGAGGGCATGATCGGCGCCACCGAGGAGCGCAACTGGCGCCTGCACGGCGACGGTGCCGCCGCCGAGTTGCCCGGGCCGCCCGCCGTGCACGCACTGGCTTCGCCAGATGGCGTCCTGCTGGTGCAACGGAGCACCTTGAGCCTGCGCAGCCTTGACGGCCGGCGTACCTTGCGCCAGGTTCCGCTGCCGCGGGACCTCGGACCGGTTGGCCGCATCCACACCGCCACCGTGGAGGCCGACGGCACGATCTGGATCGCCATCATCGGCGGCGGCGTGCAGCGTTACAGCGACGGCAAATGGGAGCGGCCGGCGGCGCTGCCCAAGGCGGGGCACAAGACGCCGATGTCGCTGCTGGCCGATGCGCGCGGGCGCATGTGGTTCGGCTATATCGACAACGAGGTCGCGATGCTCGAGCGGGGGCGCGTCAGCACCTTCGGCGCGGCGCAGGGTCTGGGCGCCGGCAAGGTGGCGACCCTGGTGGACTACGGCGGCACGATCTTCGCAGGCGGTTCCGATGGCGTGTCGCGCCTGGCGGGTGCGCGTTTCACGCCCGTGGTGGTCCGCCCGGCCAGTGCCGCGACGGGCATCGCCGGTGGCGCCGGCAGTGCCGAAGGCCTTTGGCTGCATGGCGCGGCGGGCATCGTGCTGCTCGACGCCAAGGCGCTGGCATCCGGGGGCGGCGTCGACGCGCGCGTGTTCGACGACGGCGACGGGCTGCGCGGGCGCAGCTCCATCCTCGACACGGGCGGCCTGCAGCGCGCCCGGGACGGCCGCATCTGGGCGTCGACCGGGCAGGGCGCTTTCTGGATCGACCCCGCCGCCGTGCGCCCGGAAGCGGTGCCGCAACGGGCGTCGGTCACCCGCGTGGAAGCGGACGGCAAGGCGTATGACGCGAGCGGCCCGTTGCGACTGCCGCCGGCGCCGCAACGGCTGATGCTGCGCTACGCATCGCCGGCCTTGTCGATCCCGGACCGCATCGCCTACCGGTACCGGCTCGAAGGCTACGACCGCGACTGGCAGCAGGCCGGTCCCAGTATCGAGGCGGTCTACACGGGCCTGCCGCCGGGCGACTACCGCTTCGTCGTGCGGGCCGTCAACGGCGCCGGCGTGCCCGGTCCCGCCAGCGTGGCCTTGCCGCTGCACGTGGCGCCCACCCTGGTCCAGACCACCTGGTTCCGCATCGCCTGCGCGGTGCTGCTGCTGGCCGGCCTGTGGGCGCTGCACCGCCAGCGCCTGCGCATCCACGACCGGCGCCAACGGGCGCTGGCGCATACGCGCAGCGAGGAACGCAACCGCATCGCCCGCGAGCTGCACGACACCTTGCTGCAAAGCGTGCAGGGCCTGATCCTGCGCTTCGATGCCGTCACCTTGCAGCTGCCGGCCGGCGACCCGCTGCGACTGTCGCTCGATGCGGCGCTGGCACGCGCCGGCACGGTGGTGGCCGAGGCGCGCGACCGGGTGCAGGACCTGCGCGCGCCGGAAAGGAAAATGCTCGACCTGGCGCCGCTGCTGGCGGGCGAGGTGGCCGCCGTCCGCAAGGAATGCAACGGCGAATGCACGTTCGAGGTACTGGGCGAACGGCGCCCGCTGCCGGCCGATGGCGCGGACGCATGCTGCCGCATCGTGACGGAGGCGGTGCGCAATGCCTGCCGCCACGCCCAGGCCGCCCACGTGAAGGTGCTGCTGGCCTACGCGCCCGGGTCGGTGCGCATCACCGTCAGCGACGACGGCAAGGGCATTGACGAGGACATCCTGCGCCAGGGCAGGGTCGGCCACTGGGGCATCGCCGGCATGCGCGAGCGCGCGCGGGGGGCAGGCGGCGTGCTCGATATCGTTTCCGCACCGGGGCAGGGCACCACGCTGACCCTGGACATGCCCGGCTAGCGTTGGGGGGCGCCCCGTTGCCCGGCTTTACCGTGAAGCCGGTCGCGCCATGCTGTAGGCTTAGGCTATATGTCGAAAAACGCATTCTTCAACGTCGAGCGCGCGCTGCCGCCGGCCGTTGCCGTCCTTTGCCTCGCTGTCGGCCTGGCGAACCTGGGCGGCTGGCTGGCCGGGGCGACCCTCTTCATCTCGGTCGCCCCGGGCCTGCCGGCGATGGTGCCCGTCACGACCGTCCTGTCGCTGCTGACGGCACTGGGGCTGTGGCTGCAATGGCGCGGCCGGCCACAGCCTGCCATGCTCTGTTGCTGCAGTGTCGTCTTGCTGTGTGCTGCCATCGCCGCCTGCCACCTGGCCGGCACGGCGCCGCCGCCATTCGTGCTGTCCGGTGGCGGCCCCCCGACTGCGGCCTGGCTGTCGTCGCCGCTGACGACGGCCATGTTCTCCGTGCTGGGCCTGGCCCTGCTGGTGACGGGGCGCGGCCGCTGGCTGCACGCGGCGCAGGGCACGGCGCTGGCAGTTTTCCTGCTGGCGCTGTTGAACCTGACCGGCTACCTGTTCCGCGACACCTTCCTGTACCAGTTCCTGCCGGGGCGGGGCACGTCGATCCTGACGACCCTGCAGGTGATGGCGCTGTCGCTCGGCACCCTGTTCGCCCGGCCGCGCCAGGGCCTGATGGCGGCCGTGACGGGCAACCTGGGCAGCGCGCGCATGTCGCGGCGCCTGCTGCTGTCGGCCTTCGTGCTGCCCATCGTGCTGGCCGGCGCCGTCGTCGCGGCAGCGCGCGCCGGCCTGTATGACGCGGGCACGGCGCTGCCGCTGTTCGTCTGGTCGATGGTGGTGGCTTTCATGGTCATCATCTGGCGCTTCGCCCTGCGCCTGGCGGTGGTGGATGCTGCGCGAAGCCATGCCAGGGGCGAGCTGCACACGGCCCTGGCGTCGCTGCGCGCGGAGCAGGAGCACAAGGACATCTTCCTGGCGACCCTGGCGCACGAGTTGCGCAACCCGCTGGCGCCGATCAGCGCCGCGGCCGAGGTGCTGCGCCATGGCGGCGCGGCGCTGCCGGAAGAGCGGCGCCGCATCGGCGCCGTCGTGGCCGCCCAGGTCGGTCAGATCACCGGCCTGGTCGACGACCTGCTGGACATGGAGCGCATCAGCCAGGGCCGCATCGCGCTGGACAAGGCGTTGCTGGACCTGCGCACGCCGATGGCCGACGCCATCGAGCAGGTCCGTCCGCTGATGGAGCGCAAGGGCCACCAGTGCAGCGTCGCGCTGGCGGACGTCCCGGTGCACGTGTGCGGCGACCGCAAGCGCCTGGTACAGATCCTGTCGAACCTGCTCAACAACGCCGCCAAGTACACGCCGCCCGGCGGCACGGTACGGGTGGACATGGCGGTCCTGCCGGGCTACGCCGAAGTGATCATCGAGGACAACGGCATCGGCATCGGTATCGAGCTGCAGCAGCGCATCTTCGAGCCGTACGCGCAGGCCGCCCTGACCTCGGACCGGACCGAAGGAGGCCTCGGCCTGGGCCTGGCGCTGGCGCGGCGGCTGACCGGCCTGCACGGCGGCACCCTGCGCGTCGCCAGCGCCGGGGCGGGGCAGGGCAGCACATTCACCGTGCGCCTGCCGCTGGCGGCGCCGGCAGGCTGACCATCCCAAATTTCCGCGATTCAGCCGATCCGCCGCAGCGGTCGGACACCCTTCTAAACAAACAGTTGCTCGAAAACCGGTGTCTGACACCGGTTTTACAGAAACAGTTGCTCGAAAACCGGTGTCTGACTCCGGTTTTACAGAAACAGTTGCTCGAAAACCGGTGTCTGACACTGGTTTTGAAGAAACAGTTGCTTGGTTCAGGTGGCTGACCGCTGCGGCGGACCGACCGAATTGGCCCCTGCACCGGCGCCACCAATGAAAACGGCCCGGTCGTTTGCACGACCGGGCCGTCCTTCGTCAATCAGGCTGCCGTCAGCAGCAGCCGCCGCGCTTGCCGGCGCCGCCGTAACGGGCTTCCTGGCGCTCCTTGAAGAATTCCTCGTAGCTCATGATGGGCTGGTCCGGGTGGGTCGCCTCGCAGTGCGCCACGTAGGTGTCGTACTCGGGCAGGCCCACCATCAGCCGCATGCTCTGCCCGAGGTAACGCCCGGCCTTGACGATTTCGTCGAACATCACGTTTTCCCTTATCCCGCCGGCATCAGCTGCACGGGCGTCTCGTTGTGCGTCGGCTTGGCCACGGCGCGGGCGCGCAGCGCCGTGCGCACGCCGAACACCAGCACCGACAGCACCACCACCATGAAGAAGGCGGCCAGCGAGGCGTTGATGTAGTCGTTGAAGATTACCTGCTGCATCTGGTCGAGCGACTTGGCCGGGGCCAGCACCTCGCCCTTGGCCAGCGCGGCCTGGTACTTGTCCGCGTGGGACAGGAAGCCGATCTTCGGGTTGGCGTGGAAGATCTTCTGCCAGCCGGCCGTCAGGGTGCACAGCAGCAGCCAGATGGTGGGCACGACGGTGACGAGGGCGTAGCGTTCCTTCTTCATCTTGAACAGCACGCACGTCGCCAGGATCAGCGCGATACCGGCCAGCATCTGGTTGGCGATGCCGAACAGCGGCCACAAGGTGTTGATGCCGCCCAGCGGATCGACCACGCCCTGGTACAGGAAGTAGCCCCATGCCGCCACGCACAGGCCCGTGGCCAGCAGGTTGGCGAAGACGTTTTCCGTCTGCTTCAGCGACGGGGCGAAGGCGCCCAGCAGGTCCTGCAGCATGAAGCGGCCGGCACGGGTGCCGGCGTCGACGGCGGTCAGGATGAACAGGGCTTCGAACAGGATGGCGAAGTGGTACCAGAACGCCATCATGGCCTTGCCGCCGATGGCGCTGGACAGGATCTGCGCCATGCCCACGGCCAGGGTCGGGGCGCCGCCGGCGCGCGAGATGATGGTGTGCTCGCCGACGTCCTTGGCGGTCTGCGTCAGCATCTCGGGCGTCACGTAGAAGCCCCACTGCGAAATGGCGGCGGCGGCCGATTCGGCCGTTGTGCCGATCAGCGCGGCCGGGCTGTTCATGGCGAAGTAGACGCCCGGCTCGATGGTGGACGCGGCCACCAGGGCCATGATGGCGACGAAGGACTCCATCAGCATGGCGCCGTAGCCGATGAAGCGGGCGTGCGATTCGTTCTCGATCATCTTCGGCGTCGTGCCCGAGGAGATCAGCGCATGGAAGCCCGAGACGGCGCCGCAGGCGATAGTGATGAACAGGAAGGGGAACAGCGAGCCGGTCCAGACCGGGCCGGTGCCGTCGATGAACTTCGTCAGCGCCGGCATCTGCAGCATCGGCATCGTGATGACGATGCCCAGCGCCAGCCCGACGATGGTGCCGATCTTCAGGAAGGTCGACAGGTAGTCGCGCGGCGCCAGCAGCAGCCACACGGGCAGCACGGAGGCGATGAAGCCGTAGCCGATCAGCATCCAAGTCAGTTCCGTGCCGGTGAAGTTGAACAGCGGCGCCAGGGCCGGGTTCTCCTGCACGTACTGGCCGCCGAAGATGGCGGCCATCAGCAGCACGAAGCCGATGATGGACACTTCGCCGATGCGGCCCACGCGGATATAGCGCGAGTACAGGCCCATGAAGATGGCGATGGGGATGGTGGCCATGACGGTGAAGGCGCCCCACGGCGAACCGGTGAGCGCTTTCACGACGATCAGCGCCAGCACGGCCAGGATGATCACCATGATCATGAAGGTGCCCAGCAGCGCGATATTGCCGGGGATGGGCCCCAGTTCGGACTTGATCAGGTCACCCAGGGAGCGGCCGTCGCGGCGCATCGACAGGAACAGCACGATGAAGTCCTGCACGGCGCCGGCGAACACGACACCGGCCAGTATCCACAGCATGCCGGGCAAATAGCCCATCTGCGCGGCCAGCACGGGGCCGACCAGGGGACCGGCGCCGGCGATGGCGGCGAAGTGGTGGCCGAACAGCACGTTCTTGTTGGTGGGGACGTAATCGAGCCCGTCGTTGTGCTTGAAGGCCGGGGTCATGCGGCGGTCGTCCAGGGTCAGCACCTTCTCGGCGATGAACTTGCTGTAGAAGCGGTAAGCGATCAGGTAGACGCAGACGGCGGCGATGACGATCCAGATGGCGCTGATCGGTTCGCCGCGGTGCAGCGACACGACCCCCAATGCGGATGCGCCGGCCAGCGATAACGCTGCCCAGCCGAATTTGCTCAAGACGGGATTCATGGTTTCTCCAAAGGGTTCGATGCGCTGCCACGGGGGCAAGGTGTGCGCGCAACTGTTATGGCAACTGAGAGCTTGCTAAGGAACATAGCGGACTGCCTGCCGGGGCCGGATTTCCGTGATGGCCAGTATTCAGGAAACATATAACTGTCACAAGCGCAGCACTACGCAGACTGGCTCGGTAGTATTACGTAGAACGGCGGCGCGGCGCGCAACGTACAATCGCGGCATGAAATTGCAGCACAAACTCCTCTTCCCATGAAACTGCGGCAGAAAGTCCTCTTCCTCGCCATCGCCCCGCTGATCCTGGCGCTGTGCGCCATCGCCCTGGCCGTGCGGCACCAGTCCGCGCTGCTGGCCGGCCAGCAGAAGGCCGCCATCGAGCAGGCCTACCTGGCCAGCAAGGAAGCCGAACTGAAGCACTACGTGGCACTGGCCTCCCATTCGATCGCCCATTTGTACGGCTCGGGCCGCACGGATGCCGCCACCTTGGACGAAGCCAAGCGCATCCTGTCCTCGCTCAGCTTCGGCGACGACGGCTATTTCTTCGTCTACGACATGCAAGGCAACAGCCTGATGCACCCGCGCCAGCCCGAACTGGTGGGGCGCAACCTGGTCGACCTGAAGGACGGCACGGGCAGCCCCACGATCCGGCGGCTGCTGGCCCGGGCCCGCGCCGGCGGTGGGCTGGAGCGCTATCACTGGGTCAAACCGTCCACGCACCAGGAAGTGGCCAAGCTGGGCTATGTAGTGCCGCTGCCGAAATGGGGCTGGATGCTGGGCACGGGCATCTACCTGGACGACGTGGACCGGGCGCTGGCGCAGATCGACGCCCAGCAGCGTGGCAATATCCAGAACACGATGCTGTGGATCGCCGCCATCGCCATCCTGTCCGCGCTGGCCGTCGGCGTGTCCGGCCTGGCCTTGAATGTCAGCGAGTCGCGCGTGGCCGATGCCAAGTTGAAAAAGCTGGCGCAGCGCGTGGTGGAATCGCAGGAGGAGGAGCGGGCGCGCCTGTCGCGCGACCTGCACGACGGCATCAGCCAGTGGCTGGTGTCGATCAAGCTGCAGATCGAGGCCGGCATCGCGCGGCTGTCGGCGCAGCCGCCGCAAAAGGAAAAGGCCCTGGCCGGCTTCGAGCACACGGCCGAACAGTTGAACAAGGTGCTGGGCGAAGTGCGCCGTATCTCGCACAACCTGCGCCCGGCCGTGCTGGACGATATCGGCCTGGCCGCCGCGCTGGCCCACCTGGCGGCCGAATTCGAGCAGGGCGGCGGCACGCCGGTGCAGTTCACCGCCACAGGCGGCACGGACGCGCTGCCGGAAACGGTCAACACGGTGCTGTTTCGCGTCGCCCAGGAAGCGCTGACCAATATCGAGCGCCACGCGGGGGCCCGCCGCATCGCCGTTACCCTGGCCGGCGCGCCCGATGGCGTCACGTTGACCGTCAGCGACGACGGTACCGGCTTCGATACGGCCGGCATCGCCCAGCACCCCCAGCGCGGCATTGGATTGCGCAATATGATGGAGCGGATGGACGCCATCGGCGGGCGCTTCGAACTCATTTCCGGCGCGGACGGCACCGTCGTGCGCGCCCACGTCGACACGGGACATCAATGACGATCCGGATTTTGCTGGTGGACGACCACCCCCTGGTACGCGACGGCCTGCGGGCCCGCCTGGAAGCGGTGCCCACATTCGACGTCGTCGGCGAGGCTGGCAGCGCGGCCGAGGCACTGGCCGTGGCACGCGACTGCGCGCCGGACCTGGTGCTGATGGACATCAATATGCGCGGCGGTAACGGCATCGAGGCGACGGCCGCCTTCCGCGCCCAGTGTCCGGCAGTTGCCGTGCTGATCCTGTCGATGCATGACAAGAGCGACTACGTCATGCAGGCCATGGCGGCGGGCGCGCGCGGCTACGTGCTGAAGGATGCGCCCGGCAAGGATATCGTCGTCGCGATCGAAACCGTGATGTCCGGCGGTATTTACTACAGCGCGGCACTGGCCGGCCAGCTGGGCCAGAAGGCGGGGGCGGGGCAGGAAGAGCCGCTGACGGCGCGCGAGCAGGAAGTGCTGCGCCACCTGGCCAACGGCGAATCGAACAAGCAGATCGCCCGCGAGCTGGACCTTTCCGTGCGCACGGTCGAAACGCACCGTCTGAACATCAAGCGCAAGCTGGGCATCGAAGGCCAGGCCGAGCTGATCCGTTTCGCCGTCCAGCACGTGCGGGAAATGTAGACAAAGCAACATACCGGCCACTAGCAGTGCCTCGCGGCTTGTTGTATACCGTTGTAGCCGGTGAACAAATGTTGGTGGCGGCGCCGCGATGTGAGCGGTGCGCACATGTACGAGTGGCAATATCTGATATATTCCACCACGGCTACTTTTGCCTGACTGAAAATTTAGACTGGAATATCGCGCATGGCGCCCTACCGAAATGGGGTTGCTGTCCGTTAATATCAACAGTCACCCCGAAAGCCATCCGAGAACGCATGTCCGCAACCGAACCAAGCCTGTTCCCCCTGGTGGGACTGGAAGCCGTCGCCAACACCCAGCACCAGTGGGTGGCGCTTGCGCTGACGGTCGCGCCGCACCCGGCATCCGGCCTGGACGACTGGCAGGCATTGCTCAGTGTTTTTGCCTGGCCCGACATGGGCGCCGCGCTGGCGCCCCTGGACTGCATCGTCACATTGACCGAGCCGCTGCGCATGCTGCCCGAACACATGGCGGCCTTGCCAGCCAGCCGCGTCGTGCTGCGGATCGATGCGGCCGCACTGGCCGAGGCGCCCGTACGCAAGCGCTGTGCCGAACTGGTGGAGCAGGGCTACCGCCTGATCGCCAACGGCGAGCCGGGCATCCACGCGATGCAGACGGGCGTGAAGGGCGTCACCAGCGATTGTGCGGTGGCGCTGCCGTCCGCGCTGGCCTTGATGAGCTTGCCCGGTCCCCACTGGGCCCGCAACGTGCCGGGCGCAGCCCGCCTGGCCGTGTGCCGCGCTGCCGGCATGCACTGGTTCAGCGGCCCGTACGAACGGGAAGCGGCCGCGCAGGGCGGCGACGGCACTTCGCGCAAGCGCCTGCTGGCACTGCTGGGCCTGCTGGCGCGGGACGCCGATTCGCGCGAACTGGAAACCATCCTGAAGCAGGACCCGGCCCTGTCCTACCACCTGCTCAAGCTGGTCAATTCGGCCGCCTTTGCCTTGTCCTCGCCCGTCCACAATTTTGGCCAGGCCATCAATATGCTGGGCCGCCGCCAGTTGCAGCGCTGGCTACAACTGCTGTTGTACGCACGCCAGATGGACGACAGCACGGCCAACCTGCTGCTGCCGCTGGCGGCGCTGCGGGCGGCGCAGATGGAAGCGCTGTGCAAGGCGCTGGGCGGCGACCGCGACCGCCAGGACATGGCCTTCGTCGTCGGCGTATTCGCGCTGCTGGATGTGCTGTTGGGGATGCCGATGCTGGAGATCGTCGGCGCGCTGCATCTGGATGCCGAAGTGGCCGGCGCGCTGCTCGAACGCAGCGGTGAGCTGGGCGCGCTGCTGGCGCTGGTGGAAGCGCCGCTGGCCCGGCCCGAACAACTCGACGCGCTGGGGCTGAGCCCGGAAGTCTTCTGGCAAAGCCAGTTGCAGGGCTATCACTGGGCCATCCAGGTCAGCAGGAACCTGTAGATGGCACCTTTTCCGGTCAGTGAACTCCTGAACAGCAGCACGGCCGTGTGCGACGCGGTGCTGCGGCTGCGCGGCCCCGCGCTGACGGCCGAACTTGGCCGCATCGCCGCGGCTGTCACGCACAGCGCATGGGGCCGTTACGTGCCCGACGGCGTCACGCCCGCCACGGGCGCCCCGTTCGGCGCGCTGGCCCAGGACGTGGCCTACGAGGGCCACAGCTTCGGCCGCTTCGAAGTGGCCGGGCGCGACGGCGACGACGGCACCGCGCGCGACCAGCTGGCCAGCCTGGCCGGCCTGGCCGCCAGCGTGCTGCAGATGCACGAACGAGCCCAGCGCACCACCCACGCCTATGTGCAGGTGGAAGCGCAGTTGCAGCACCAGTCGCAGATCCTCGACCATATCCACGAATCGGTCGTGACGATGGACCAGAGCGGCTTCATCACCAGCTGGAACAAGGGCGCCGAGCGCCTGTTCGGCTACACGTCGGTGGAAGCGGTGGGCCGCAATATCCTGTTCCTGTACGACGACGAGGACCCGGCCGTGCACGACCCGTTCCTGGAGCAGGGCGGGCGGCTGATGGAAGTGCGGCGCAAGAAGAAATCGGGTGAGGTGTTCTGGGCCAGCCTGTCGCTGTCGCCCCTGTACGACGCGGACAAGCGCTCGATGGGTCTGATCGCCTACCTGAGCGACATCACCGAGCGCAAGGAGGCCGAGGAGCAGATCCACCACCTGGCCTATTACGACGCGCTGACGGGCCTGCCGAACCGCACCTTGCTGACCAAGCTGGTCGACCAGGCCGTGACGGTGGCGCAGCGGGGCCGCATGCACGGCTGCGTGCTGTTCATCGACCTGAACCGCTTCAAGCTGATCAACGACGCCCTGGGCCGCCACGCGGGCGACCAGCTGCTGCGCGAGGTGGCACACCGCTTCCGCCTGGCCCTGCGCGACCAGGACGTCGTGGCGCGCCTGGGCGGTGACGAATTCGCCGTCGGCCTGTTCGAGATCGGCCAGGACCTGGAAGCGTCGATGGTGGCGCAAAAGCTGATGGCGACCCTCGCCGAACCGTTCATCATCGACGGCCACGACCTGCGCGTGGGCGCGGCCATCGGCATCAGCGTCTATCCACAGGACGGCATGGACGCCGAAACCCTGCTGCGCCAGGCCGATATCGCCATGTACCGCGCCAAGCAGGGCACTGAAGCGGACGGCATCGCCTTCTACAGCCAGGACATGAACCAGGGCATGCACGAACGCATGCGCATCGAATCGGGTCTGCGCCAGGCCTTGGGCAACGGCGAGCTGCTGCTGCACTACCAGCCGAAATTCTGCATCGACGACGGCAGCATCATCGGCGCCGAAGCGCTGGTGCGCTGGCAGCACCCGGAGCGCGGCATGGTGCCGCCGGCCGAATTCATCCCGCTGGCCGAGGCCACGGGCCTGGTGGTCCAGCTGGGCGAATGGGTGCTGGAGCAGGCCTGCGCCCAGGCCCAGGCCTGGAAGCGTGCAGGCCTGCAACCGATCCGCCTGGCGGTCAACGTCTCGGCCCGTGAATTCACCCAGGCCCTGCCGGCCAGGGTCCAGGAAACCCTGCGCCGCCACGGCCTGGAGCCGGAGTGGCTGGAGCTGGAGATCACCGAGAGCACGCTGATGCACAATATCGACAGAGTCATCGGCATCATGGACCGCATCACGGCGCTGGGCGTGAAGCTGTCGCTGGACGACTTCGGCACGGGCTACTCCAGCCTGTCCTACCTGAAGCGCTTCCCCATCGACACCCTGAAGATCGACCGCTCGTTCACGATGGGCATCCCGCAGGACACCAACGACTGTGCCATCGCCAGCACCATCATCAGCATCGCCCAGCAACTGAACCACCGCGTGATCGCCGAAGGCGTGGAAACGGAAGACCAGCTGGCTTTCCTGAAGGGCGCCGGCTGCAACGAAGTGCAGGGCTATCTGTACTCCAAGCCGCTGCCGGCGCACGAATTCGAGCAGGCGCTGCGGAGCAGATGGCAGGTGCGCGCCGCCTGAATCACCGATCACGCGGCCGGCTTCGCCTCCGGTCTGGCGGTGGGCGATGATTTCTGTATAATGCGGGCACTTGCATTGCAACAAGGAAGCGTGGCCGAGTGGTTGAAGGCAGCAGTCTTGAAAACTGCCGACGGTGTGAGCCGTTCGTGAGTTCGAATCTCACCGCTTCCGCCAGAACGAATAGATAAGCCCTTGAATATCGAGGGCTTTTTCTTTTTCTGGTCCAGTTTCCTAACCGGCGCCGGCCTCTAAATGGGGTGTGCAAACTCGCTAGTTGCGGAAACGGTTTCCGCAACCCCTCTCACCTTGTCGGCTTCACCGACTCCCCGACGCGGCGATAAACGCGCTGCGTGATCTGGTTGTCCGTGTGCCCGAGTAGCTTGCTCGCGTCGTCCAGGCTGACGATTTCGCTCGCCGCCTTCGGCCGAATATCGCGGAACTGGAAGGCGCGGATGCGCTTCGCCAGGTCGAGCTGGCCGGCCGCCTCCGCCTTAGTCGCCGATGTCGCACGGGCGACGTCGAAGCGGTCGCGCAGCATCTTCGCCGTCAGCGGCTGACCACGTTCGGTGCAGATCAGTTCCCCGCTCATGGACTGGACGGGCCTGGCCAGCAGCCGGTCCACACATGCGCCCAGCTCCGTCGGCTGGCCGTCGACGTGCAGCCGGATGCGCAGCACGTGGGTGGTCTTGTTCTGCCGCACGTGCAGCTCGTCGTTGCGGATATCGTGCTTGCTCATCTTGAGGACGTCGGCCGGGCGCTGTCCGGAGAGGTAGGCCAGGTCCATTGCATCGCGCAGCCCGTCTTGGCCGGCGCTGTAGACGGCGTTCCACACGTCGGCCTCGGCGTAGTAGGTGCGCGGTCGCTCCCTGTTCTTGCGCACGCCTCTGCACGGGTTGTCGCGCTGGGTGTAACCCCATTCCCTCGCCATGTTGAACACGTGCGACAGCAGCGCAATTTCCCGGTTGGCGCGCACCGGTGCCGTCCTGGCATCGCGGTACCGGGCGATGTCCTGCGGGCTGATCTTGTCGATTGGCGCCTTGCCGAACGACGTGCGAAGCTGGCTCAGGCACAGCATATTCTCGCGTTGCGTCGACGGCGCCTTCTTCGGCAGGATGTCACGCTCGTACTGGTCGAAGGCGTAGCCCATCAGCGTCGCGTCCGGCGGCACCTCCGCGCACTCTAGCTCTGCCCACTTCCGTTTTGCTGCCTGCAGGTCGGTGCCAAGCGGTACCTCCTGGCGCTCGCCGTCCGGGCCGCGCCCGTTGTAGTAGTAGCCGACCCACACCTTGCCGGAGGCGAGCGTGCGCCGGCGTGCGATCATGCGCGGGGGCAGCTTCGCCCCCGTGGTCTTCGGTCGCATCGATTACCGAACCTTCCCTAAATCAAGTTGCCATCCGCTGCCGCTGTCGCTCGGCGCCAGTGCTGCGGGGTTGATGCCGGCCAGCTTCATGCGAGCGTACAGCCGGCCGACAACCGGCAGGCCGGCGCGGTTCTGGTGGAACACCCACCCATTGCGCTTGAACCAGTCTACCTGGTCGTTTTTCCGCGCACATCCGGAGATATCATGCAGCTCGTCGGAACTCAGGGTTTCCGACTGCAGCGGGATCTCGAAAATCGCTCCCATCACCAGTGCCCCTTATCGGTAATTACGCGGCGGAACTCGACAACCCATACCCACGGGTTGGTGTCCCAGCTGCCGGCGCCGTTGATACTCTCCCATAGCGCCCGGTACGATGCACGAGGTGAGAACGTCCCATCAACGTCAGCTTGTCCGTAGACGCTCCAGAAGCCGCTTGCTGTTTTGCTGATTCCTTCGGCGATAGCGTCCTGCTCGGTGCAGTCGTTCAGCCGCTCCACTCGCACGCTGACGATCTCCAGCAGGATGCGGCTGGTCCAGCGCGGCATGTGGATGCTGGGCTTCCATGGGGCCGCAATGCTGTTGCCCTCGCCATCGGTCCAGCCGCCGCCGGGAGCGTCCGTGGCGCGGTAGATCACGTCGTAGTTCTCCGGATCGTCCTGCGGCGAGCCGCCGTCCGGGTCGATCACCGACAGCGCGAACGTCTCGCGCACCCACAGGCGGTCGCCGGGCTGGCCGTAGGGGCAGAGTCGCCAATGCCCGGCTGCCATCCCCGTGCCGCTCGGCGCCGGCCCGTTCGGCATCCACTTTCCCGATCCGCCTGCGTCGTAACAGATCTCGGTGATCTCCCATGGCGGCAAGCCCTTCACCACGCGCCGCGTCTGCGTCTTCGTGCCGTCGAGCAGCGCCCGCACCATCGGCGCGCTGAACAAGATCGGGCGCTCCTTGCGGTCGGCGCTCATTGGGCCTCCGGTGCTGGAGCGGCGGGAAGGCTCATCAGCCAGTTGCGCACTGCGCGGAATTCGTTGTTCCGGTAGCTGCCGTCCGCGTAGATGCGCGGCTCCTTGAGGTTGTGGCCGTCGAGAGCGAGATAGTCCTTGCAGCCCTGTTCCGTGAAGCAGGCCGTCACGAATTCCCATTGATCGACATATCCGGTGCGCATCCAGCCGCTCGGCACCTTGCCCGAGTCCTGATATTCCGCTTCCAGGCTCGCGGCCTTTTCCGGCTCGGCCTCGTCAAAATCATCCTCGCTATGCAGCCATACAATGTTGTCGCCGTAGTCAGGATCAAGGCCCGTGATCCGGCGCCGCTGCTGCACGGTGAACATCGGTTGGTCGGTGTAGCGGTTGTCTTGCGTGCGCAGCAGTTCGCCGATGCGGGCCAGCTCCACCGGCACCAGCGCATAGCCGGGCGGGATGGCGGGCGCCGGGGCGGCAGCGGGCGCGACCTGTGCGGCGACAGCGGCAACAGCGTCTGCTAACTCGGGGCGGCCTGGCACGTCGTAGCGGTCGTCTTGCTTCTCATCGAACCATGCCTGCGCATCCTTGCCTTCGGGGATGAGTCCAGGGCCAGCGAGGCCATTGTGGATCCACTCCATCGCGCTTTCCGCACCGGCACCGTGCCGCCATTCAATCCAAGCGGACTGGTTGCCGACCAAGGTGTTGTGCAGCGCCTGCGAAACGAAGAAGCGAGCCTTCCACAACCTCTCGAGTTCGGCCCGTAACGATGCCACTTCTGCATTGAGGCGGGCTACTTCGTCAGCCACGGGCGCGGCCTGGGCCAGCACGGCGCGCAGGTACTCGGCCAGTGCCAGGCGCGGGCCGTCGCTCTTGCGCGAGCCTTGCGCCATCGTGACGTTGACTTCGTAGGCGTTCATGCTGCCGGTTTCGTCCAGCTTGTAGACCAAGCTGCCGTCTATCAGCCAGCCGTCGGTGGGCGGCAGTTCTGCCTTCGGTGCGCTTGCAGCGGCGCGGGCGGCGGCCAGCACGTCGCGGCCATACTGGCGCAGCGTGTACAGGTTGAAGTAGCGGACGCCAGCAATCTGTCCGTCGGCCGGAGGCACAGGCGGCAGGCCATTTTCGTCGGTATGCGCGACAAGCGCAGCCTGGGCGACGGGCTTGCACTCGAACTCCACGAAGCGGTCGGCGCCTGGGAAGTCGGCGGGCGGCTTGGTCCGGCCCCACTGGCCGGGGCGACCGTTGGCGTCGATATGCATCCAGAAGCGTTCGGCGCCGAACATGCAGAAGGCGCTGATTGCCGCCTTCGTCGCTGGGTCGCCGTTCTCGGCGATGTGCTGGCGGAGCAGGTCGACCAGGTCGTCGGCGTCGCCGGCCAAGACCAACTGGGCGGGGCCGGGTCCATCCAGCCTGACGGCGGCGCAGTTCGCATCGGTGAGAAAGTGGTCGGCCGAGGTAAGCAAGGCGACTTTCAGCAGTTCGTTGGTGGTGCGGGTCATACGGTATCTCCTATCAAATCGAGCTGTCGGGGGTCTACTGCGGTGGCAACGTAGACCACCACTTCGCCAAACTGGTCGAGCGAGTCGCAATCGCGGAGGCCTCGCTTCACTGCCTCACGGGCCGCCGCTGTGCACACGGCATGCGACTGCCGGTAGAACATGCAGGGCTGGCAGTTCAGGCCCCGGTTATCGTCGTCCTCGACCAACGGGCGCGGCTGCTGCGTGAACTGGATGCGGGTCGGGTCCATCGGCCGGCCCTCACAAGAAGCCGATCAGGCGGTCCATCACGGCGTCCAGCTCTTCGCGGTCGTACGTGGTCAGCACACGCTGCAGGACGACATCGACGACGCGGTTGTACAGCTTGTCGAACTCGTCCTGTTTCATGCCCGCGAAGCTGATCGATTTGGCGACGAGCCGAACCTCTCCCTTGAGGTTGATCGTCGTCTCGTAAAAGCCAGCGAGGATCGTGATGTCATTGCGGAACTGTTCAGGGTTCTTGGCTACGACCTGGCCCTTGTAAATCTTCTCCGTCGGCTCCCACATGTCGAATGCGTAGTCGAACAGCTTGAAAAGCTTCCGGTGAAACTTGACGTTGCGCTTATGTTTCACCGATGCCGTTATTCCGCCGCCCAGCTTGAGCTTGGCGATGTACTCAGCTGCCTGTTGATCTACGGGCACCAGCACGCCGCCGGCAGCCTTCGTCAGGACGATGTCGGTCATGCTGCCTCCCGCCGGTCCCGCGCCGCGCGCAGCACCTCAACGTACTGGCCGACCAGGTTGTCGAACTCGGCCAGGCGCTCGACCATCGCGTCGATGAAAGCGTCGTCGCGCAACACGCGCTTCACGAACAGGTCCTTGCCGACGGCGGCCAGGTCGGGCACGTACATGATGAAATCGCAGTAAGCGCGCCCCGTGATCCACATGCCGCCCTGCATCTGGTGGTCGTATTCCGACGTGTCGCCGGTCTGCCACATGGCGAGAATCTTGGCGCTGTCGATGGGCGCCTTGATCTCGATGAGGCCGTCGTCGTCGACCAGGCCGTCTGTGCTGTAGCCGAAGATGCCGTCATCGGTGACGCAGATGCCGGCCTCGGTAACGTATGCGCCGGTGCGCGCCTCGTACTGCATGCGCGCCGCAGTCTCCATCTGGTGGCCACGCTCCAGCACCCAGGCCTTGGGCGGTTCGCCGTGCGGCTGGCCGCTAATGCGCTCGATGGCCAGATCGGCCGCATAGCGCGCCGCCGTATCGGATGGCTGCTCGACGCGTTCGCCGGCCAGCGCGCGACGGATCGTTTCCGACCTTGGCGCCGACTTGTAGCAGGCCAGGGACCTCGCGTCCTTAAGCGGCGCACCGGTGCGCACGGCCTCTACGTACTTGGCCTGCTGCTCGGTCAGCCCGCCCACCGTGCTCACCGCGTCAGCGAAGCACGACGCAGTGATAAGGCCAGCGCGCGCCGCGTGCCAGGCTGGTGTGCCCTGGGCGCATTCGATGAACTTCATGGTTCGACTCCTTCGGGCTTGACGGCCTCGGCGGCCAGTTCCTTCTTTCGGGCGCCGACGGATGCCTTGAATTCTTCGTAAGCTGGACGGTCGCCCTTGTCGCTGATCTCTTTCGCGCCGTCCTGCCACACCTTCTGCAGCGCTTCGACCGTCGGGGCGGCGCCGGCTTTCATGACCCACTTGTCCGCGATGCTCGGTTCGAAGCGCTCGGGCTCCATTTCCAGCACGCCTTTGTGCCACAGGTCTAGCGCGGCACCGAAGCGCATGCCGGCGTTGCGCAGTGCGTCGCCGATGCGCTCCTTCGCCGCGTCGGGCCCGGTCTTGCCCTGGGCGTCGCCATAGCCCAGGCGCGTCACGCCGCAGACGGTCAGCTTGATCCAGAGACCGCCGTCCTTGTCCAGCAGCGGCAGGCCTTTCTCGTCCACCGCCAGCGGCTCCCAGCTCCACATCGGATCAACGTCCAGCAGGCGGTGCGTCAGGGCCGCGTGGCCGACATAGTCCAGGTGCACGGCAGGCAACCCGTGGTAGCCGCCGCACTCGTCGCAACGGCCCTTAGGCGCGTCCTTCGACTTCGGCTTCGGCAACTTGCTGATCTGGTGCGTTTCGAACGGGGCGCGCAGCTTCTGCAGCGCTTCGATGTTGAGCTGGTTGCTCATGGGTTTCCTCAAAAGCCAGAAAAAAGGGATCGAACGGCGCGGGCACGTGCGGCACGGCGCGGCAGGCCGGCGCGCAGGCCCAGGCGGAACTGGGTGCGCAGGAAGCGAAGGGCGCTCACGCGACACCTCGCTCGATCGCCATGCGCTTTGCAGCGGCGCGCACGCGGCGGCGCTGTGCGTCGGCCAGCCAGGCACACATCATTTCGTGGTTGGCGACCAGGTCTTCGAAGTGTTCGTCGGCGCTGCGCTCTTCCCGCGCCACCAGCCACAGGCGGACCGGGCGTGCTGCGCGGCGCACGATGCGGGCTACCGCTTCGGCCAGCGATGCGCGCTGCTGGTGGCTGACTTGCCAGTACTGCGAGGTGTGCTTGCGGTTCATGGTCTGCTCCGTGTGCGGTCGGTCAGAAGGCCCAGCGCGGCGCGCCGAGTACCATCAGGAAGGCGATCAGGAGGATTGCGAAGATGCTCATGGTTCTGTCCTTTCAGGTGCCGGCATGCGGCGTTTGTTATTGGGTCCGGCTTTCACGATGTCCGGCATCGGCCTGTGCGCGCTCAGGCTGGCGTCCTGCTGCATGGCTTTGCCTTTACGCGGAACTGTGCTGCTCCATGCTTCCCCGCGTGTGGTGGCCGGTGCTGATCGCCGGCTTGACCGGACTCAAACCGGTCTAAGTTTCACGAGTGGATGGTTTCCCACCGCTACCGCGTCAATTCGCGAGCATCAAACGGGTCTGACCGTTCCGCCGTCTCCAGCGGACTAGGCTTTCGCCTCCGATCCCTGAACTACATCAGGGGTGTTTTCCCGCACTTGAGCGCATCAGCCTGCGCATTCACCACACAGAAGCAGCCTCCAGCCTTCCGATTGCTGGAGCCCTTCGTCTTGGCGGACACCGTGCACAGTGCTCCCCGCCAATCCGTGCGCATTCTCGAAGTCGCGCCGCTGCTTCTGTGTGGTGACCGGTAACGCCGGTCAGGCGGCACGTAACGGTGTGCGACCGGGCCACGCCGTGCCTAGCCCCCTGTTTCCTGACCCGGGCGGTTGGCAAGACCCACGTTGTGTTCCGAGGTGGGCCGCTTCGGTCCTACTTCTTGATGGCCCGCCCGAGAGCGGACCGCGTCCTTCATGCGAACCGGTGGTTCCACAAGCCACGCTCGGCGCGGGCTTCTGCGGCACTGGCGCGGCGGCCTGCTGCCTCCTGGGCCGCCTCGGCCTCGGCCAGCTTCTCCGCCTCACTCCAGATCACATCGCGCAGCACAGCCTGGAGCGCGTTCTCGCCGCGAGCCGTTTTCTGCACCAGCTCCGCCAGCGCCTGGTCGTCGGCCAGGTACTGGCCCAGCGCATCGACGATCAGCTGCAGCGTCTTCGGCGCGCCGGCGGCAACGCATGCCGTCATCGCAGCGTGGCGTGCGCGGGCCTTCGTGGTGACGGTGTCTTCGTACTGCTCGTTGTCGTCTGCGATGCGTGCCATTTCGTTCTCCGGTCGGTGCGCTGCGTTGCGCGTTTCGATGGAGTCCATTATCGGTGTTCCGGTATTTTATGTCAACCGGTATTCCGGTATTTTTGTGCGTGCGAACACACCCTGTCAGAACGCACAGGGTAGGGCTGGGCACATACGTAAAGAAGCCCCGGCTAGCGGGGCTTGTCGAGTGGCCGGTATTACTCCGCGGCCCAGGCCTCCAAGGCCCGAGCTAGATCAGCTGGTTCGCTGCCTGGGAAGGACTGGACACCGGAGTCCTCAACTTCTAACAACAGCTGAGAACTCTTTTCCAGGATGTCCACGTCCTCGGGCCGGCTTGAGCTGTAGGGGAACATGACGAAGAGTGCGGGCTTGGCGCCATCTCGACCGTCGAGCTTGTGTGCTGCAGCTAGATTCATCTGCGCGCGCAGTATGTGGCGTTCAATTGTTGAGTACTGACTGTACCGTGCCGAAACAACTGCTCCATAGCTGCGCCGATTATCGAACGCCACATCAACCGCGCGATTTCCAATAATCTTCTTTCTACCAGGAATGATAACGCTATCTGGTATGCGCATTCCATCCACAGCTTTCAGCATCTCCGCATAGGCCCAGTCGTCACCCATGCGCTCTTCGCGGTGGCCGGGCTCTGGCCAGATCGCGTTGGCGTGCCGCCTCAAGAGCTGAGTAAGTTCAGCTTCGATGTTGTCTGCAGCAAAGTAGCCGCATTGCACCAGCCTAACGTGGGGACTGCCGAAGTCCAGATTGACAAACCCATTTTTGGTGGAACGGTCGAGCGCACGTGCGCACCCATCAACCAACGTTTGCAGGTCAGCGGTTGACGTGTCCTCACCATACAGTCGCGCTAATTTCATCAGCGACGCCACCCACCTGACGTGAAGCGCGCTGTCACCTTCAATCTCCGCTGCCGCACCGACTATGAACTCCTGTTGACTGCCAAGTTCGGGCCGCAACGAGATGAGGCCCCACCTCCCCAGAAAAATTGGCTCTGGAGTCGGCAGTGCACGCCGTGCCAATTCGGAAAGGTTCATAGTAGTCGTCCTAAGCTCTCTGCAAGTCTAGACCCGGAAACGCGCCTATCCATGTATTCTACTATCGTTTGCAAATCGTCGGCATCCAATAGATCAGTGACTATCTCTCCAATCTTGCTGTCGACCATAGCCCATGTCTGTTGCGTCCGCTGGTGCTCGGTTAGCGTCTCCGATACCCAGATAGCCCATTCAGATGAGCTGCACTCGGACTGCGCAAGTGCACGTATCTCGTTCTTTGGATTCGAATCGGGAGATAATATGTGCCAATAGATCCCGCCACCAACGCACCCTTGATCGATCGCTAGGTAATGAAGTTCGTCGAAATAAAGGAAATTGCCTTCGTTGCGGTCGTTATTCCCTGTCACGTGATCGACACTCGCGAGCTGGCGACAAAATCGGCTGCGGTAAAATGCCTTCAGCTGCTTTTCCGAAAATGTCGAGGTACGTCTGATATATCTGAACGGTTTTGTCCCTTGCTCATGTGTGGTCACCCACGACAAGCAGAGCCCCGAGTCCCTATCAATGAATTTCTCCGTCGGGAAGCCCAGGCCAGCAATACTGTCTTCAGTCAGTAATAGGATGGCTGCTCGTTCTGGCTGAGCAATGCCAAGCAATGAATTGGCGATGTAACCAATAGCTTCGTTCGCTACACCGCACGTACCGGCCTCGTATGGTTTCACGACCGCGTCTGTCGGGACCGAATCACCGGGCCATATTACTCTGCCAATGAAAACTGGTTGCGCGGTCTTTCCGCCCATATCCAGCAGCAGGGTTGAAGGGCCTCGGAACGCATCGGTGCTGAGAATAGGTATCATTGTCATGACTGCGTTGGGCCGTTGCTCTATCGAGAATATTGGGGTGCTGTAGCAAGCTCAAACCGAGGCCGGTCGTTCGGCGTCCTGCTTCTTTTTTTGCTCAGTTCTTTTGCGTGCTTCCGCACCTACGTCCGTCGATGAGAAGTCCGCGTGGCAGATATCGTCATAGCATAGTAGGCGGATCGATACGTCAGGTGTCGCCCATCGAGCGCTAGTACCACGATTCATCGCGTTAGCTTGGCCGAACTTCGTTGCGATGGAATCGTAGACCCTAGCGAAATCCTTGCTGCCTGGCGTAGATACTTTTAGTTGATCCAGAATGCCGTCTTTGCGAATACTAATCTCGAACATCGCATGTGCAGCCCAGAGCGGAATTTTTTCCTGCCCAACGAATTCTATCCCGCCGGTGATACCGTAGTCAGTCTTGAGCGGCTTCCCAACCCAACAAGCCGACTGAATGTTCGGGCTGCCGATCTCTGCCATATTGCATTCCCGCTTTGGTGGGGTGTACTTGCCGCCTATCGGCAATCCCAATACGGTAACTGGAGCCGCGACGGCGGGATGTGCAAAAACCACAGCGATGGCTATAAGCAGGCATTTTGTAATGGACATATATTCTCCAGCCGGCAAGCGAAAATGTAGACGCTTACAGTGGCGTTGCATTCAAAACGGTAACTCGGCCTCGATTGGCGCCGGCAGCTCTGCCCACTCCACCTCGTCGTCGTTCGACAGCAGCGCGAACAGATACGGCTCCGCGTCGAAGTGCGCCCTGGCCTTCGCGCCTTTCCAGCTCGCGCCGTCGCGCGACACCAGCATCACTGGCATCGCTAGTTGCGCCTGCAGTTCAGCAATCAAAACATCGGAGCGCGCTCCGGCCAGCTGGCCACGTTCGACCAGCACAACAGCCATGCGCACGCCGCGCAGGCTCACAACAGCGTAGTGCATTAGATTCGCTCGCTTTCCTTACGAACAATGCGACCGACGATGATGCACGCATCGCCTTCGCAGACCTTCCTGTGATATTTCCGCTGGTCGGGGTTATCCGACATCAGCCACCAGCGGCCGGCGTCGCGCGACAGCCGTTTGATGACCGGCTCGCCCTCATAGTTGACCGCGTAGACCTGGCCGTCGATCGGTTTCGTGTCGGCGGTGTTGATGACGACCAGGTCGTCTTCATACAGCGCCGGCTCCATGCTCTCGCCACGGACTCGGACAGCGATCAGATGGTCACGCGTATAGCCTGTCCGTTCCAGCCAGTCCTTCGGCACTCTCGCGGAGCCGCCCGCAAAGCGTTCTGGTTCGATCTCATACCCGCTGATCCCGGCCGACAGCCGCAGCTTGACCATCGGGATCTCGGTGTAGCCGTCGTCTTCGTTGTCCGGTGCCTGCACGCGGAAGAGGAGGCCAGGCGGGAGCGCGCCGACAGACTCGACTGCCTCACCCGCCTGCATCGGCCCTTTCCCTGACTCCAGCCAAAGCGCGTTCACGCCCATCGCGGCCGCGAGGGTAGCGAGGAACGTTGAGCCTTGCGATTTACCCACCTCGAGATCCGAAATGGTGCTCTGGTTCAAGCCGGTCCGTTTGGCCAGCTCGATCTGGGTCATCTTCGCGGCCTTCCTGGCCAGCTTCATTCGGTTTGCTATGGACATACCGATATTTTCGCCCGGAACTAAACCGGAATACCGGTTGACAGGAAATACCGGAGTTCCCATAATGTCTGACATGGACATCCCTTTCACGATTAAAAGCCTACGACAGGCCGGCATGACCCAAACGCAGATTGGTAAGGCGATTGGAGTGAGCCAAACGTCGGTCAGCGACATGGAAAACGGCAAGGCCGGCGTCATTCGGCCTTCGTACCAAGTCACCCATGGACTGAAGCGCCTGGCTGCAAAGCACAAGGTCGCGACGAGGCCGCCCAGCTGATCCGGCCGGCGCCTCACGAGCACCACCGATTTCCCAAACCCCGAAGTCCTGAACCACGAACACAAGGAAACCACCATGGCACCACGCAACATCGAAGTCAAAGCCCTGTTCAACGCCGATGAATTCATCGACCTGCAACAGGAATGCGAAGCGGCAGATATCAAGCGCAGCACATTGTTGCGCGACCTGGCGAAGAGCTGGTTGGCCGACCGCAAGGATAGCCGCCGGCAGGCGCAGAAGGAACGGCCAGCGTACGGCCAGAACATGGCCATGTTCCTCCCGAGCCGCGCCGCACGGCCCCGCATGCACATGCGTCTTTGATGCGGGGCAGACATGGCACATCGAAATACCGACGTAACCGAGAGGACGACAACGAATGGACCACGACACGAAATCAGCAACCATCGGCGAGAAGCTGAAGCACCATGCGGTTGCCGTGTGGCGCCCGGCCGACAAGGCGGCAATCGCCAACAAGAAGAACCCGGACAGGAAGCTGGCTGCGGACACCGAGCGCGAGGAATTTCGTGCACGGCAGCGCCTGCGCGAGCTGGCGGACGAGGCGGTGAAGTAATGGACGCGCCCATCATCCCGATTGCACGGATCGAAGCGAAGGCCCGCGATGCGTTCGAGCGCCGCGTGCCGCGCGACGGCCACGACTTCAACTGGCACGCCGCGGCTATCGAGCCATGGCAGGCTGAATGGGACCGTTGCGCCCAGGCCCAGCCACAAGCACAGGTGGCGGAGCCATGACCAGGCCCGCCCCACCCACCATCCCCGCTGGCGACCTGCTGGAGCACATCGCCGGCCTGCTGGCCGTGTCCGACCGCGACACGGGCGAGCTCGCCACCCTGACCGGCTATTCCCCCGTCACCATCCGCTGGCGCCTGGGCGTCCTTGAGCAGGATGGCCGCGCCCACCGCATCGCCGTGCCCATCGCCGACGCCGGCGGCATGCTGTACCGCTGGAAGGCTGGTCCTGCGCCTGTGCAGGTCCCGCGCCCACCAGTGTCTGGCCGGCCGCCAAAGAAGCACGTCCCGCGCGCCAAGCTGCCGCCTCCACCCAACGTCGAATCGAAGCGTCAGCGCACGGTGAAGCGGTACCCGGCCATCAACCGCCGCGACCCGCTCGTGTCGGCGCTGTTCGGTGTGGCAGGGGAGCGCTGACGTGTCGATCGCTCTCATGACCCTGGCATGGAAATCCGGCCTGCCGTCTGGCCAAAAGATGGTGCTGCTCGCCCTGTGCGACAACGCCAACGACCAGGGCGAGTGCTACCCATCCGTGACCATGCTGGCCGAGAAGTGCAGCATGGGCGCGCGCACCGTACAGCAGCACGTTACCGACATGGAGACGGCCGGCATCGTCACACGCGAGATGCGCAATGGTCGCAGCACGATCTACCACATCAACGCCGCGAAGTTCCGGACCCCCGCAGAATCTGCACCCCCGCAGATTTCGCACCCCCGCGAAATTCGCACCCCGCAGAATCTGCACCCCACCCCCGCAGAATCTGCACCCCCACCCCCGCAGATTTCGCACCCCACCCCCGCAGATTTCGCACCCATAACCATCAATGAACCACCAGTTGAACCATCAGGGAAACGTCAAAAGCGCGCCAAGCCGGCTACCGCCGTCGCCGTGGTCGCTGTCCTGCCCGACTGGTTGCCCCTGGAGGCCTGGACCGGATACCTCGACATGCGGCGGGAAAAGCGGAAGGCGCCGACCGAGCGGGCGATGCAGCTCGTCCTGGCGGACCTGGAGAAGTTCCATGCCGCCGGCCATGACGTCGCTGCCGTGCTGAACGCCTCGACCAAAAACGGCTGGACCGACGTGTACGAGCCGAAGACGCCGCCGCCTGGGCGCGCCGCATCGGCGGCCGGCAACGTGTCGCAGCTCGGCAAGGCAGGGCAGGCCACCGCCCGAAACATGGAAGCGTGGCTGGAGAAGAAACGTCAGGAACAGGAGCGAAACAATGCGTGATGCAGATCTCATCGAGTTTTCCAAGACCTTGCTGGCCGTGGCCGATTACTACGGCAAGGAGCTGAGCGAAAACGTCGTCGACGTCTACTGGAACGGTCTGCGCGAGTACGACCTGGAGGCCGTGCAGAAGGCGCTGTGGGCGCACGCTCGCAACCCGGACAGCGGCCAGTTCATGCCGAAGATCGCGGACATCGCCAAGGTGACGCAGGGTCGCACCGACGACCAGGCCGCCGTCGCGTGGTCAAAGGTCAATCTGGCCGTGCGCCGCGTCGGCACCTACCAGTGCGTAGTGTTCGACGATCCTGTCATCCACCGCGTCATCGCCGACATGGGCGGCTGGGTGCTGATCGGCTCGAAGGACGACAAGGAGTGGCCATTCGTCGCCAAGGAGTTCGAGAACCGGTATCGCGGCTACCGCATGCGCGACGACACGCCCGAATACCCGCCCGTGCTGATCGGCATGGCAAACGCGCATAACAGCCAGCAGGGCTTTCGGCAAAACCCGCCCATCCTGATCGGCGACGAGCGCAAGGCCAACACCGTGCGCCTGGGCGGCACAACCGCGCCACTGCTGGCGATGAAGTCGCTCGCTGACGTGGTGCAGGCGCCAGCGCAGGTGCGGCAGATCAGCGACGGCCGCCGAGAGGTGGGCGCATGACCGCCTACTACAACGAAATCGGCGAATACGCGGCCCAGTGGCTGCGCAATAGGATTGATCGAGCCGGTAATAGCATAGAGACCTTAACCGTAGAGCTCTTCACCGTCCGGCGCTCGTGCGTGTTCCCGCGCTATCGCAGCAAATCTCATCTCGATAACGGAAAACCGATCGCTCAAGCCCATGAGCATGTCTGCCCAAAACTCCGCTACTTCTTCGTCAAGCGGAAGCCCTGGATCGTGCTCCTCGCAGCCAAGAATGTGGGACTCAATGAGCTTCCGGACTACTTCCGCTTGGGACTGTGCATAAGCAAGCTTGTTGGCGTAGCCGCCGTCCAATGCAGTAAGGCCAAGAAGTTCTTCCGTCGTAGCGTCCTTATATTGGGACTCCAAAAACATTGCAGCTTCTCCTCGCGGCGTCTCACGACGGCCGGTGACTTCATTTTTGAAGCGCATGTGTGCAGCTGCCTCGGTAAGGTCGCTACGAAAAAGGCTGAGGCGCGGTGCCAATGCAGATGCGATGATTTGAGCCCGTTCGATGCCGTCCCTGCGACGACGCCGAGTCTCCGCGGTTGCGAGCCACAACGAAGCTGCCAGGGTTCCGACCGTTCCGATAGCCGCTACCCATTCCGCCGCCTTGGTCAGGGTCCAGATCGGCAGTTCAAGAATTATGTGCACTGCAGCGAGCATCCCGAGCACCACCACCATCAACATCACCAACGAAGCAAGTATATGTACGGTCTTCATACGCCCTCAGAAAATATGGGAGCGATCCTAGCATGAACGTCGCAGTCCTTTTCGCCCGCGCCGACAGCAATTACAAAGCCATGCCCGGCTGCGACGTGTTCGACATCGAGCGCGACGCCCGCACCTTCGCCGGCGGCGTGCCGGTGGTGGCGCATCCACCGTGCCGCGCCTGGGGCCGCATGCGCCAATTTGCGAAGCCACGCGACGATGAGAAGGACCTCGCCCGGTTCGCGGTCGCTGAAATCCGCCGCGAGGGTGGCGTTCTCGAGCATCCGGCAGAGTCAAGCCTGTGGGGCGACCAGCTCTTGCCTTGGCCCGGCCGCGCGCCCGATTGCTTCGGCGGCTGGACGATGGCAATCGACCAGTTCCACTTCGGGCACCGCGCGGAGAAGGCGACGTGGCTGTACATCGTGGGCGTGCACCCGGACGACCTCCCGCCAGTGCCGCACCGGGACGGCCGCCCGACCCACTGCATCAGGCCCACGAAGAGCTACCCGCGCTTGCCCTCTGTGCCGAAGTCGGAGCGAGAGCATTCCCCACCTGATTTCGCTGCATGGCTGGTGGAGGTAGCGCGCCGCTGCCGCCGCCCAAACGCATAAACCCTATCCACGAAAGGAACCACATGACCAACACCACCATCGAGCAGGAAATCCAGGCAGCAGGCAAGAACGCACCGCGCGTGAAGCCATCCGACGTCGAGCTCGCTATCGCCCAGGAGTGCTACTTCACGGCGGAGCAGGGCGTTTTCGGCGCCACGCGGGCCAGGTCCGGCGTGCCGGCGCTGAGCCTGCTGACCATCTGCGTGCTGGTGATGCGCAACGGCTTCACCGTGACTGGCGAGAGCGCGTGCGCCAGCCCGGAGAACTTCGACGCCGACATCGGCAAGAAGATCGCGCGCGAGAAGGCCGTCGACAAGGTCTGGCCGCTGCTCGGGTACCAGCTGCGCGACCAGCTCGCCAAGCAGGCCGGGGAGGGCGCATGACGCTGCCGACCCTCGTCACCCGCAAGCCGATGGTGCGGACCGGTCTCCGTGCGGCTGGGCGCCAGCGCAAGTGCGCCGTCTGCCGCGAGGCATTCACCGGCAACCCGATGCAGACCGTATGCGGCGTGCTGTGTGCCATCAAGCGCGGCCAGGCCGTCACGGCGAAGCAGAAGACCGCCGCCCGCAAGGTCGAGCGCGCGGCCGACCGCGTGAAGCGCGAGAGCCTGAAAACCCGCAGCGAGTGGATGAAGGAGGCGCAGACGGCCTTCAACGCCTTCATCCGCATGCGGGACCAGGTCGCCGGCCACGCCTGCATATCGAGCGGCCGCCCGCTGGACTGGTCCGGCAACGCCGTCGACGCCGGCCACTACCGCAGCGTGGGCAGCGCGCCGCACCTGCGCTTCCACGAAGACAACGTGCACGCGCAGTCGAAGCACGACAACCAGTACAAGGGCGGCAACGCGGTCGATTACCGCTTCGGCCTGATCGCGCGCATCGGCCTGGCCCGCGTGGAAGCGCTGGAGGCCGACCAGGCGCCGCGCCGCTACACCGTCGACGACCTGAAAGCGCTCAAGGCCGAATACGTCGGCAAGCTCAAAAAACTGAAGGAGGCAGCATGCCCATGATCACCCCGCACGACGCGGCCGCTATCTTCCTGGCCGTGCTCGTCATGGGCGTCACCGCCATCTATGCGTGGATGGGTCGCAAGGAGCGCCAGGCCCGCGACCAGGCCGCCGCCCGCGCACGTGCTGCGCTCGCGTCCAAACCGGGCTCGACCTTCGACGAGGGCGCCAACGCCGCAATCGACGGCCTGGAGTTCTGGCGGAATCCCTATTGCACCCCTGGGCAGAGCTACGAGCGCAGCCATGCATGGGCGAGCGGCTGGTGCTATGCCTAGCGCCTGATGGACGAACTTGGGGAGGTGCGCCCATGACGGACGAACGCCGCGACATCGGCTGGCGCCTCGAAAACTGGGCCCGCGTGGTCAAGCCCGGCGGGCCTCGGGTCGCGTCGAGCCAGACCGGCGTCATTTGCGAACGCCTGCGCCACGCCGCGGAGGGCACTGCAGCGCCCACTGGAGAGCGTCGCACCCTGGACGAGGCCGACGGGTGGCTGCTGGAGGAGGGCATGCCGCAGCTGGAGACGAAGCACCGCATCCTGCTGTGGTGGTGCTACATCAGGAACGCACCGCCGGAAATCGTGTGCACGAGAATGGGTATCCCGCGCCGGCCGGCGACGGAGTTTGTGCAGCATTTCCGCCAGGCGCAGGCAGCAATCGAGGCCATTGTCGACACACTCATCAAGAAAAACGACAGTGTCAAAAATTCTTGAGCGAAATGTCTTGACGGAAATGATACTCAGAATATAGGATTCCTACTTACAACTTATTTCCGTCCAGCAGTCGACGAGACCGGTTCCCAAATGGGAGCCCCCGGCGTCTCTACGGAAAACCCGCTCACCTGGCAGATAGCCTTGGAGCACATAGAAGCCCGCCCCGAAAGGTCGCGGGCTTTTTGCGTTAAAGCCGAGCTAGCGTTATGACTGTTGGCGGCGGCGGGCGAGTAAGGCCAATCCGAACAGTCCACTGCCCAGCATTGCCCAGATAGATGGCTCGGGCACGGCTGAAGTAAAGTACAAATCGTCGTAAGCATAAGATGAATTGTTGCCAACCAGCTCAAGGCGAGTAATGCCATCGCTTGCTACGCTCAGGGGTGTCCAGGCACTGGAAAAGTTCGCTGTTGCGGTATCGAGAAGCGTGCCGTATGCGTTGTAAGCATTCAACGTAAACGTCCCGGAATGCGCGCTTGCGCCCCAGATCGATGCATATCCTATAGCGTTCTCAAAATGGATGTTTTCGATTCTGTCGTGGACATTGAACGCCAAAAAATTGCTTCCACTGCGAGCGGAAAATCCAAAACCTGATCCTTCATTTAGAATTGATCCGCCAACCGATGGCTCTGGCAGTACCGCGCCGCTAAAAGTTATGCCGAGCGGCTCGTATTGGCTTGTTAAGGGTACAGTATCTGCAAACGTTAGTTCCGCAAACTGGTCGTCGAAATTAACTGTTATGCCGGCCGCATTAGCTTGGGTTCCCACACAGCATGCTAAGAAAATTGCTGCCTGAAATAATTTCATGATTTTATCCTTAATGTTTGGGTGATGTAGGGTGAGTAGCTTATAGATATTCTGCGGGCGAATCGCAGCAGATGGTGCACCCAAGAGTGTACAGATATGCAACGCTCAGAATCTCTCCGTTTGTCACATTACGCCCCGCGATCAGCGATGACGCGGGGTTTTTGCATTCGCATTACGGGGAGCAAGCCCTGGCGTCGGCCACACCAGCCGCGCGCAGACCGCGCGCCTGCGCCGGACGCTGTAACCGGCAACTGCATGTTGCTAATCAATAGGACACGAGCGCCTTGGATATCATGCTAGCCTACTGCGCTAACGTAGTCATTGGAGCGATTTTTCCTTCAAAATTATCGTTCGTGGTTTTACCCACGTTATCTACTCGAATTGTGGTGAAACTACCATCGAATGTATCAGGGGTTGTATCGGATGTGCTTGAAATCATTCCGGCCATGCGTGCGTCAGAAAAACTGCCCAATAATGGGCCGAGGACCACCGTACCCGGCGCAGCTCTGTGTCCGACTCCTTTGTAAAAGAAATCTGACTCCTGTATACGAGAAGAGATGAATGAATTATGCCTTGAGATGGAGTCGTGGAAAACAATCGGTTTCGGAGTATCTTCAAATCTCGGCGCAAAGAAATAGTTCATTTTGAAGGAATTCAAATCAAGACCAACGTCCAATCCCTCAAAGCCTATGTTATAAAACTTGTTGTTATTAAATTCGTCGATCTGGCCAAGTGCGAGCACTGACTTAATGCCTGTTACGCCTTCGATCCTACCACCGTAATACGAATTTTCATTTGACCAGTTCTTTTGGTTGTCACCTTCCGTAGTCAACAAAATTCCAACGTTATTATTGACTAATCTGGCAAATTCGATCCTGGCGTACTGTGTCCCGTTTAGTCCCTCCCCGCTAACTTTTATCCCTGTATCGAATCCCGTGATGTAGTGTACATGGACGAAGGAATAACCAGCATTGATGAGTGATAGCCCAGTGCCAAATCCGGTATTATGCGGATCACCTTCAGTATTTCCACCAAAAATCTGATACACATATACTCGTTTGTTTCCCCGAACAGTAATGCCTGAGCTAGATCTGAACCATAAGAGGGCATCGGCGTGCAGGTTTCCATGAGCAACAGTTATTGGGCTAAGAAACTTGTACGTGCCCCTCGGTACTTTCAGAGTTTGCCACTCTTTCAGGTTTGGAAGAACTAAGTTAAAGATAGGGGCGTTGTCAGCTAGGCTTTCTTTCGCGCCGAACCATCGTACGTCCCAATCGCCGTTGAGGTCGATGGCACGGTAATAGGTCGTAGCTTGACAACTGATTCTTAATTTTGCGCGTAACCCTTCGGGGAGAGAAAGAATCGGGTCAGAAGCTTTCGGCACATAAAACACGCCTTGCCGCCCGGGATCAGTTAAAAACACGCTGCGAGGGCAGGAGGCGGCATTAAGTAAATCACTTTCAGAGTACGCTTCCTGCGCCATTGCATATGACGAGAATAGAATGGAAAGTAGCGTCGCGATGTATTTGCTTGTCATAGATTCCTCGAGTTTTATTGGAATTACGGACGATAACATTAAATTAACATCGGGAATGACAGTTTCGGTAGCGTGTTGTTTTTCGTCACAAATAATTGATACTTCGCTGCGCCCATATCCACATGCTTCGTTGCTCCACACATAGTCCCGGCTAATACATGGGAAATACTTGGCTACAAGGGTTGGTCCTCGAGTACATGGGCCGCTAGATCTGGTCGCCTGACCCGCCGCCAACGCCTGAGCAGATTCGGCGCGAGCTGGGCTGGGACCTGATCCCCGAGAACCGCCGGCCCGACAGCCCACCCGACACCGAAACCTGAGGAAACCATGCGCGTATCCGCATATCACGACCACCCGGACTTCAAGCCGGAGTGGCTGGGTTGCCATGTCATTTTGAATGGCGAGGCCGTCAAGAACGTCACGCACGCCGATGAGGAGCTGGGCCAGGTGGCGGTGCACGTCACGGGGCGCCATGGCCAGCTCCTGCTCGATGGCCCATACACGATCGCAACGAAGATCCTGCGCGGCCGGGTGGAGCTGCGCCGCGACTGGAAGCACGTCGACGCCATCGGCTTCGATGCCTGGATGCGCGCCCGCACCGAGGCCGCCCATAACGAATTTATGAAGAGGACCGTATGACCATTCGACTGCTTGCCCGCCACGACAAATAC
>Ga0209913_1000276_pt1 | contig 49264 bp, 44 predicted proteins | sample PersoiDNA2013203_FD_185805 | JGI IMG/M metagenome (GOLD analysis project Ga0209913, IMG submission 185805) | Permafrost soil microbial communities from the Arctic, to analyse light accelerated degradation of dissolved organic matter (DOM) -... | ecosystem: Environmental > Terrestrial > Soil >...
AAAGAACTCTCCGAAATCGTCGCCGGTGCGGCTGCGGTTTAAACGAATTTAACTATATTGAAGGAACGAACATGGCTGATGGCAAAATCGTTCAGTGTATCGGCGCTGTGGTGGACGTTGAGTTTCCCCGCAACGCGATGCCTAAGGTATTTGATGCCTTGAAGATGGCAGGCTCGGAACTGACCCTGGAAGTACAACAGCAGTTGGGCGACGGCATTGTCCGTACCATTGCACTCGGCACGTCCGATGGCTTGCGTCGCGGCATGATGATCCAGAATACCGGCAAACCTATCATGGTGCCAGTCGGTAAAGCAACCCTGGGTCGCATCATGGACGTGCTGGGCAACCCGATTGACGAATGCGGCCCAGTGTCGCACGAGCAAGTCGCGTCGATCCACCGCACCGCTCCTGCATACGACGAACTGTCGCCATCGCAAGAACTGCTGGAAACCGGCATCAAGGTGATCGACCTGGTTTGCCCGTTTGCAAAAGGCGGTAAAGTTGGTCTGTTCGGCGGCGCTGGCGTAGGCAAGACCGTCAACATGATGGAATTGATTAACAACATCGCCAAAGCGCACAGCGGCGTGTCCGTGTTCGCTGGTGTGGGTGAGCGTACGCGTGAGGGTAACGACTTCTACCACGAGATGGCTGACGCGAAAGTGGTCGATCTGGAAAATCCAGAGAACTCCAAAGTGGCGATGGTCTACGGTCAGATGAATGAGCCGCCAGGTAACCGTCTGCGCGTTGCGCTGACCGGCCTGACGATCGCTGAATCGTTCCGTGATGAAGGCAAGGACGTTCTGTTCTTCGTCGATAACATCTATCGCTTTACGCTGGCTGGTACCGAAGTTTCGGCACTGCTGGGCCGTATGCCGTCGGCTGTGGGTTACCAACCAACCCTGGCTGAAGAAATGGGCCGTCTGCAAGAGCGTATCACGTCGACCAAGACCGGTTCGATCACCTCGATCCAGGCCGTCTACGTTCCTGCCGATGATTACACCGATCCGTCGCCTGCTACCACGTTTGCTCACTTGGATTCGACCGTTGCGCTGTCGCGTGACATCGCTTCCCTGGGTATCTACCCAGCCGTGGACCCACTCGATTCGACCTCGCGTCAGCTCGATCCGTTGATCGTTGGTCAAGAGCACTATGACACCGCGCGTGCCGTGCAAACGACCCTGCAACGCTACAAGGAATTGCGCGACATTATCGCGATTCTGGGTATGGACGAGCTGGCACCGGAAGACAAACTGCTGGTTGCCCGTGCACGTAAGATGCAGCGTTTCCTGTCGCAGCCTTTCCACGTCGCTGAAGTCTTTACCGGCGCGCCTGGTAAATACGTTTCGCTCAAAGACACGATCAAGGGCTTCAAAATGATCGCTTCGGGCGAACTCGATCACCTGCCGGAACAAGCGTTCTACATGGTCGGCACGATCGAAGAAGCAATCGAAAAAGCCAAGAAACTTAACTAAGTTAAGTCTGGGCCTAACCCCGCCCTTTACACGGCGGGGTTCTTCAACCCGATAGGACACACATGGCACACACAATTCACGTTGACGTGGTTTCCGCTGAAGAACTGATTTTTTCAGGCGAAGCAGAATTCGTCGCGTTGCCGGGTGAACAGGGCGAGCTGGGTATCTACCCACGCCACACGCCTTTGATTACCCGCATCCGTCCGGGCGCGGTCCGCATCAAGGTAGTCGGTCAGGCTGAAGAAGTATTCGTCTTCGTTGCCGGCGGCTTGCTGGAAGTGCAACCGGACACCGTGACCGTCCTGGCCGATACCGCGATCCGCGGTCACGACCTCGACGAAGCGAAAGCGCTGGAAGCGAAGAAGTTGGCGGAAGAAAATATCCACAACAAGGATTCGGGCATCGACTACGCGCAAGCGCAAGCCGAGCTGGCCAGCGCGATTGCGCAGCTGGCAGCGATCCAGAAGCTGCGCAAGCATTAATTTGCTCGCAGGCAGTAATACAAAAAGGCAGCCTGCGGGCTGCCTTTTTTTTATGCAGAAATTAGCGGCGCTTGTCCTTGCCCTTTTCCAGTCCCGCCTTCAATATCGTCTTCCACTTGGCGCGCGCGGCAATGCGCTCGAGCGGCGTTGCCTCGCCGCGGCGCGCGTCGCGCAGCAGCTTGTGATAATTGCGCAGGCGGTCCGCATCGACGGCGCCGCGCACCTGGCAGCCTGGTTCGCTGGCATGCCGGCAATCGCGGAACTGGCAGGTGGACGCCAGTGCCGCGATGTCGTCAAACGTGGCCGCCAGGGTCTGCGCATCGGCATCGGCCTGCCAGCTGCGCAAGCCCGGCGTGTCGATGATGCAGGCGCCATCCGCGCACAGGTGCAGCGAGCGGGCCGTCGTCGTATGCCGGCCACGCCCGTCGCCATGGCGTACGCCGTTGGTTGCCTGTCCGGCCATACACAGGGTATTGGTCAGGCTGGACTTGCCGGTGCCCGATGAACCGAGCAGCACCAGGGTCTGGCCGGCACCTAGCCAGGGTTCCAGGATGGCCACGTCATACGCGTGGCGCGTATCGACGGCAAACAGCGGCACGTGGGGCGGCAGGCGCTGTCTCAATTGCGCCAGCTTGCTCGGCACGTCGTCGGCCACGTCGGCCTTGCTCAGCACCACCACGGGGCTGACCTGGGCTGACAGCACGATGGCCAGATAACGTTCCAGGCGGCGCGGGTTGAAGTCGGCGTCCAATCCCATCACCAGCAAGGCCGTATCGACATTGCTGGCGAGCAGTTGGCGGCGGCCGTCATTGCCGCGCCGGGCGATTTGCGTGACTGGGGATAAGTGCGTCGTTATCCACAGCGCGCCGCGACCATCGTGTTCGGCGGCGACCCAGTCGCCGACCGTGAGGACGTCGTCCTGCACCTGCAACTGGTGCCGCAGGCGCGGCAGGATCTGCGCCGGGTGTTCCAGGATGCCGTCGTGCACGCCGATGCTGTCGCGGTGCACGGCGCTCACGCGCAGCAGTTGCGCGGCGGGGGAAGATAAGTCGAGTTGGGTGGCTGCGCTGGCGATGGCCTGCTGCAGCCCGATAAGGCGTAGTTGCGCAAAATCGAATGCGATCATGGTAGCGTGATTCCAGATTCTGTCGTCCGCGTGCGGACGTGTAGCCTGCGCGTGCAGGCACCGCCAGTCGCGATGACTGGCACGAAAGAAGGGGAAGTCGGCTACGCGATCACGCGTATGAAGAACAGTTGGCTAAGGGGCTTGGCCGGGAAAGACAGTGATCAGGCAGCCGACAGCACGGCAGTATCCGAATGGCGCATATTGTCTACTCCTGAGGTGTGAGGGAAAACGCCAGTGTGCCAGCGGCGTGCGCCGCCGTCAACCTCAGCTGCACATGCCGTACGCCTGGCGTTCGGGGAAATAGCGGTACGTAAACGTGCGCACCGGATAGCGCTTGCCGGCGACAAGCATGTCGGGCATCGACAGATCGAAGCGTTGCGGCAGCTGGCGCGGCAGTTGCAAGCGCAAGCGCCACTGGGTTTCGGCGCTCGAACCCACGGCAGAAAACATGATGGGCAGCGTTTCGATGACGTCGACCATCTCCGCCTTGCGGCTCACGCCGCGCTGGTAAATGGTGAGTATCCTGGCTTCGGCGAACGGTGCTTGTTTCGGTTCTTCGAGCAGGAAGGACAGGCGCGTAAAACTGGCTTGGGTACCGACGGGTAAGGTAAAAATCAGCGCCAGCTCCGTGCCGCCTTCCTTCAAGGTGACGGGTGGCGTGGCATACACGCTGATACCACGCGGCAGCTCGAAACGTGAGCCCTCCGTCCATGTCTTGCACTCGGGCGTGGTGGCCTGGTACAGGCTCGGCGCCGTGTAGTCGTCGCAGGCGGAAACCAGCAGTAGCAGGGGCAGGGCGAGGAGGGCGGAACGGCGCATGGGAGTCACGGTTGGAGGATCAGCCGACAGTGTAAGCGATCCCCACGCGATCCACCAGCGACGCCAGGCCTACCCGGGCGGGGCGCGCCGCACGGATTGCAGCTGGCAGTGCGTCGCCTGCAGCGCATCCTTGATGATGTCGAGCGCCAGTTGCGGCCGCGCCGCGCCGCACATGAAGATATCGACGGCGGCAAAGCCGACTTCGGGCCAGGTGTGCAGCGAGATGTGCGACTCGGCCAGCAGCAGCACGCCCGTAATGCCCTGGCCCGGGCCAAAACTGTGGAAATGGCCGTGCAGTACCTGCGCGCCGGCCGCAACGGCGGCTGCGCGCAGCAGGCGCTCGAGCGCGGCGCAGTCGCGCAGGTGTTCCGGCGCGATGCCCGACAGGTCGGCCAGCAGATGGGTGCCCAGGGGCAGATGCGGTGTGGCTGTCATGCTTATTTGTGGCTGCCGCCACTGGAGCCGCCACCATAGCTGCCGCCGCCGCTGCCCGTGCGCGAACTCCAGCTGCTGCCGCTGCTGCTGCCGGCCACCTTGAACATGCGCACCCAGTTGGCGGCCGTGACGGAAAACGTCACCATCAGGGCATAGATCACATATTTACTCATGGAGGATTCTTTGCATTCTTGTCTAGGAAAACGGCGGGCAGGAACAGCGCCAGGCAGCCCAGCAAACTCCACATCAAGGTGCTGGAGAACGAGACAAACATGGGAATCGCATTCAGGACCAGCACGATGACGATGAAGACCTTGGCGATGCCACGGTGGCTCAGTTTAGTATTTTGTACCTTGGCGCCGCCATGGAAGGCGGCGCCGAACCAGGCGGCCATCTGGTCATAGGCGACGGGTACGGAGCGCGACCAGGTCATTTCCTCGCCGGTGAGCTCCGCCGCCAGCTTGCTCTGTCCCTGTTCGAATTCAAACACGCGCGTGCTGTCGCCGACGGCCACCTTCCAGTTGAAGGCGCCCGCCGCATACACCACCTGCGAGCCGTAGTCATACAGTTTGCGGTAGGTTGCGCCATCGAGCGTGCAGGTAGCGGCGTCCAGCGACGCCCAGGTGGGCCAGTTCGGCAGCACGTTCGAGCGCGACCAGCCGTCGTCCGTCTCCACCAGCCAGAAGAAGCCGGCGCGCGCGTTGTACAGCAGGTATTCGTTCCATTCGCTGCCCTCGTCGTCGGCGCGGCGCATCATGCCGATGACCGTGAAGTCCACATTGCTGATCTTCGCGCTGGCACCCAGTTCCAGCGTGATGTCGGCGTTGTCGTGCACCTGCTTGCCGATGGCCAGCACCTGCGCTTCCGGGCCGCTGGCGTCGAGCTGCGCATGGCAGGCGGGGCACACCAGCTGCGCCGCCGCGCCAGGGACGTACTTGATGCCGCTGCCGCAGGAGGGGCAGTCGAGCGCATCGAGCTTGCCGCGGTACTTGCCGGCGCTTCTGGCGATGGCGTCGTCGTCGCGCAGCAGCTGGCACTGCAAGCCATCCAGTGTGACGGCGACGCCCTGGTAGACGACCGGTTGCGGGCCATCCGTGTAATCGAGCGTGATAAAGCTGGCGTAGTTGCGCAAGTCCGCCACCTGGATGCGCCAGCCCGCGCCCACCTTGAACGGCAATTCGCCCTGGCCGGCGATGCATTCGGCATTGCGGATCTCGGCCGCCGTGTACGGCTCGCCGCAGAGCGTATAGCGCTTGCCCGGCGCCAGCTCGCCAAAGACGGGTAAGGTACCTTGCGTGCTGCGCTCACGCGTCAGCGTGTACAGGCCGGACGAGTCGCCCAGCCAGGCCGTGCTGGCGTCATCGAACAGCAGATACCACTCGTTCCAGGTGCCGGCGCTGTAGCGCTGCTGGATGCGCCCGACGACGGTAAAGTGGACGCCATCGTGCACGCCGGCCGTGCCGATCTGGATCGGTGTATAGTCTTCCAGGACGGCCGACATCTTGCCCACGTCCCTGACGGAATCGGCGTCCTTGAGGATGGTGCTGTGGCAGTACTCGCACACGGCGAGCACGGAAGCGTGCGAGCGGAAGCGGACTTCCGCGCCGCAGCTGGGACAGGAAACAGTTTGCATGCAGTCGTATTTCGCCCTAATCAGCCGATCAGTTTTTTCAGCAGTTCAGCCTTGGCGCCGTCGTAGTCGGCCGGCGAAATAAGACCCTTGTCGAGCAGACCCTTGAGCTTTTCCAGGCGCGCCTCGATCGGTTCTTCCGTGGGGGCGGGTGGCACCGCCGGCGCCGGTGCCTGCTGCTGCAGCGCTCCGCCCATGCTTTGCGCCATCACCTGGCCGATCGACAGCCCGGCGCCGAGTCCCGCGCCGATGCCGGCCATGCCGCCTTCGTTCTGCGCCGCCAGCGGGATCGCGTTGGCGACCTGGAATTTCGTGTAGCCGCTCATCTTGTCGGCGCCCAGCCCGCCCTTCATGCCGGCCGAGATGCGCTCGTCGAGCGCTGCCTGCAATTCCTCGGGCAGGCTGATGCTGGCCACGTTGAATTCATCGAGGCCCACGCCATAGCGGGCGAACGCCTGCGCCAGGCCATCCTTGACCTCTTGCGCCATCAGCGCCTGGTTGGCCGCCATGTCGAGGAAGGGCACATTCGCGCCGCCCAGCGAGCTGGCCATGCTCGACATCAGAATGCCGCGCAATTGATCTTCCACCTCGTCGCGCGTATAGATTTCGCGCGTGCCGCTGATCTCGGTGAAGAAGGTGCGGGCGTCGGCGATGCGGTACGAGTACATGCCGAAGGCGCGCACGCGGATCATGTCGAAATCCTTGTCGCGAATGGTGATCGGCTGCGGCGTGCCCCACTTGCGGCCCGTCTGCACGCGGGTGCTGAAGTAATACACGTCGGACTTGAAAGGCGAGTCGAACAGCTTGTCCCAGTTTTTCAGGTTGGTCAGCAGCGGTAACGTCTGCGTCGTCAGCTTGTGCGTGCCGGGACCGAAGACATCGGCGATCTTGCCTTCATTGACGAAGACGGCGACCTGCGATTCGCGCACATTCAGGATGGCGCCGTTCTGGATCTCGAAATCCTGCATGGGGAAGCGCCAGGTCAGCACGCCTTCCGTTTCTTCGTTCCACTGCAGTACGTCGATAAACTGCTTCTTGATAAAGCTGCCGAGGCTCATGATGGATATCCTTGAATAAGATAAAACGGTGTCAGGAAATGCAGGCGGCGTTGATGGCGCCGATCGACAGGGAAATGGCGCCCAGCAGGCCGCCGAAGGCGCTGTTGTTTGATTCGATCTGGTCCTTCGACATGCGCAGCAGGCGCGTGGTGACCACATAGGCGAGCAATTGCACCACCATGGCGCCGAAGGCCCAGGCGAAGAACTGCTGATAGTCAGCCGTGTGCATCAGAGACGAGGCGATGGTAGCGGAAAAGCCCAGCAGCGCGCCGCCCAGCGACAGGGCCGCCGCGTGGTTGCCCTGGCGGATCAGCAGCACTTCGTTATACGGCGTGACGCGCGTGTAAATGATAAAAAATACAATCAACAGCCCGGCGGCCAGTAAAAGATGGATCAGATAGTTTAGGATGGCGGGCACGGCTTTCCTCGCAATGAGTATTTGATAACGTCAACGCATATTAGAACAAAAAAAGTCCCATGAACAAAAAAATTCTGATCTTGTCCGTCTTCGTGGTCGCCTCCTGCGGCCTCGCGTATGAGCTGATCGCCGGCGCCATGTCCAGCTACCTGCTCGGCGACTCCATCCTGCAGTTTTCCACCATCATCGGCTGCTACCTGTTCGCCATGGGTGTGGGTGCTCACTTTTCAAAGTATGTGCAGGACGACGACGTGCTCTCGCGCTTCGTCGACATTGAGCTGGCCGTGGGCCTGATCGGCGGCCTGTCGGCCGCCGTCCTGTTCATGACGTTTTCGTGGATGGCGGCGCCATTTCGCACCTTATTGTATGTGATGGTGTTCCTGATCGGCGCACTGGTCGGCATGGAAGTGCCGCTGGTGATGCGTGCCCTCAATTCGCGCCAGACGGAATTTAGTGAACTGGTCAGCCGCGTGCTGACCTTCGATTACCTGGGCGCGCTGGCCGTTTCCCTGCTGTTCCCGCTGGTGCTGTCGCCATATCTGGGACTGGTGCGCACGGGCTTTTTGTTCGGCATGCTGAATGTGGGCGTGGGCCTGTGGACAATTTACGTGTTCCGCGCGGAGCTGAAGAACCTCACGGGGCGCTTCCTGCGCGCCTGCGTCGTGATGCTGCTGCTCATCGTCGGCTTTGCCATGTCGGACCGTATGGTGGCCTGGGGCGAACACGGCCTGTTCGGCGACCAGATCGTGTATTCCACCACCACGCCCTACCAGCGCCTGGTGATCACGCGCTGGAAGGACGATACGCGGCTGTACATCAACGGCAACCTGCAGTTTTCCTCGCGCGACGAGTACCGCTACCACGAAGCGCTGGTGCACCCCGTGCTGGAAGCCTTGCCATGGGCGCGCCGCGTGCTGGTGCTGGGCGGCGGCGATGGCCTGGCGCTGCGCGAAATCCTGCGTTATCCACAGATCGAACACGTCACCGTGGTCGACCTCGATCCCGCCATGACGGCCGCGTTTACCACGCGTCCGGAACTGGCCAAGCTGAATAACAACTCGTTCTCCGACAAGCGCGTCACCGTCGTCAATGCCGATGCCGCCGTCTGGCTGCGCAATAACGGCGACATGTTCGACGCGGCCATCGTCGACTTCCCCGATCCGTCCAGTTTCGCGCTCGGCAAGCTGTATTCGGTGCCGTTCTACGACCTGGTAAAAAAACACCTGGCGGCCAAGGGCTTGATGGTGGTGCAATCGACGTCGCCGTTTTTTGCCCCGCACGCCTACTGGACCATCAATGCGACCCTGCGCGAAGTGGGCATGCGCACCTGGCCCTATCACGCCTACGTGCCCTCGTTCGGCGAATGGGGTTTTATCCTCGCCTCACCCCAGCTCGATTACACACCGCCGACGACATACCGCCTGCCGATGCGCTACCTGAATGCGGACACCACGCGCGAAATGTTCATCTTCCCGCCCGACATGCAGCCGCTGCCGATGGCGCCGAATCGCCTCAACACCCAGTCGCTCGTGCATGAATTCGAGCAGGACTGGAACCGGGTGATCCGCTGATGCAGCGCCGCTCCTTCATGCTGTGGGCCGCCGGTGGCACGGCCGCCGCCGCCGCCGGCATCGGCAGCATCGCCGCGTACTTGCGCTGGCAGGAAATCACGCCCAAGGTGCTGTATCCGGGCCGCAGCGAAGGGCATTATTTGCGCAAGCTGCTGCGCGAGCGCACGGCGCTGCCGCCGCCTTCACGCACCTTGAGCACCGACGTGGCCATCCTCGGCTCCGGCATCGCCGGCCTGACGGCCGCCTGGCGCCTGAATAAACTGGGGCACCAGGATTTCCTGATGATCGACGGGCCGCAGCCGTATGGCAACGCGGCGGGTGGCCACTTCGGTGAGCTGGCCTATCCGACCGGTGGCCATTACCTGCCGCTGCCTTCGCCCGAATCGACCCATGTGCGCGAGATCCTGTTCGACCTGGGCATTATCCAGCGCGACCCGCAGGCGGAAAAGCCGACTTACGACGAGCGCTATATTCTGCACGCGCCCGAGGAGCGATTGCTGTTCAACGGCCAGTGGCAGGATGGCTTTATTCCCGTCGAAGGCGTGCCGGCGGAAGAACTGGCGCAGCACCAGCGCTTCTTTGCGCAGGTGGCGCAGCTGCGCCAGGCGCGCGGCAATGACGGCAAGCGCGTGTTTGTCTTTCCCACCGTGGAATCGTCGCAAGACCCGGCCTGGCAGGCGCTCGACGCCATCACCTTGAAGCAGTGGATGGAGCAGCACGGCTATACCTCGCCCACCCTGCACTGGTATCTGAATTACTGCTGCCGCGACGACTACGGCACGCGCTATGACCAGGTGTCGGCCTGGGCCGGCCTGCATTACTATTGCAGCCGCTGGGGGCAGGCGGCCAACGCGGGCAACGGCGCCTGGCTGACCTGGCCGGGCGGCATGCAACCGGTCGCCACGGCCATGGAGCAGGCCTCAGGCGTCCAACGTCATGCGGGCACGGTGGTGTCCGTGCAGACGACGGAGCAGGGCGTGGAAGCGCTGTGCCTGGAACTGGTCGACGGCCAGCCACGCACCTATTTGGTCAAGGCGCGCAAGGCCATCTGCGCCATGCCTTTGTTCGTGGCGGCGCGCGTGGTGAACAACATCGCCGACTATGGCTTTGACGCGAAGCGCGATACGCCCGCGTATGCGCCATGGATGGTGGCGAATTTTTTACTGAAACGCTTTCCCGACGAACTGCCGCATGCACCGCTATGCTGGGACAACGTGGTGTACCAGGAACCGGGCCTCGGCTACGTCGTCTCCACGCACCAGGACATCCGCGTGCGCCCGCCCGAGAAAACCGTCTTCAGCGCCTACGTGGCCCTGTCCGACCGCACGCCGCAGCAAGCGCGCAAATGGCTCGATACGGCCACGCCCGAGCAATTGCTGGCGCTGGCCAGCGTGGATTTGCAGACGGCGTATGGCCGCGATTTTGCCAGCTGCGTCGAGCGCGTCGACATCACCGTGCGCGGCCACGCCATGGCCGCACCGTTACCGGGATTTCGCAGCAATGCCGGGCTCAAAGCCTTGCGCGAGCATGACGGCGCCATCCTGTTCGCGCATGCGGATTTGTCGGGCTTTTCCGTGTTCGAGGAAGCGGCGTGGTGGGGTGACAGGGCCGCGCGCCTGGCGATCACATAAATGAAAAAGGCCGGCGCAAGCGCCGGCCAGAGCCCCCTAAGGCTCGAACCTGTGCTTCCTTGTTCTTCTCATTTATTTTTATTAATGACGTCGATGAACACGGCCGCCAGCAGCACCAGGCCCTTGATCACCTGCTGGTAATCGATGCCGATGCCCATGATGGACATGCCGTTGTTCATCACGCCCATGATGAAGGCGCCGATGACGGCCCCCATCACCTTGCCCACGCCGCCCGAGGCCGAGGCGCCGCCGATGAAGCAGGCGGCGATCACGTCCAGTTCGAAACCCGTGCCCGCCTTCGGCGTGGCCGTGTTCAGGCGCGCCGCGAAGATCAGCCCCGCCAGCGCGGCCAGCATGCCCATGTTGACGAAGGTGTAGAAGCTGACCCGTTCCGTCTTGATACCGGACAGGCGCGCCGCCTTTTCGTTGCCGCCCACGGCATACACGCGGCGGCCCAGCACGGTGCGGTTGGTGATGAAGGTGTAGGCGACGATCAGCAGCGACATCACGGCCAGCACGTTGGGGAAACCGCGGTACGACGCCAGCAGGTAGCTGAAGTACACCATCACGGCGGCGAACACGCCGTTTTTCAGCAGGAAGAAGGCGCGTGGCTCGTTTTCCATGCCGTGTTTCAGTTGCTTGGCGCGGCTGCGCAGCGAGGTGATGATCAGCGCCGCGGCGGCGATCACGCCCAGCAGCAGCGACAGGCCGCGCAGATTCTCTCCGCCGAACGGGTCGGGCAAAAAGCCCGAGCTGAGCATCTGGAAGCCTTCCGGGAAAGGGCCGACCGACTGGCCTGCCAGAAGTGCCAGGGTCAGGCCCTTGAACACCAGCATGCCGGCCAGGGTGACGATGAAGGACGGGATCTTGAAGAAGGCGACAAAATAGCCTTGCGCGCCGCCGATCACGGCGCCGGCCAGCAGGCAGAGGATGCTGGCGGCGACAAAATGCATGTGGTAGTTGACGATCAGGACGGCCGCCAGCGCGCCGACGAAGCCGACCACGGAGCCGACGGACAAGTCGATATGGCCGGCCACGATGACCATCAGCATGCCCAGCGCCATGATGACGATGTAGCTGTTTTGCAGCACCAGGTTGGTCAGGTTCAGCGGCTGCATCAGGGTGCCGTCGGTCATGTACTGAAAAAAGCCCATGATGACGATCAGGGACAGCAGCATGCCGTAGTCGCGCATATTGTTCTTCAAAAAGCCGGCATAGCTTTTCGCTTGCGGCGCGGCCGCTGGCGCTGCTGCTGCCGGCGCGCCTGCTGTCAGTTTATTGTCCATTGTTTTCTCCGTGTGTAACGATCGCGCGCATGATGCGCTCCTGCGATGCTTCTGCCGCGCTCAGTTCTGCCGCGAAGCGGCCTTCGTTCATGACATAGATCCGGTCGCACATGCCCAGCAATTCCGGCATTTCCGAGGAAATCATGATGATGCATTTGCCTTCGGCGGCCAGCTCGCTGATGATGCTGTAGATCTCGTACTTGGCGCCCACGTCGATACCGCGGCTCGGTTCATCGAGGATCAGGATGTCGGGGCGCGAAAACAGCCACTTCGCCAGCACCACTTTCTGCTGGTTGCCGCCGGACAGATTGACCACCTTCTGCGCCACGCTCGAGCAACGGGTTTTGAGCTTGCGGCGGAACTCCTCGGCCACGCCGAATTCACGCTGCTCGTCGATCACCATGTGCCTGGAAATCGCGTCCAGGTTGGCCAGGCTGGTGTTCTTCTGGATGTCTTCCTCGAGGATCAGGCCCAGGCCCTTGCGGTCTTCCGTGACATACGCGAGGCCGTGGGCGATCGCCTTGCCGATGGTGCTGACGTCGATTTCCTGGCCATTCTTGAGCACCGTGCCGCTGATGCGCTGGCCGTAGGCGCGCCCGAAAATGCTCATCGCCAGTTCCGTGCGCCCGGAGCCCATCAAGCCGGCGATGCCGATGATCTCGCCCTTTTTGGCGTGCATATTGATGCCCTTGATGACGGGGCGGTCGGCATGCTCGGGATGGAAGACGCGCCAGTCGCGCACTTCGAAAATGGTCTCGCCTATCGTCGGCGTGCGCGGCGGATAGCGGTCGGCCATCTCGCGCCCGACCATTTTTTCGATGATGCGGTCTTCGCTGACGGGCTCGATGCGGCAGTCGAAACTGTCGACAGTGTTCCCATCGCGCAGCACCGTGATGGCATCGGCGACTCTTGAAATTTCATTGAGCTTGTGCGAGATCAGGATCGAGGCGATACCCTGGGCTTTCAGGCCCAGCAGCAGGTCGAGCAGGGCCGCGCTGTCGCTTTCGTTCAGGCTGGCCGTCGGCTCGTCGAGGATCAGCAGCTTGACGTCCTTGCACAGCGCCTTGGCGATTTCGATCAGCTGCTGCTTGCCCACGCCCAGGTTGGTGATCAGGGTGTCCGGGGACTCTTTCAGGCCGACTTTGTGCAGCAGTTCGCGCGTCTTCGTTTGCGCGTACTCCCAGTCGATGACGCCCATGCGGGCCGGCTCGTTGCCGAGGAAGATATTCTCGGCGATCGACAACTGGGGCACCAGCGCCAGTTCCTGATGGATGATGATGATGCCGATTTCTTCGCTGTCCTTGATGCCGCGGAAGTGCCGCGTCTGGCCCAGGTAATCGATGTCGCCCGTATAGCTGCCATGGCCGTAGACACCGCTCAGCACTTTCATCAGGGTCGATTTGCCGGCGCCGTTTTCGCCGACGATGGCGTGGATTTCGCCGCTGCGTACCCGCAGGTTGACATTGTCGAGCGCCACGACGCCCGGGAATGTTTTGCGTATCCCGCGCATTTCCAGGATAGTGTTCGTCATATAACCTCTCTGGCACGGCCGCGCTGGTCGGCATCGGTCGTGCGGCAGTCTTGTTCTGGATAGTGCATGAAGCGAAAGGCCCGGCAGCGCCGGGCCTTCAGTACTGTCGATGCTTATTTCACTTGCGCTTCCGTGTAGTAGCCGCTGCCGGTGACGAGCACCTGTTTCCAGTTCGCCTTGTCGACGGTGACCGGTTTCAGAAGGTACGATGGCACGACTTTTACGCCGTTGTTATAGGTCTTGGTGTCGTTGACGGTCGGTACCTTGCCCGACATCATGGCGTCGACCATGTTCGCCGTCACCTTGGCCAGTTCGCGCGTGTCCTTGAACACGGTCGATGCCTGTTCGCCGCGGATGATCGATTTCACCGACGGGATTTCCGCATCCTGGCCCGTCACGACGGGGAACGGCTGTTTCGGCGTGCCGTAGCCGACGCCCTTGAGCGACGACAGGATGCCGATGCTCAAGCCGTCATATGGCGACAGCACCGCATCGACCCTGGCATTGCCGTAGTAGGCGCTGAGCAGGTTGTCCATGCGCGCTTGCGCCACGGCGCCATCCCAGCGCAGGGTGGCGACCTTTTCCATGCCCATCTGCTTCGAGCGCACCACCAGCTTGCCGCTGTCGATGTACGGTTTCAGGACCGACAGCGCGCCGTTGTAGAAGAAGTGCGCGTTGTTGTCGTCGGCCGAGCCGCCGAACAGTTCGATATTGAACGGTCCCTTGCCTTCCTTGAGTTTCAGCGCCGATTCGATATAGCCCGCTTGCAGCACGCCGACCTGGAAGTTGTCGAAGGTGGCGTAGTAATCGATGTTTTTCGTGCCGCGGATCAAACGGTCATACGAGATGACCTTGATGCCCTTGTCTGCCGCCTTTTGCAGCACGTTCGACAAGGTGGTGCCGTCGATGGCGGCAATCACCAGCACCTTGGCGCCCTTGGTGATCATGTTTTCCACCTGCGCCAGCTGGTTCGGGATATCGTCGTCGGCAAACTGCAAGTCCGTCTTGTAGCCGCGCTCCTTGAATACCTTGACCATGTTGTCGCCGTCGGCGATCCAGCGCATGGACGATTTGGTCGGCATCGAGATGCCGATGGCGCCCTTGTCGGCGGCGCTTGCTACGGGCATTACCGCCATGCCGGAGATGGCCAGCGCCAGGCTCGCGGTCAGCATTTTCATTGTTGTTTTCATTTCAGGTCTCCACCGTCTTCGATAGTTGAATGTGCCAGGGCCGTCGTCCCACCGGGCGGGCTCCGTGCGGATGGCCGATTGCAGGCCACGGCTGATACTAGTTTGTCCATCCATCCCTCACCAATCACTTTTTTCGCATCGGTGATATCCAAAACGGTATCAATCGGCCAATTGATGCAATGCGCCATGGCGCCCCTTCCCGCCCGCTGACAGGGCGGAAACGGGGGCCGGGCCGCAGCTTTTTTTGGTGCGCTGCAATACCAATAATCATCATTCAATTTGGTGATTTTCGTAATTGCGGCGACACAGGGCGGCGCGCAGAATCGGTCCGGACTTGAAGACCGGCCATCCCGTCACGACCTTTTGAAAGCTTGCCATGCAGCCGATTTCCCCCGCTTCCCTGTTGCCCGCCGACCTGGCGCAGGCCCTCCTTATCGGCCGCATCTGGCGTGACGGCCCTTGCGTCGTCGCCGTGCGCGGCGGCGAGGTGGTCGACATCACGCAGACGGTGGCGACGGTGGCCGAGCTGTTCGAACGCAGCGATGCGCTCGATATCGCCCGCCATGCGCCCGGTATCGCGCTCGGTTCCGTGCAGGCGCTGCTGGCGCAGGCGCTGGCCGCACCGGTAGGCGAGCCGCTGCTGCTGGCGCCGTGCGACCTGCAGGCCGTCAAGGCCTGTGGCGTGACCTTCGCCGTCAGCCTGCTGGAACGGGTGATCGAAGAACAGGCGGGCGGCGACGCGGCACGCGCCGCGAGCCTGCGCACTGCACTGCAAACAACCCTGGGCAGCGACCTGTCGGCATTACAACCCGGCTCGGAGGCGGCGCAGCGCCTGAAACAGCAGCTGCAGCAGCGCGGCGCCTGGTCGCAATACATGGAAGTGGGTATCGGCCCCGATGCGGAAGTGTTTACCAAGGCGCAGCCGATGTCGTCGGTGGGCTGCGGCGCGCAGGTGGGCTTGCTGCCATCGTCCGCCTGGAACAACCCCGAGCCCGAGATCGTCCTGGCCGTCAACAGCCGCGGCGAGGTGCTGGGGGCGACCTTGGGCAACGACGTCAACCTGCGCGATATCGAAGGGCGCAGCGCCCTGTTGCTGGGCAAGGCCAAGGACAACAACGGCTCCTGCGCCATCGGCCCCTTCATCCGCCTGTTTGACGAACACTACACGCTCGACACCGTGCGCCAGGCGGAAGTGTCGCTGCTGATCGAAGGCGCGGACGACGGCTTTGTGCTCGAAGGCGCCAGCTTCATGCGCGAGATCAGCCGCGATCCGCTCGACCTGGTGCGCCAGGCGGCAGGCCAGTACCACCAGTATCCGGACGGTTTCATGCTGTTCCTGGGCACCATGTTCTCGCCCGTGAAGGACCGCGGCGCGCAGGGCGGCGGTTTTACCCATCACCTGGGCGACCGCGTGACGATTGCCAGCCCGTCGCTGGGCGCGCTGGTCAACGACGTGCAGCGCTGCGATGCGATCCCTCCCTGGACGTTCGGCGTGCGCGCGCTGTATCAGAACCTGGGCCAACGCGGCTTGCTTTGATCCGATTTTTTTAAAAGAGAGACACCATGCAGCATGCAACTTACCCCAGCCTGGCAGGCCAGCGCGTCGTCATCACGGGCGGCGGCACCGGCATCGGCGTGGCCATCGTCGAGGCGTTCGCGCGCCAGGGCGCCCACGTCACCTTTCTCGACATTGCCCACGAAGCGTCGCGCGCGCTGCAGGAAAAGCTGGCACACCTGCCGCAGCCGCCCGTTTTCCGCTATTGTGACCTGACGGACCTGGGCGCCCTGGCCGCCACCTTTGCCGAGATCAAAAACGCCAGCGGTGGTACCGATATCCTTGTCAACAACGCGGCCAATGACGACCGCCACCAGTTGCAGGACGTAACACCCGCCTACTGGGACGAACGCATGGCCGTCAACCTGAGGCATCAGTATTTCTGCGCCCAGGCAGTGGCGCCGGCCATGCGCGCCAAGGGCCGCGGCGTGATTCTCAACCTGGGCTCGATATCCTGGCACCTGGCGCAAGCGAACCTGTCGATCTACATGACGGCGAAAGCCGGCATCGAGGGGCTGACGCGCGGCCTGGCGCGCGACTTGGGCGTCGACGGCATCCGCGTCAACTGCATCATTCCCGGCGCCGTGCGCACGCCGCGCCAGGAGCGGCTGTGGCATACGCCGGAAGCGGAAGCCGTGATCCTGCAGGGACAATGCCTGCAGACGCGCGTGGAGCCGGAAGACGTGGCGGCGCTGGCGCTGTTCCTCGCGTCCGACAATGCTGCCAAGTGCGCCGGACGCGAATACTATGTCGACGCCGGCTGGTACGGCGCATGAGCATTCCCGCCCAACGCCCGGCGCGGCGCTTCCGCTCGCAGGACTGGTTCGACAATCCCGAGCACATCGACATGACGGCGCTGTACCTGGAGCGCTTCATGAACTACGGCATCACGGCCGAGGAGCTGCGTTCGGGCCGGCCCATCATCGGCATCGCGCAAAGCGGCAGCGATATCAGTCCCTGCAACCGCATCCACCTGGAACTGGCGCAGCGCGTGCGCGACGGTATCCGCGACGCGGGCGGCATCCCGATGGAATTCCCGCTGCACCCGATCTTCGAGAACTGCCGCCGTCCCACGGCCGCGCTGGACCGCAACCTGGCGTATCTGGGCCTGGTGGAAATCCTGCATGGCTACCCGATCGACGCCGTGGTGCTGACCACGGGCTGCGACAAGACCACGCCGGCCCAGCTGATGGCCGCCGCCACGGTGGACATTCCCGCCATCGTGCTGTCGGGCGGTCCCATGCTCGATGGCTGGATGGACGGCGAACTGGTGGGTTCCGGCGCCGCCATCTGGAAAGGCCGCCGCCAGCTGTCCGCCGGCTTGATCGACAACGACAAATTCCTGCAAATCGCCGCCGCCTCGGCGCCGTCGGCCGGCCACTGCAACACCATGGGCACGGCATCGACCATGAATGCGCTGGCCGAGGCGCTGGGCATGTCCCTGACGGGCTGTTCGGCCATCCCCGCGCCGTACCGCGAGCGGGGCCAGATCGCCTATGCCACGGGACGGCGCATCGTCGAGCTGGCGCATGACGACGTGCGCCCGTCGAGCATCCTCACGCGCGAGGCCTTCCTGGACGCCATCATCGTCAACGCGGCCATCGGCGGCTCGACCAACGCGCAGCCGCACCTGATGGCCATGGCGCGCCATGCGGGCGTGGCATTGCACTCGAGCGACTGGATGGAACACGGCTACGACGTGCCGCTGCTGTTGAACATGCAGCCTGCCGGGAAGTATCTGGGCGAGCGCTTTCACCGCGCCGGCGGGGTGCCGGCCGTGATGTGGGAGCTGCAGCAGGCGGGCTTGCTGCACGCAGATCGCTTGACGGTCACGGGCCAGACGATGGCGGCGAACCTGGCGGGCCGTGAAAGCGCGGACCGCGAGATGATCCGCCCGTTTGCCGCGCCGCTGAAGGAAAAGGCCGGTTTCATGGCCTTGCAGGGCAATCTGTTCGATTTCGCCATCATGAAGACCAGCGTGATCTCGCCCGCTTTCCGCGAGCGCTACCTGTCGCGCCCCGGCAGCGAGGGTGTGTTCGAGGCGCGCGCCATCGTCTTTGACGGGTCAAACGACTACCACGCGCGCATCAACGACCCGGCGCTCAATATCGACGACAGCTGCATGCTGGTCATGCGCGGCGCCGGTCCCGTGGGCTGGCCCGGTTCGGCCGAAGTGGTCAACATGCAGCCGCCCGACGCCTTGCTCAAGGCGGGCATTGTGAACCTGCCGACCCTGGGCGACGGGCGCCAGTCGGGCACCTCGGACAGCCCTTCGATCCTGAACGCCTCGCCGGAAAGCGCCGTGGGCGGCGGCCTGGCGCTGCTGCGCACGGGCGACATCATCCGCGTGGACCTGAACGGAGGCCGTTGCGACATGCTGGTCGATGCGGACGAACTGGCACGCCGCGCAAAAGAACTGCCGCCGCCCGTCAACGACAGCGCCACGCCGTGGCAGGAGATGTACCGCGCCAGCGTGGGCCAGCTGGAAACGGGCGCCTGCATGGAGCTGGCGCTGAAATACCGCGCCGTGGGACAAACGCTGCCGCGCCACAACCATTAGCAGGCAGGTCGGGGTAGGTCGGGTTAGCGCTCCGCGCGTAAGCCGACACCACCACAGACATAAAATTTTTCAGCAGCACCCGTAGTGAAAAAAACGTTGTTAATAAAATCCACAAGGAGACACACAATGAACAAGATCATCAGTGCAGCCATCATGACCGCCATGCTGGCATTGAGTAGCAGCGCCGCCCTGGCCGACGCGAAAAACCCGAAGATCGGCTTTTCCATCGACGATTTGCGCGTGGAACGCTGGACGCGTGACCGCGATTTCTTCATCGCCGCCGCCGAGAAGCAGGGCGCCAAGGTCTTCGTGCAATCGGCCGACGCCAGCGAGCAGCGCCAGATTTCGCAGATCGAGAACCTGATCTCGCGCGGCGTGGACGTGCTGGTGATCGTGCCGTTCAACGCGACAGTGCTCAACAACACCGTCAAGGAAGCGAAAAAGGCCGGCATCAAGGTGCTGTCGTATGACCGCCTGATCCTGAATGCCGATATCGATGCGTATATTTCGTTCGACAACGAAAAAGTGGGCGAGATGCAGGCCGAAGGCGTGACCAAGCTGCAGCCGAAGGGCAATTACTACCTGCTGGGCGGCTCGCCGACCGACAACAATGCCAAGATGCTGCGCGAAGGCCAGATGAAAGTACTCAAACCGTTCATCGACAAGGGCGATATCAAGATCGTCGGCCAGCAGTGGGTGAAGGACTGGAGCGCCACCGAAGCGCTGTCCATCGTGGAAAACGCGCTGACGGCCAACGGCAACAAGATCGACGCCATCGTCGCCTCGAACGATGGCACGGCCGGTGGCGCCATCCAGGCCCTGGCCGCGCAAAAACTCGCTGGCAAGGTGCCCGTCTCGGGCCAGGATGCCGACCTGGCGGCGGTGAAACGCGTCATCGCCGGCACGCAGTCGATGACCGTCTACAAGCCGTTGAAAACCATCGCTGCGGAAGCGGCCAAGCTGGCCATCCAGCTGGCGCGCAATGAAAAGCCGGCCTACAACTCCAGCTATGACAACGGCCTGAAAAAGGTCAGCACGGTGCTGCTGAAACCAACACCGCTGACCAAGGCGAATGTGAACATTCTCGTCGATGACGGTTTTTATACCAAGGCGCAGCTGGGTAATTGATCACCCACTTGATGTCGGCTTACGCGCTGCGCGCTAAGCCGACCTACGATTGCCCGCATCGGCCGTTATCCGATAATCGCCGGCTCCGGAAACGCCGGTTGTGGTGTCGGCCGTCCGCATCGACCGTAGGTCGGATTAGCGACGCCTTGGCGTCGCGTAATCCGACATTTCCCCCCCGTATCCGCAACGAGAGTGAGCATGTCCGACTATCTGCTTGAAATGAAAGGCATCGTCAAACAGTTTGGCGACGTCCGCGTAGGCGGTGTCCGCGCGCTGGACGGCATCGACCTGCAGGTGCGGGCCGGCGAGTGCATCGGCTTGTGCGGCGAGAATGGCGCCGGCAAGTCGACCCTGATGAAGGTGCTGTCCGGCGTCTATCCGCATGGCACCTGGGATGGCGAGATCCTGTGGGAGGGCCAGCCCCTGCGCGCGCAATCGATCCGCGACACGGAAGACGCGGGCATCATCATCATCCACCAGGAACTGATGCTGGTGCCGCAGCTGTCCGTGGCCGAGAATATCTTCATGGGCCGCGAGCTCACCCTGCCAGGCGGGCGCATGCATTACGCGGCCATGTACAAGCGCGCCGACGAGCTGCTGCGCGAATTGAAGATACCCGAACTGAACGTGGCGCAGCCCGTGATGAATTACGGCGGCGGCCACCAGCAGCTGGTGGAAATCGCCAAGGCGCTCAACAAGAATGCGCGCCTGCTGATCCTCGACGAGCCGTCATCGTCGCTGACGGCGTCGGAAATCGCCGTGCTGCTCGATATCCTGCGCGCTCTGAAAGCCAAGGGCGTCACCTGCATCTACATTTCGCACAAGCTCGATGAAGTGGCGGCCATCTGCGACACCATCGTCGTCATCCGCGACGGCAAGCATATCGCCACCACGCCGATGGCGCAGATGAACGTCGAGCGCATTATCGCGCAGATGGTGGGCCGCGAAATGAGCCAGCTGTACCCGCAACGCGCGCAGCCGGCACCTATCGGGGAAGTGCTGTTCGAGGCGCGCCACGTGAGCTGCATCGATGCCGACAACCCGCAGCGCAAGCGCGTCGACGATGTGTCATTCACCCTGCGCAAAGGCGAGATCCTCGGCATCGCCGGCCTGGTGGGGGCGGGGCGCACGGAGCTTGTCTCGGCCCTGTTCGGCGCCTACCAGGGGCCGTGCCAGGCCGAAGTGTGGCTCGATGGCCGCCGCATCGACACTGCGTCTCCGCAAAAGGCCATCGCCATGGGCCTGGCCATGGTGCCGGAAGACCGCAAGCACCACGGCATCGTGCCGGACCTGGACGTGGGGCAGAACATCACGCTGGCCGTGCTGGAGCAATTCGCGCGTGCCACGCGCATCGATGGCGAGGCGGAACTGGCGGCCGTGCGCGGCGAGATCGCCCAGCTGGAACTCAAAACAGCCAGTCCGTCGCTGCCCATCACGAGTCTGTCGGGCGGCAACCAGCAAAAGGCCGTGCTGGCGAAGATGCTGCTGACGCGCCCGCGCGTGCTGATCCTCGACGAGCCCACGCGCGGCGTCGATGTGGGCGCCAAATATGAAATCTACAAATTGATGCTGGCGCTGGCCGACCGGGGCGTGGCCATCATCATGGTCTCGTCGGAACTGGCCGAAGTGCTGGGCGTGTCGGACCGCGTGCTGGTGATGGGCGAAGGCCGCTTGCGCGGCGACTTTATCAACGATGGCCTGAGCCAGGAAACCGTGCTGGCGGCAGCGCTGGACCAGCGTCCTGCGCCCGCCAGCAACACCGCAAACAAGGAACCCGCAGCATGAAACCGCACAGTATCAAACAGCTGTTCACCCAATACAAGATGCTGGCCCTGCTGATCGCCGTGGCGCTGATCTGGGCCTTCTTTTCGTGGAAGACGCAGGGCAGTTTCCTCACGCCGCGCAACCTGTCGAACCTGCTGCGCCAGATGTCCGTCACCGGCATCCTCGCCTGCGGCATGGTGCTGGTGATTATCGCCGGCGAGATCGACCTGTCCATCGGTTCCCTGCTGGGGCTATTGGGCGGCATCGCCGCCGTGCTGGACGTGACGCAGCATTGGCCGCTGGCGCTGAACCTGGCGGCCGTACTCGGCTGCGGCCTGGTGATCGGCCTCTTGAATGGCTACCTGACGGCGTACCGGGGCATCCCCTCCTTCATCGTGGGCCTGGGCGGCATGCTGGCGTATCGCGGCGTCCTGCTGGGCATCACGGGCGGCATCACCATCGCCCCCGTCTCCGAGCCGATGGTTTATCTGGGGCAGGGCTACCTGCCGGCATTGCCCGGCATCGTGCTGGGCGTCGGCCTGTTCCTGCTGGCCGCCTTCCTGACGTGGCGTGCGCGCGCCAGCCGCGCGCAGCATGGCTTGCCGCAGACGGCGCCCTGGGCCGACGGCTTGCGCCTGGCCGTCATCGGCGCCGTGCTGTACGCCTTCGTGCAAACCCTGAATGGCTATGAAGGCATCCCGCTGCCCGTGCTGTTGCTGCTGGCCTTGCTGGGACTGTTCAGCTACATCACCAGCCAGACCGTGTTCGGCCGCCGCATCTATGCCGTCGGCAGCAATATGGAGGCGACGCGTTTGTCCGGCATCAACGTGAAAGCCGTCAAGCTGTGGATCTTCGGCATCATGGGCCTGATGTGCGCGCTGGCGGGCCTGATCAACACGGGCCGCCTGGCGGCCGGTTCGCCCTCGGCCGGCACCTTCAGCGAACTCGATGCCATCGCCGCCTGCTTCATCGGCGGCACCTCGATGCGCGGCGGCTCGGGCACCGTGTACGGCGCCCTGATCGGCGCGCTGGTCATGGCCAGCCTCGATAACGGCATGTCCATGCTGGACGTGGACACTTACTGGCAGATGATCGTGAAAGGCAGTATCCTCACTTTGGCCGTGTGGGTCGATGTCAGCACGCGAGCGGGGCGTAGATAGCCGTGAAACGATCTGGCACGCGAGGAGACACCATGAAGATGCCGACCGCGCACCGGATCGCGCTGCTGTTTAACGGGAATAAAATCTACGACCGCGACATCATCGCGGGCATCGCCGCCTACCTGAACACCACGCGCGTGTCGTGGGACCTGTTCCTGGAAGAGGATTTTCGCTGCCGCCTGCCTGGCATCGAGCGCTGGCAGGGCGACGGCATCATCGCCGATTTCGACGATCCCGCCGTCTGCGCGGCGCTGGCGCACAGCCGCCTGCCCGTGGTGGCCGTGGGCGGCTCGTATGCGCGCGCCGAGGATTACCCGGCCGGCATCCCGTACGTGGCGACCGATAATTTCAAGATCGTCAAGCTGGCCTATGAGCACCTGGTGGAAGCGGGCTTGACGCGCTTTGCCTGTTTCAGCCTGCCCGAGGCCGATGTCAACCGCTGGGCCCAGGAGCGCGAAACGGCGTTTTGCGCCTTGATGCAGCGCGACCACATGCGCGCCGACGTGTACCGGGGCGTCGCCACCAGCGCGCCCGCGTGGGACGAAGCGGTGGAGCAGCAGATCGCCTGGCTCAACAGCCTGGAAAAACCCGTCGGCATCATCGCCGTCAGCGACGCGCGCGCGCGCCAGCTGCTGCAAGCGTGCATGCACGCGGGCATCGCCGTGCCGGAGCAAGTGGCCCTGATCGGCATCGACAACGACCCGCTGGCGCGCATGCTCACGCGCATTCCATTGAGTTCCGTGATCCAGGGCACCGAGGAAATGGGCCGCACGGCGGCGCATTTGCTGCACCAGATGCTGAATGGCGCTCGCCTGTCCGGCACGCGCATCCTGGTGCCGCCGGCCGGCCTGAACGTGCTTGCCTCCACCTGTCACCAGCCCTTCCAGCATCCGCAGGTGATGCAGGCGCGCCACTTCATTCGCCAGTACGCCTGCCAGGGCATCAAGACGGAGCAGGTGGCCGATTACGTGGGTGTGTCGCGCTCCTCGCTTGAAGCGCACTTCCGCCAGGAACTGGGGCGCAGCGTGCACGATGAAATCCTGCATTTCAAGCTCGATGCGGCCAAGACCCTGCTGGCGCGCGGGCCGGGGCAGGTGGCCGAGGTGGCCGTGCGTTGCGGCTTTACCACGGTGCAGTACATGCATGCCGTCTTCAAGCGCGAACTCGGTTGCACGCCGCGCGAATTCCAGCAGCGCAGCGGGCCACCGCCATGACGATTTTTACCTTGCACAATGCGCGCGGCATGCGCGTGGCCATTGACGCGCACGATGCCAGCGTGCGGGCCTGGTGGGCGCCCGACCGCTATGGCCGCCTGGCCGATGTGCTGGGCGCCGCATACCCAGCGGCGCGTGCGCCCACGGGCTGGCAGTGCGCGCCGCCGGACGACGGCAAGCTGCTGCTACGCCTGGCGCACGACGGCCTGTCGGTGCGCCTGGCCTACCGGCTTGATGACGATGGCAGCCTGCACCTCGACTGCGCCGCCACGGCCGATACCATTTCCCGTTTCGCGCTTGCCGCGCCCCGCTTCAATCTGCAGGGAAGGGGGGGCGCCGTGGCCGACCATGTGCTGCGCCTGGCCGCCGACCATTATTGGCCTTGGCCTGGCGGCTGCGCCAGCGATGCTCCGCTCGATGTGGCGGGCAGCGCGTTTGACTTTCGCCAGCCGGCGCCGCTCGCATCGCGCCTGGCCTGGCCCGCGCTGGCGAACTTGCCGGGATTTGGGCATGACTTTTACTGGACGGGCAGCGGCCAGCTGCGCGAGGTGGCGCGGGTTGCCGATCCCGCTTCTGGCAGGGTCTTGCGTTTTTCCAGTAGCCAGGACAGCTGCCATCTGTCTTCCGATGGACGCTGTTTTTCCCTGCTGGCGCGGGGCGTGCAATTGCAGCCGGGACAGGTGATGCGCTTCACGCTCGCCTACCGTTTGGGCGTGCAGGATCTCGACGCGTTTGACATATCCGAACCGGTATCAATGATGTCAAATAAGTGATTGGTCAGATATGCGGGGCAGTTCTACCATGGGGTAGTTTTTCCCTCATTTATTTTTGCCCTTAGCGACGCTGCGAACCTGCCCATGAACATACTCACCATCGATGCCGGCACCACCAATACGCGTACCTTGCTGTGGCGCGCCGGCGCTGTCGTCGCCCAGGCGCAGCTGGAAACGGGCGTGCGCAATACCGCCATCGATGGCCATAACGGCGCGCTGAAACAGGCGCTGCGCGACACCATCGCCAGCGTGCTGGCCAGCGCCGGCATCGCGCTGTCCGCCGTGGACCTGGCGCTGGCCTCGGGCATGATCAGCTCGCCCATGGGCGTGCAGGAAGTGCCGCATTTGCCGGCGCCCGCCGGTCTTGCCCAACTGGCGCAAGGCATGCAGGCGGTGGACTTGCCCGACGTGCTGGCGCAGCCCCTGTGGCTGATTCCAGGCGTGCGCAACCAGCATGGCGCCGTCGGCCTGCATAACGTCGAGGCGATGGACATGATGCGCGGCGAAGAGACGGAAGTCGTCGCGCTGCTCGAGCGCCTGCAGTTGCGCGGCGCGGCGACCCTGATCATGCCCGGTTCGCATACCAAATTGATCAGCGTGGACGAGCAGCGCCGCATCCTCGGCTGCAGCACCACCATCGCGGGCGAGCTGCTGCAGGCGATCACGCAGCACACCCTGATCAAGCAATCGGTCGATGGCGGTTTTGCGCAAACCCTGGTGCCGAAAATGCTGCTGGCCGGCGCGGCCGCGGCGCAAAAAACGGGACTGGCGCGAGCCTGCTTCAGCGTGCGCACCTTGGGCCAGTTCAGCGCTGTCGAATGCAATGAGCGGGCCAATTTCCTGATGGGCGCCGTCCTCAGCGGCGACTTGCTGGCGCTGCGCAACAGCACCGCCATCCAGATGCGCCCCGATACCCCGCTCGTCATTACCGGCAAACCCATGTTGCGCCAGGCGCTCGGCTTGCTGATCGAAGAACACGGATTTTTTTATGGCAAGCGCATCATCGTCGACGACCAGCAGCAGGCCAATCTGGCTGGTCACGGTGCGCTGCTGATCGCCGCCGCGCGCGGCTTGATTTCACGGCAGGAGACGGTATGAGTGACAACAAGAACAAGCGTCCCTTGCGTTCGCAGTCGTGGTTTGGCGGCGACGACAAGGACAGTTTTATTCACCGCAGCTGGATGAAGAACCAGGGCTATCCCGGCGACGCCTTCGATGGCCGTCCCGTCATCGGCATCTGCAATACCTGGTCCGAGCTGACGCCTTGCAATGGCCATTTCCGCGACCTGGCCGAGATGGTCAAGCGCGGCGTGCTCGAAGCGGGCGGTTTTCCCGTCGAATTTCCCGTGATGTCGCTGGGCGAGACGAATCTGCGCCCGACGGCCATGCTGTTCCGTAACCTGGCCAGCATGGATGTCGAGGAATCGATCCGCGCCAACCCGATCGACGGCGTGGTGCTGTTGACGGGCTGCGACAAGACCACCCCGGCGCTGCTGATGGGCGCGGCCAGCGTGGACTTGCCCACCATCGTGCTGTCGGGCGGCCCCATGTTGAACGGTAACTACCGGGGCAAACCGATCGGTTCGGGCACGGATGTATGGAAATTTTCCGAAGACGTGCGTGCCGGACGCATGACCTCAAACGAATTCAAGCAGGCCGAAGCGTGCATGTCGCGCTCCGCCGGCCACTGCATGACCATGGGCACGGCGTCCACCATGGCCAGCATGGTCGAGGCGCTGGGCGTGACTCTGCCCGGCAACGCGGCCATTCCCGCCGTCGATGCGCGGCGCAAGCTGCAGGCGCAGCTGACGGGCCGGCGCATCGTCGACATGGTGCATGAAGACCTGAAACTGTCGCAGATCCTCACGCGCGACGCGTTTGAAAACGCCATCATGGTCAACGGCGCCATCGGCGGCTCGACCAATGCCGTGATCCACCTGCTGGCCATTGCCGGGCGCATCGGCGTGGACATGCGCCTGGCCGACTGGGACCGCCTGGGCCGCGACATTCCCTGCCTGCTGAACCTGATGCCGTCGGGCCAGTACCTGATGGAGGATTTTTACTATGCGGGCGGCCTGCCCGTGATCATCCGCGACTTGCTGGGCACATTGCATGGCGAGGCGCTCACCGTCACGGGCGCCAGCATGGCCGTCAACGTGGCCGAGGCGGAAAATTTCAATCCCGAGGTGATCACGCCGCTGGCGCAGCCATTCAAGGACGAGGGCGGCATCGCCGTCCTGCATGGCAACCTGGCCCCGCGCGGCGCCGTCATCAAGCCTTCGGCCGCCTCGCCGGAGCTGATGCAGCACCGTGGCCGCGCCGTCGTCTTCAACAGCATCGAGCACTATAAAAAAAGAATCGACGATCCCGCGCTCGATATCGATGCCAGCTGCGTGATGGTGCTGCAAAATTGCGGCCCGCAGGGCTATCCGGGCATGGCCGAAGTGGGCAATATGGGGCTGCCGAAAAAACTGCTGGAGCAGGGCGTGCGCGACATGGTGCGCATCTCGGATGCGCGCATGAGCGGCACGGCCTACGGCACGGTGGTGCTGCACGTGGCGCCGGAAGCGGCCGTGGGCGGGCCACTGGCGCTGGTGCGCGATGGCGACATGATTGAACTCGACGTGGCAGGGCGGCGTTTGCACCTGGATGTCGACGAGGCCGAGCTGGCGCGCCGGCGCGCAGAGTGGCGCGCTCCCGAGCCGGCCATGAAGGGCGGCTACCAGTCCATGTACATCAAACACGTGACGCAGGCCGACGAAGGCGCGGACCTGGACTTTCTCGTCGGCTGCCGGGGTTCGGCCGTGCCGCGCGAATCACACTAAAAGAGGAAAAATGATGGGGACACGGGCCCAATTACTGGTCGATGCGCAGAATTTTCTCGGCGAAGGTGTGCGCTGGTGCGAACGCAGCGGCCGCGTTTTCTGGACGAATATCGAAGGCTGCCAGCTGCATGCGCTGGTGCTGGACACGGGCGAACGCCAGAGCTGGGCCATGCCCGAGCGCCTGGCATGCTTCGCGCTGACGCACAGCGACGAGGTGCTGCTGCTGGGACTGGCCTCCGGACTGGCGTGGTTTGACGCGCGCAGCGGGGCCGTCACGCCCTTGCACACGGTGGAGGGTGACTTGCCCATGACGCGCCTGAACGATGGCCGCTGCGACCGCCAGGGGCGCTTTGTCTTCGGCACGCTCGATGAGCGCCCGTGCCGCGATGCGATCGCCAGCTTTTACCGCCTCAACCTGGACTTGAGCCTGGAGCGCTTGCCGCTGCCGCCCATCGCCATCTCGAACAGCATCTGCTTCAGCGTCGATGGTACGGCCATGTATTTTTGTGATTCGATGAAGAAGGTGATCTACCGCTGGGACGATTACCTGGGCGGCGACGCCAGCCGGGTACGCGTGTTTGCCGTGCTCGATCCCGGCCCCGGCGCGGCCGACGGCGCCACCATCGATGCGCACGACCACTTGTGGAGCGCGCAATGGGGCGCGGGACGTGTATTGCGCTTCGCGCCGGATGGCAGCGTCGAGCGCGCGATCACCTTGCCCGTCTCGCAGCCCAGCTGCGTGAGCCTGGGCGGCCCGCACTACGACGAATTGTTCGTCACCACCGCTCAGGAGAGTTTGACGCCGGCCCAGCTGGCGGGCGAACCGCTGGCCGGGGGATTGTTTCATGCGCGCCAGGTGGACGTGCGCGGTTTGCCGGAAGTGCGCTTTGGCGCCCTGCCGGCCTGACAGGAGAAGGCATATGCAAAAACATACGATTTTCGAAGGTATCCTGGAACGGGGCATGGTCGGCATCGTGCGCGCCGGCTCGCCCGATGCGGCCGTGCAGATTGCCGAGGCATGCATCGCCGGCGGCATCACGGCGCTGGAAGTGGCCTTCACCACGCCCGATACCCTGGGCGTGCTGCGCACCTTGCGCGAACGCCATGGTCATGAGGTACTGCTGGGCGCGGGCACGGTGCTCGATACGGAGACGGCGCGCGCCGCCATCCTGGCCGGCGCGCAGTTCATCATCTCGCCCGGCGTGAACGTGGAAACCATCGCGCTGTGCCAGCGCTACCAGGTGCTGGCCATGCCGGGGGCGATGACGCCGACGGAAATCGTCACGGCCCTGCAGGCGGGCGCCGACATCGTCAAGGTCTTCCCCGCCGAGATGTTCGGCCCCGCCTACATCAAGGCCCTGCGCGCGCCCCTGCCGCAAGCGCCGTTGATGCCGACGGGCGGCGTGACGGTGGAGAACCTGCATGCATGGTTTGCCAGCGGCGCCGTGGCCGTGGGCATCGGCAGCAGCCTGAGTGGCCCGGGCGCCACGGGCGACTATGCGGCCGTGACGGCGCGCGCGCAAGCTTTCGTGGCGCAGCTGGCGCTCATACGCACGGCTAAGTCTTCTGGCTAGCTCCCGCGACGGGATAATTCTGCTACGCTAGGCGGGCAATGTCGCACGCCTAACTACGCCCCGAATATGCCCAACATCGCCCGCATCCTGCAAGACAGCCGCATCATCGCCATCGTCGGCATGTCCGACAAGCCCGAACGCGCCAGTCATGAAGTGGCAGATTACCTGCTGCAGCATGGCTACCGCGTGCTGCCCGTCAATCCGGCCCTCGCCGGCAAGGAAGTGCTGGGCCAGCGCGCCTATGCCACCCTGACGCAGGCTGCCGCTGCCGTGGCGCCGGCGCGCATCGATATCGTCGACTGCTTCCGCAAGTCCGACGATATCCTGCCCATCGCCGAGGAAGCCATCGCCGTCAAGGCAGGCTGTTTGTGGCTGCAGCTCGATATCATCAACGAGCCGGCGGCGCAGCTGGCGCGGGCGGCTGGCCTGGACGCGGTGATGGACCACTGCACAAAAATTGAGCACCGCAAGCTGGCGGTGGCGGCATGAAGGCGCGCACGCAATTTCGCGCCGGCCAGGGCTTCGAGCTGAACGAGGAATTCGCCGGCAAGCGCCTGCTGGGCGCCGCCACCAAGGCGGCGAACAAGAAGCTGACCCCAGCCCAGTGCAAGGCCCTGGACCGCGAGGAAACCGTGGCCCTGACGGCGCAGATCGCCGAGTGCCAGAGCATGCTGTATGCACAGCACAAGAAAAAAGTGCTGCTGGTCCTGCAGGGCATGGATACCTCGGGCAAGGATGGCACGGTCAAGGCGATCTTCAGCAATATCAACCCGATGGGCATCCGCGCCGTGGCGTTCAAGGGCCCCACCGATATCGAACTGGCGCACGACTACCTGTGGCGCGTGCACCAGCACGTGCCCGTCAAGGGCGAGATCGCCATCTTCAACCGCAGCCACTACGAAGATGTGCTGATCACGCGGGTCCAGGACATGATCGACAAGGCCGAATGCCAGCGCCGCTACGCGCAGATCCGCGATTTCGAGCGCATGCTGAGCGAAACGGGCACCGTCATCCTGAAAGTCTTCCTGCATATTTCGAAGGACGAGCAACGCGGAAGGCTGCAGGAGCGGCTTGACGATCCCGACCGCCAGTGGAAGTTCGATCCCAACGATATCGCCCAGCGCAAGAAGTGGGGTGGCTATCAGCGCGCCTATGAAACGGCGATCCGCGAGACCGATGCCGATCACGCGCCGTGGTACGTGGTGCCGTCGAACTCCAAGACGCAGCGCAACCTGGTGGTCGCTTCGCTGCTGCTCGAAACGCTGCAGGGCATGAAGCTGGAATACCCGGCGCCGGACCCGAAACTGTCGTCTTTCAAGGTCGAGTAGAGGCGAGGGCAGTTCAGCGCTGCGCCTGCGGAATCGGCCGCGCTGTGGCATAGTATCCCTCGTCGATAATTCAAACCAGACCGGAGATCCATATGCTGCAGTTGAAAGATCCTACCTTGTTGCGTCACCAGGCTTACGTGAATGGAGCCTGGGCGGATGCCGATGGTGGCCAGACGATTAATGTGAGCAATCCCGCCACCGGCGAGCATATCGGCACGGTGCCACTGATGGGCGCCGCCGAGACGCGCCGCGCCATCGAGGCGGCCAATGCCGCCTGGCCTGCCTGGCGCAAGAAGACGGCCAAGGAACGCGCGGCCGTGCTGCGCCGCTGGCATGACCTGATCCTGGAAAACGCCGACGACCTGGCGCTGATCATGACCACCGAGCAGGGCAAGCCCTTGCCGGAAGCGAAGGGCGAAGTGCAGTTCGGCGCCTCGTTCATCGAGTGGTTTGCCGAAGAAGGCAAGCGCGTCGCGGGCGACACCCTGCAATCGCCATGGCCGGACCGCCGCCTGGTCATCACCAAGGAGCCGATCGGCGTGTGCGCCGCCATCACACCGTGGAATTTCCCCGCCGCCATGATCACGCGCAAAGTCGGCCCGGCCCTGGCCGCCGGCTGCCCGATGGTCTTGAAACCGGCCGAAGCAACACCGTTTTCCGCGCTGGCGCTGGCCGTGCTGGCCGAGCGCGCGGGCGTGCCTGCGGGCGTGTTCAGCATCGTCACGGGTGCGCCGAAAGACATCGGCGGCGAAATGACCTCGAACCCCATCGTGCGCAAGCTGACGTTTACGGGCTCGACCCAGGTGGGCCGCTTGCTGGCCGAGCAATGCGCGCCAACGATCAAGAAACTCTCGCTGGAACTGGGCGGCAACGCGCCGTTCATCGTCTTCGACGACGCCGATCTGGATGCGGCAGTGGAAGGCGCCATCGCCTCGAAATACCGCAACGCTGGCCAGACTTGCGTTTGCGCCAACCGCCTGTACGTGCAGGACAGCGTGTATGACGCGTTCGCCGAAAAACTGGTGGCCGCCGTGGCCAAGCTGAAGGTGGGCAATGGCATCGAGGCGGGCGTCACGCAAGGCCCGCTGATCGACGCCAAGGCTGTGGCCAAGGTGGAAGAGCACGTGGCCGATGCCTTGGCCAAGGGCGGTCGCCTGCTGGCCGGCGGCAAGCGCCATGCGCTGGGCAATGGCTTCTTCGAGCCGACCATCATCGCCGACGTGACGAACGACATGCGCGTGGCCACCGAAGAAACCTTCGGTCCGCTGGCGCCGCTGTTCCGCTTCAAGACCGACGATGAAGTCATCGCCCTGGCGAACAACACGGAATTCGGCCTGGCCGCCTACTTCTATTCGCGCGACATCGGCCGCATCTGGCGCGTGGCAGAAGGCCTGGAAACGGGCATGGTCGGCGTCAACACGGGCCTGATCTCGAACGAGATCGCGCCCTTCGGCGGCGTCAAGCAATCGGGCCTGGGCCGTGAAGGGTCGACCTATGGTATCGAGGACTATCTCGTTATCAAATACATCTGCATGGGCGGTATCTAAGGCCGCTTAACGTGAGCCGCGGCGCGATCTAGGATGCTTGATTAAATCTACTGCGCGGCGCGCTTTCTGGCCTGCGATGCTCGCTGCCTCGGCGGCCCCGTACCAAGTACAGCTGCGCTTCTTAGCCAGATGGGGGCGCCGAGCCTCGTTGCCGCTCGCTACGATTTTCTCAAGCATCCGTGACGTCTGTTATCGACGGCTGTTGCGAGCCGATCCTAACCTGTCCAGCATGCCCTTGACCGCTTCCATCTGCGTGCCGCTCTTGCGGTAGAAATCCGGGTCGATCGGATTGATGCTGGTGTAGCCCCAGAAATCCCAGCAGCCTTTCGGGTTGTACGGGTAGACGGGGCTCGGTTCGGCCTGCGGATACAGCACGATGATCTTGTTGGCGTCCGCCACCTGGTTGTAGCCGGTGCTGGTATAGAAGCGGTCGCCGATCGCCTGCGTCGTTTGCAGGCAGCCGTGGAACACCACGTGCACGCGGCAGCTCTCGCTGTCGCAGGCTTTCGGGATGTAGGCGTAGCCCGTATTGTTCATGCTGGAGTACGCGTTCTGGATGAAGCTGCGCTGGTTGAAGGCGATCAGCTTGCCCGTCAGGGTGGTCGACGAGGGTTGCAGGTCCGGGTACAGGTGCTGCAGGATGTCGCGCGCCTGCACGAAGTCGCAGTCGTTGATGAAGGGCGACTCCGTCACGGCGCACGGCTTGTCCTGATTGTTGTCTGTGATGATGGCATGGCCCGCACCGACCGTATCGACGAAGCGGATCTGCGCCGCCGGCGTGCCCGCCAGTTGATAGAATTTTTCCACCTGCTCGACCACCGGCCGCGTCACGGTCTGGTCTTTCGTTCCGCTGAACAGATATACGCGCTGGCGTTTCAGGTTGGCCGTGTCGTCGATGAGACGGGCGCGCGCAAAATCGTTCGCCGCGCGCAGCAATTCGCTGGCGACAGGCGGCGCCACCTGTGCGCTGCCCGGATTCATGCAGGTGGTCAGGGCATTCGTCAGGTAGGGAATGTAGGGAAAGCGGCCCGGCTGGCCCGAGCAGAAATACGGGCCACCGGCGATGATGCCGGCGCCGGCCACCGTGGCCGAGTAGGCGACGGCAAATTGCGCCGCCATGAAACCGCCCGAGGACAGGCCCGATACGGTGGTCTGGCTCAGGTCGGCCTGGTAGGCGGGCAGGGCGGCGGCATCCTTGCTCGCGGCGGGCTTGACGGCTTTGGCCGTCGTGACGGTGTGTGCGCTTGCTGGCGCCAGGACGAGCAGGCTGGCGGCCAGCAGGGTGGTGGTTAGTGTGGTCAGGTGCGCGGTCAGGTGCGGGAAGGGCATGGTGGCTCCACAAGGCAAGGGCAGGAAGGCCGAGCATAGGTAAAAAAACTGTGCGTTGGGCAAGTACTGCACGGTCGTTGATGTCGCTCAAGCTATCGCTGTTGTTGTGGCCCTCATGCGCGTGGGCGGCGTTTGGCATAGAATGGTTTTTTTCCGTTCAACCATGGTGCCCTTCATGTCCAAGACCCTTGCCCAGCTGTTTGCGCTGACCACCCTTGCCGCCGGCGCCAGCCTGGCCTTGCCGGCCCATGCCGCCGACACCGCGCCAACTGCCGCCGCGCCAGCGGCCTGTCCCGCCATCCTCAAGCAGACCTTCAACCGTTTGCAGGATGAGGCACCGCAAAACCTGTGCCAGTACGCGGGCAAGGTCGTGCTGGTGGTGAATACGGCCAGTTATTGCGGTTTTACCAATCAGTATGAAGGGCTCGAAGCGCTGTACGCCAAGTACGGCAGCAAGGGCCTGGTGGTGCTGGGTTTCCCGTCGAACGATTTCGGCAAGCAGGAGCCCGGCAACAGCAAGGAAATCGCCGATTTCTGCTACAACACCTATGGCGTGAAGTTCCCCATGTTCGCCAAATCGGCGGTTTCCGGCCCCACGCCGAATCCGTTGTACGTGGACCTGATCAAGCAGACGGGCAAGACGCCGGCATGGAATTTCCATAAATACCTGATCGACCGCCACGGTAAAGTGGTGGAAAGCTTCCCCAGCAAGGTGACGCCGGACGACAAGAAACTCGTTGGCGCGGTGGAAAAAGCGCTGGCACTGTAAGTTGCCGACACACAAGCAGGCTTGATCGCCTGCTTTTTTTAATGCCGCGCTTGTCGTATTGCCATCATTGTCCTAAGCTGGTTGTTCGCGTTTGTCACAACAGAGGAGAACATCATGGCGTATGTCGATGGATTTGTGGTGCCCGTACCGAAAGCCAAGCTCGATGCTTACCTGGCCATGTCGCGTAGTTGCGGCGCCGTCTGGCGCGAATATGGCGCGCTGGAATTTCGCGAATGCGTGGGCGACGATGTCAAGCCGGGCAAGCTGACCTCGTTCCCGCAGGCGGTGGACTTGCAGGATGGCGAAGTGGTGGTGTTTTCCTGGATAGTGTTCGAATCGCGCGCCAAGCGTGATGAAATCAACGACAAGGTCATGCAAGATCCCCGCCTGGCCGAGATGATGGACCCGGCCAAGCTGCCGTTCGATGGCAAGCGGATGATCTACGGCGGCTATGAAATGCGCATAGATGCTTAAAGGATAAGCTTGGCCGGCAACGCGCCGCGCAGCGCATTGCACACCACGATGGCTTCTGCCTGCGCCAGCATGGCGCGCGTGATGATGGCTTCCTGTGCGTTCCAGGCGGGATCGGCCAGCATGGCCGCGCGCTGCACGCCGGGCAGCAAGCCGCAGGACAGGGGCGGCGTGTGCCAGCGGCCATCGAGCCGGACGAAGACATTGCTGCGGCCACCCTCCGTCAGCTCGCCCCGTTCGTTAAAGAACAGCATGTCGAAGCCGCCTTGCGCCTCGGCCGCGCGCCAGGCTGCGTCATAGCGCGCACGCACGCTGCTCTTGTGGCGCAGGAACAGGTCGTCCGCTGTGGTGGCGTCGGGCGCCAGCAGGATGTTGACCGTGTCCGGCAAGACGGTGAGGGCACCGCTTTGCACTGTGAACTGGCCATCCTGGCGCAGCGCCAGGCGCAGGCGGAAGGGGACATCGTCGGGGCGCGCCGCGCAGGCCGCCTGCAGCGCGGCGCGGGCAGCGTCCGCATCCCAGATAAAACCGAAGTAGGCGCAGGAGGCGGCCAGGCGCGCCAGGTGGCGCTCTTGCTGGCGGCAGCCATAGTCACGGCTGGCGTGCAGGGTTTCGAACAGTTCGAAGTCGTTCGTGAGGCCCGTGAGGAAGCGGGCCTTGAGCTGGCATTCCGCAAATTCATCGAGCGGGTCGCTGTCGAGCACGATGCCGGCGCCGACGCCCATTTCGCCGCGCCGCAGGCCGCCAGGGCCAGCCGCTTGCAGGGCCAGCGTGCGGATCGGCACGGACATGCAGAAGTCGCCCACCGCGTGGGCGGTGCCAGCGTTTGGTGGATCGAACCAGCCGATGGCGCCCGTATAGATGCCGCGTGGTGCGGGTTCCAGTTCGGCGATGATTTCCATGGTGCGGCGTTTCGGCGCGCCCGTGATCGAGCCGCATGGATACAAGGCCTGGAAGATGTCGGCCAGGCTGGCGTCGCCGCGCAGGCGCGCCTGCACGGTGGAGGTCATTTGCAGCACGCTGCTGTAGCGCGTCACCTGGAACAGGGCCGGCACCCTGACGGAGCCCGTGACGGCGATGCGGCCGATGTCGTTGCGCAGCAGGTCGACGATCATCAGGTTTTCCGCGCGATTCTTCGGATCGTGGGCCAGGGCCCTGGCGCGGCGCGCATTTTCTTCCACCTGTTCGGCAGGAGCGGCCGGTGCCGTGCCTTTCATGGGACGCGCCGTCAACTCGCCTTGCGCATGGCGCACGAACAGCTCCGGCGACAGCGACAGCAGGGCGCCGCCATCAGGCAGCATCACCAGCGCGCCATACGGCACGGGCTGGCGCGCGCGCAGCCGCGCATACAGGGCCAGGGGCGAACCGAAGGCGTCGAAGCGCAAACGATACGTGTAGTTGACCTGGTAGGTGTCGCCGGCCACGATGTAGTCGTGGATGCGCTGCAGCGCTTGCGTAAATTGCGCCTGGTCGACATTCGCGTGGATATCGGCCACGCCGGCCGGCGCGGCGTTCGCGTGAAGGCGTGCGTCCAGCCACTGCGCCACATCGTCTTGCGACAGCTGCGTGCAATGCTCAAAGACGAGCACTTGCGCCAGCGGCGGCGCACCGGGGCCGGCCGCGCGCGGCGGCATGGCCAGCAAGTGCGCGCCCAGCTCGTAGCTGCACACGCTGACGGCGTACTGGCCGCGTTCCAAGGCCCCTTGCAGCCCTTCGAGCAGGGCCGGCCACTGCTCCCCCTCGGTGCACCGCAAGACCGCCGCCAGGCCCGTGTACAGGCGCGAACCGGCGCCGGGTGTGCTGGCGTCGTCGAGCAGGGCGAAACAGTCGGTATGCATGGGGACAACTGGGGCGGTGACTTACCCCAGCAGCATGGCGATTTGCAGCGCCGCGTCCTGGGATGGATTGATCTTGAAGCCGCTCTTGGCGTAGCGGTGCCAGCGTCCGATGACGAAGCTGACGATCAGGGTGGCGCGCGCCGCCACTTCGCTTTCCTTGCCATGGCCTTCGGCGGCGGCCACGCGCAAGGCCTGCTTGAGCGCCAGTTCCACGCGGTCGTAGAACTGGTTCATGCGCACTTGCAGGCGCTCGTCCTCATTCACCAGCGCATCGCCGATCAGCACGCGCGTCATGCCCGGATTGCTGATGGCGAAATTGAGCAGCATGCCGACGATGTCGCGCGTCTGCGTCATGCCGTCGCTGTGCTTTTCCGCGATCTGGTTGATCAGGCCGAAAACGCTCGACTCGATGAATTCGATCAGTCCTTCGAACATTTGCGCCTTGCTGGCGAAATGGCGGTACAGGGCCGCTTCCGACACGGCCAGTCTGGCCGCCAGTGCGGCCGTGGTGATCTTTTCGCCTTTCGGCTGCTCCAGCATTGCGGCGAGGGCCTGAAGAATTTGTAGCCTGCGTTGGCCCGGCGGTGTGCTTGCCATATTTTCTCTTGTCGTTAAAAAAAATGCTGCCTTGATGGGGCGTTCCGTCACCGCCGCTAGCGGTGCGGCTTCCGGCGTCAACCGGAAGCCCAGGAGTCCCCTTCAGCGCAGACGGTGAAGGCGGCGTGCCAAATGCCGGACAGATTTTACTTTGACATCGACGTAAGCGGGGCGATTTAACGCTCTGGGCAGCTTTGCCACGCCGATCGGATCGGCCATTTTCAGGTATTGCGTGACCCAGACCGTGCGCAAGCCCAGTCTTTTTGCGCCCTTCAGGTTGGCCAGGGTGTCTTCCACCAGGATGCAGCGGCCAGGGCGGATCTGGTGCTTGCGCATCAGTTTGCGCAGCATCAGGGTCGATGGCTTGGGCCGCAGCTGGCGGTGCACATGCATCGCCTCGATGGCGATATGCTGCGCAAAGTGCCGGTGCAGGCCCAGATGGCGCATCACGTCGCTCGAGTAGCGCAGCGGCGCGTTGGTAAGTAAAATTTTACGGCCAGGCAGGCGTTTGAGTAAAGCCCCCAGCCCCCGCTCGGCGCGTATCATGGCGCGCAAATCGTCGAACGCGTGCGTCTCGTGGAGGAAGTGCGCTGCCTGCACCTGATGGTGCTTGACCATGCCCAGCAGGGTGGCGCCATAGCGGTGCCAGTAGGCCGCGCGCGCCGCATTGACGATGGCGTCGTCGGCTGGCGTCACACCGTCGCCCAGCACGCGGGCAATATACGTGTTCATATTGGCCGTGATGGTGGGGAAGATGGCGTGCGAGGCATTGTGCAGCGTGTTGTCGAGGTCAAACAGCCAGACCGGCGACGAGCGGTTAAGATGGGACACAGGCACAGGCGTCTTTAGGCAAGATGATAAGCAAGATGAAAAATTCAACAATCAGGAAAACCATGCGAAGCCAGATTATAGTGATGTTTTGCGGATTATTCTTGCTGCCGTTGCCGGCGGCCTTGGCGGAAGCGGCGCCCGTGGCGCAAAACCGGGGCGCCCTGTTCAGGGTGCAGGACGCGGGCCACACCCTGTATTTGTTCGGCACCATCCACGTCGGCGCACCCGACTTTTATCCGCTTGAGCCGACGCTGACGCAGGCATTGGAAGGCGCCGGGGCACTGGCGCTGGAGATCGATCCCGGCGCCGACCCGCGCGCCGCCCTGCGCGCCGTGCTGAAATACGGCATGGAGGCACCGGGCAGCCAAGTGCCGGCCGACTGCCGCCAGACCCTGGCGCCGCGTCTGGCGCCGCTGTTGCAAAAATACGGTATAGCGCCCGAAGCGGTGGCGCCGATGAAACCGTGGATGCTGGCCAGCATGCTGGCCATCGGCGAGTTTTCCAAGCTCGGCTACCGCTCCGACCTGGCGGTCGACAATTATCTGTCGCAGCAGGCCAGGGCGCGCAAGATCCCCGTGCTGGAACTCGAATCGATGGAAGGCCAGCTGGCGCTGTTTGGCGCCATGACGCCGGTCGACCAGTGCCGCTTCCTGGAAGACGGCGTGGCCTCGATCGAGGACCAGGAACAAAGCCAGGAAGCGCGCGAGATCGCCAACGCCTGGCGCACGGCCGATGCGGCCGCCTTCGACAAGCTGGCCGCCAAAGCGGCGACAGACCCCTCGTTTGCCGCGCAATTCGTGCAAAAGGTGTTGTTAGATGGCCGCAACCCGGCCCTGGCCGACGGCATCGCCAAATTGCTGGCACGCGAAAAGTCCAGCCTGGCCGCCATCGGCGTGCTGCACCTGGTCGGAACGAAAAGCGTGCCGGACTTGTTGCGTCAGAAGGGCTTGAAGGTCGAGCGGGTGTATTGAGTTTTGACGACAGAAGGCAGAAGAGATAGCGCTAGCTCAGCCGCGCAACAACTGGCGGCAGAGCAGATGGAAAAATGTTCAGGGCAAGGCGTCCTGACGAAGACAGTACGAATGTACGGCGAGGAAGGACAACGCCGCCATGGACATTTTTACAGCTGCGGGGAAAGGATACTGGTGCCCTTGACGTGGATCGAACACGTGGCCTCTCCCTTACCAAGGGAGTGCTCTACCACTGAGCTACAAGGGCAAATTAAAAGCGGCGCCAGGTGATCTGCGCCGCCAAACTACTCGCTGTGATGCATTGCGATTTTTTTAGTGCGAACGGATCATAGTACCAAAAGCCTGCTCGGTCAACACTTCCAGCAATAATGAGTGTTCGATGCGGCCATCGATGATGTGCACCGTGTTCACGCCGGACTTGGCGGCGTCGAGCGCGGACGAGATCTTCGGCAGCATGCCGCCCGAGATGGTGCCATCGGCGAACATCTCGTCGATTTCACGCGCCGACAGGTCGGTCACCAGGTTGCCCTGCTTGTCCTGGACGCCAGCGATGTTGGTCATCATGATCAGCTTTTCCGCTTTCAGGATTTCCGCGATCTTGCCGGCTACCACGTCGGCGTTGATGTTGTAAGCCTGGCCATCCTGGCCGAAACCGATAGGCGAAATGATGGGAATGAAGGCATCGTCCTGCAGCGCCTTGACGACGGCCGGGTTGATCGCATCGATCTCGCCGACAAAGCCGATGTCGAGGAATTCGCCCGGATGTTCGCGGTCCGGCATCTGCATCTTGCGCGCGCGGATCAAGCCGCCATCCTTGCCCGTCAGGCCGACAGCCTGGCCGCCGTAATGGTTGATCAGCATGACGATATCCTGCTGCACTTCGCCGCCCAGCACCCACTCCACCACTTCCATGGTTTCTTCATCGGTGATACGCATGCCTTGCACGAAGGTGCCTTGCTTGCCGATTTTTTTCAGCGCGTTGTCGATCTGCGGTCCGCCGCCGTGCACCACCACCGGGTTCATGCCGACCAGCTTGAGCAGGATGACGTCGCGCGCGAAGCCGTGCTTCAGGCGTTCGTCCGTCATGGCATTGCCACCGTATTTGATGACGATGGTCTTGCCATGGAAATTGCGAATGTAGGGAAGGGCCTCGGCCAGAATCTGCGCCTTGATTTGTGGCGACACCGCCGTCAAGTCGTCATTCATGTCCAGGTTCAAGTTAGCTAGTTGATTCATGGCGAGTCCGGAAAATAGATTGGTGAGATTTTACAGGGAAGAAGAAAATCCTGGAGGCATTATAGGGAGATCTTGTTGTATTTTCCCTGATGATCCTATAGTCTGGCCCGATATGTCCCCCAGCCAGCCCTTTTACTGCCAGTTACATCTGCGTCGCATCCCGGCGCAGCATGACACACACTTGCCAATTCAAACACAGTCATGAGCGTATGCACCCTCTGTGGCGCCACCTTCCAGTGTGGCCAGACTGACCCGCAGGCCAGCGGACCATGCTGGTGCGCGGCCCTGCCGCCCGCCATACCCGTGCCCGGCAATCGCGCCATCGGTTGCTGGTGCCCGGCCTGCCTGCAAGCGCATATCGCCACCCTGACACCCCCTGTAAAAACCATTACGCCGGCCAATTAAGCGCTTCGATATAAATTGCTTTGCAATAAACCTTGCATTCCGTAGGGGAATACGTTCAGACTTCAATTTTTAAGAATTTCTTATAGGAAAGTTATGCGCTTCAGGGATATCCGCATCGGCGTGCGCATCAATGCCGGTTATGCCATTTTGATCGTGCTGATGCTGGTCGTCATCGTCCTGGCTGGTGGCCGCATCTATGCCATCCGCGCCGAGACCGACGATATCCTGCAGCGCGACTGGGTCGCCGCCAAGGCCACCAGCAAGATCCATGGGCTGGCGCGCGAGGCGGCCACGCGCATCAGCAACTTGCCGAACCAGCACGAATTGGCACGGCGCCAGGCGAACCAGGCACGCCTGGAAGCGATCAAGCAAGGCATCGATGAACAGGTGCGCATCCTCGATGGTCTCGATGCGCGGCCGGACGAACGGCGCCTGCTGGAACGGATGCACCTGGCACGCAGCGACTACTATGCTTCGCTCAAGACGATGTTCGAACTGGTCGCGCGCGGCGAGGATGCTGCCGCGGAGCTGGCCATGCAGACGCAGACCTTGCCGGTGCTGGAAAAAGTGCTGCTGTACGTGGGGCAGCTCGATGACTTGCAGCAGCAACTGATACGCGACAGCGCGGCCAGGATACGCAACGATATCGATACGTCGCTGATCCTGATGGGCGGTATCGGGCTGGCAGCCCTGTTGATCGGCCTGGCCTTTGCCTGGTCGGCGCGCTCGATCACGCGTCCGCTGGGCGAGGCGGTGGCGATCGCTACGCGCGTGGCCAGAGGCGACTTCAGTTCTGTCATCGAAGTGACGTCGCGCGATGAGACGGGCGAATTGCTGCAGGCGCTGAAAAACATGAGTACCAATCTGGCCGTCGAGCAGGATCTGCGGCATGCCGTCGAAGTGGCCGAGGATGCGACCAAGATGAAGTCGGACTTCCTGGCGAATATGTCGCACGAGATCCGCACGCCGATGAACGGCATCATCGGCATGACCCACCTGGCGCTGCAGACGGAACTCACCTCGACCCAGCGCAACTACCTGGAAAAGGTGGAATCGGCCTCGAAGAACCTGCTGGCGATTATCGACGACATCCTCGATTTCTCGAAGATCGAGGCGGGCAAGATGGCCTTTGAAAAAGTCGATTTTTTCCTCGAGGACGTGCTGGCGCAGATTGCCGACCTGTCCGTGATGCGGGCCCAGGACAAGGGGCTCGAACTGCTGTTCGACATCGCCCCCGACGTGCCGAACGCATTGCAGGGCGATCCGCTGCGCCTGGGCCAGGTGCTGATCAACCTGACCAACAATGCCATCAAATTTACGGACAAGGGCGAGATCGTCGTCAGCATCCGCCTGCAGCAGCTGGAAGAACACGCTGCGGTGCTGCGTGTCGATGTGCGCGACACGGGCATCGGCCTGACGCCGCCCCAGCGCAGCAAATTGTTCCAGGCATTTACCCAGGCCGACACGTCCACCACGCGCCACCATGGCGGCACCGGCCTGGGGCTGACCATCAGCAAGCGCCTGGTGGAAATGATGGAGGGCGAGATTGACCTGGTCAGCGAAGCGGGCGTGGGCAGCACCTTTTTCTTTACGGCCCGCTTCGGCCTGGCCGCCGTGCCGCGCGACAGCCTGCCAGTGCCGCCGCAGTTCCAGGGCCTGCGCGTGCTGGTGGTCGATGATAACCCCAGCGCGCGTGAAATTTTCGTCAACATGCTGACGGCGCTCGGTTTCGATGCGCGTGCCGTGTTTGGCGGCGTGCTGGCCATCGGTGCCGTGGCGCAGGCGCGCACCGAGGGGCGCCCGTACGGGCTGGTGCTGATGGACTGGAAAATGCCGGGCATGAACGGCCTCGATACGCTGGCCGGCATCCGTGCCGATGCCGCCGGCATCGATGCGGCACCGGCCTGCATCATGGTCACGGCCTTCCATCGCGAAGCACTGCTGGAGGCGGCGCGCCAGCGGGAATTGCCGCTCGACGGCGTATTGAACAAACCGGTCAGCGCCTCGACCCTGCTCGACCAGATATCGTTCGTGTTTGGCGGCGTGACAGGGCAGAGTCGCAAGACGCAGCGCCAGAGCAGCTACCGCGACGACGAACGCGCCCTGCGCGGCGCCTGGCTGCTGCTGGTGGAGGATAATGAGGTGAACCAGGAAGTGGCGCAGCATATTCTCAACGACGCCGGCATTCGTGTCGACATCGCGAGCAATGGCGCCATCGCGCTGGCGAAGATCGAGGAAAACGCCTATGACGGCGTGCTGATGGATTGCCAGATGCCGGTGATGGATGGCTACCAGGCCACGCGCAAGCTGCGCCAGGATCCCCGTTATTCGGATTTGCCCGTGATCGCCATGACGGCCAATGCCATGGTTGGCGACAAGGAAAAATGCCTGGACGCCGGCATGAACGATTTCATCGCCAAGCCGATCGACGTGGCGCAGCTGTTCGGTACCCTGGCGCGCTGGATCGCGCCGGCTGCGCCGCAGGAAATGGCGGTGCTGGTGGCGCAGCCGGAAGCGGAGCTGCCCGTGATCGCCGGCCTGAAAATGGCGGAGGCCATGCGGCGCGTGGGCGGCAATGCCACTTTGATGCGAAAATTGCTGGATCGTTTTGTGGAAACCCAGTTCGATGCCATGCAGCGCATCGTCGCCGCCATCGAGAACAACCAGCTCGAGACGGCAATCCGGGAAGCGCATACCCTGAAGGGCCTGGCCGGCAATATCGGCGCCGGTGGCCTGGCCGACAGCGCGGCGCGGGTCGAGCATTTGCTCAGCCTGGGATCGCATGACGGCTTGCCGCAGGCGCTGGCGGCCTGCACCCTGGCGCTCGACGAACTGTTGCCGAAGATCGTGCTGGCCATGCAGTCGCGCAGCAATGTGCCCGAGCCGGGCAACAGCGTGCTGGCTCCGGTGGACCGGGCACACCTGGAGGCGGGCTTGCGCGAACTGTCGCAACTGCTGCAGCAGGACGATGCGCAGGCCGTCAAGCATCTCGATGGCATCGGCCCCGTGCTGGTCGCGGCCGGGCAGGCGGAACATGCGCGCCAGCTGAAGCGCATGCTGGGACAATACGATTTCGAAGGTGCGCTGGCGCAGCTGGGCGAGGTGGCCGATGCGCTGGAGCTGACACTGTGACAAGGATAACTATGCAGAGCGAAGGACGGGCATGAGAGCGTCAGCAAGCAAGCCAACCATCCTGGTCGTCGACGATACGCCAGACAATATCGACCTGTTGCGCGCGGTGCTGGAAGACGATTACCGGACCAAGATCGCCGTCAATGGCGAACGGGCCCTGAAAATCGCCGCCGGCGGCGACCAGCCCGATTTGATCCTGCTCGACATCATGATGCCGGGCATGAGTGGCTACGATGTGTGCCGCGCGCTGAAGGCCGATCCCGCCACGGCCGGCATACCCGTGATTTTTGTGACCGCCATGAGCGAAGTGGCCGACGAGCAGCTGGGCCTGGCCCTGGGCGCCGTCGACTACATCACCAAGCCAATTTCAGCGCCCATCGTGCTGGCCCGTATCAAGACGCAGCTGGCGATGAAGCAGATGCAGGATTTTTTGCGCGACCAGAATCATTACCTGGAAACGGAAGTCGAGCGCCGGGTGCAGGAAGTGGCGGCGCTGCAGGACGTCACGATACACGCCATGGCTTCGCTGGCCGAGACGCGCGACAGCGAGACGGGCAACCATATCCGCCGCACCTCGCACTACCTGAAGGCGCTGGCCGAGAAAGTGCGCGACCTGCCGCGCTTCCGCGATTTTTTGACGGACAAGAATATTGAACTGCTGTTCAAGACGGCGCCGCTGCACGATATCGGCAAGGTGGGCATCCCCGACCATATTTTGCTCAAGCCGGGGCGTTTCGAGCCGCACGAAATGGCCATCATGAAGACGCACACCACCCTGGGGCGCGACGCCATCCTGGCGGCCGAGCACGAGCTGGGCATCGAGGTCGATTTCCTCAAGTACGCGAAAGAGATCGCCTACAGCCACCATGAAAAATGGGATGGCAGCGGTTACCCGCAAGGGCTGGCTGGCGAAGACATCCCGATTTCGGCGCGCCTGATGGCGCTGGCCGACGTGTATGACGCCCTGATCAGCCGGCGCATCTACAAGCAGGGCATGGAGCATGTACAGGCCGTGCAGATCATCGTCGAAGGGCGCGGTTCGCACTTTGACGCCGAGATCGTCGACGCCTTCCTGCAGATCCAGGACCAGTTCATCGCCATCTCCAGCCGCTATGCCGATGGCGTGTGCGAGATCGCCGACAAGCAGCGGCAGATCGCGCCCTACACCGAAAATATCAGCTGACGGTCTTGAAAAAGCGCAACATCTCGCGGCTGGCGTCCGGCCCTTTTCCGTCCGTGTAACTGCCGTTATCGCTGCCGCCGGACCAGGCATGGCCGGCGCCGTGGATGACCCAGTGTTCGCCCAGCGGCGAGCCATCGGCCTGGCTGTGCGTGGTGCGCGTGTAGCGGTGGCCATTCGGCACGCTGCCGTCGATGGACGCAGCCTTGGCCGCCTTGCCGCCCGCCTGGCTGCGCACGCCCTGGGCGATCAGTTCATCGCCATTGCGCGGGTTGACGGTGGTGTCGCGGTCGCCATGGAAAACGATGATGGGCACGCCACGGGCCGGCGCCTTGCGCTGGGCATTGGGCATGGCGCCGCCCTTCATGGCGGCCAACGCCGACGGCAAGTCCTGCGCCGAGGCGAAGGGCAGGCCCGAATGCACGCCGACGGCGGCAAACAGGTCGGGGTACAAGGTGCCGACGATGACGGCCATGGCGCCGCCCGCCGACAGGCCGGCGACGAACACTTCGCGTTCATTCACCGGGTAGTCGTCGATGACTTGCCGCGCGATGCCGGCGATCAGCGATGGTTCGCCCTGGTCGCGCTGCTGGTCGATGGCATTGAACCAGTTCCAGCAGCGCGAACTGTTGGCACCCTGCGTCTGCGCCGGATAGACGACAAAACATTCCTTTTCTTCGGCCAGCGCATTCATCTGCGTGCCGGCGGCGAAATCGTCGGGATTTTGCGTGCAGCCGTGCAGCATCACGATCAGCGGCATGGCCTGGCCGTGATAGCTGCTGGGGATATACAGTTTGTAGGAGCGCGTGCCCGCATGGTTGCGGTACACGCCGTCGATGAACTGCGCGCCAGCGGGCATCTGCACCGGCGTGGCGGCCGGCGCGTTGAAGCCGGGTGGGTGGAAATTCGGCAGCTCGAAGCTGGGCATGTCAAAGCTGTGCTGGCCCAGGCCGGCGGGCACGCCCAGGCGCGCCATGAAATCCTGTGCGAAATCCTGCGCCGCCTGCGCGGGCGTGGGCGGTACCGATGCCGCTTCCGGTGCGGCATCAGCTTGCGGCTGTGCTGCTCGGGCCTGCGCAGGTGGCTGATTGATATCACGCATCGGAGGCGCTTGCGTGGCTGCCGGCTGCGGCGCCAGGCCGGCGGCAGACAGCGCCTGCTGGATCGCTTCGGTGGCGGCGGCGGGGCCGCTGCCCATCAGATTACGGGTCGCTGCGCGCATCTGCGCCAACATGTTGAGAGGTAGTTTCATGACCATCCTTAACGGTGCCGCGCATCGGCCGGGTCATCGCCGCGAACCAATACGCTAGTGAATTCGCCCTGCGAGCGCCGTCTTGACGACGGTGCTGGCGTGCAGGGCACCTAATACGAAAATCGACTCGATGGTGGCCAGTGCCAGTTCCACGGAGACGTCGCTGGCGATGCTGGCCAGTCCCAGCACCTGGATCTGCAGGCGCTGGCCGGCTGCCTGGATCGCTTCCAGGTCGGCGCGCGAATAATGCTGCATGCCCAATACCAGGCTTTTACGGGCGACGGTTTGTTTCACCACGTCGGCGTGGATACCCAGCTGGTTGCGTATGGCCGTACGGATCAGATCCGTGCGGTTGGAATAAAATCCCTCCTGAACCAGCAAATCGATCTGCCCCAGGTCGATCAAGCCGAGGTTGATCGTGATTTTCTCGGATTCCCCAATTTTGGGCTTGCTGTCTTGCTTGGCCATATCTCTCCAAAAACTCCACGTGGCATCCATTTGCCATCTGTATGGATGGTAGTATAGTTGTGTAGTATCGCAAGTCAAGCAGGATCTGGCCTGATAATGTTGTAGGACGGGCACCCGCAGAGTGAGAATGGCGGCTAAATAAATTTCCGGAAGATGCGTTTTTGCTCATGCTTTCGCTTGAAAATTTATTCATAGAAACATTGCATGCCGAGGCCATCGCCTCGCCAGCGCGGTTTCGCGGCATAATGAAAGCCTTCACGTTTACCGATGCCGCTCCATGATGGTCGCTACCCCACCTCCGCCAGCCGTTCCACTCCCCTTGCCGTCGCCGGTGCCGTCGCCCTGTGTCAGCCTGTGCAAGATGAACCGCAACAGCGGCTTGTGCGAAGGCTGCTTGCGCACGCTCGACGAGATCATCGCCTGGAGCAAGGCTGACGATGATTTCAAGCGCGCCGTGTGGGCCGCATTGCCAGGACGTGTATCCCTGCTCGATTTCGAGCCCGACTACTGAGGAAACCCATGCCGCGATCGCCAGCGCTGTTCCCCGATGCCATGCAGGTGTTCGAACGCGGCTGGCTGTCGTCGAATAACATCCTGTTCCAGGGCCGGGACGACACGACCCTGATCGACAGCGGCTATGTCACGCATGCGCCGCAAACCCTGGCCTTGCTGCGCCATAGCTTGCAAGGCCGGCCGCTGCACCGCCTGTTCAACACCCATCTGCACTCCGACCATTGTGGCGGCAACGCGCTGCTGCAAGCCGCATACGGCTGCCAGACGGCCATTCCCGTTTCGGAAGCGGACAAGGTGAGAATGTGGGATGTCGATGCCCTCAGCTTCCAGGCCACGGGCCAGCAATGCCCGCGCTTCGGTTTTGACGCCACCGTTTCGTCCGGCGACACGCTGACGTTGGCCGACATGCGCTGGCAGGCGCTGGGCGCACCGGGCCACGACCCGCACTCGCTGATTTTTTACTGCGCCGACGAGGGCATCCTCATTTCCGCCGACGCCCTGTGGGAAAACGGCTTTGGCGTGATCTTTCCCGAACTCGATGGCGGCTCGGGCTTTCTGGAAGCGCGCGCCACGCTGGATCTGATCGCCAGCCTGGATGTGCGCGTGGTGATTCCCGGCCATGGACGGCCGTTCCAGGACGCCGCTGGCGCCCTGCAGCGCGCGTATTCGCGTCTCGATTACCTGTCGTCCGACCCCGTGCGCAATGCGCAGAACGCGGTGAAAGTGCTGCTGAAATTTTTGCTGCTGGAACGCCAGCGCATCGCCCTCGCCGCAATACCCGCCTTGCTGCGCGGCATGCCCATCTTTGAAGAGGCCAACCGGCGCTTCCTGCGCCAGGAGGCGGCCGCGCTGGCCGAGTGGGCCGTGTCGCAGCTGGTCAGAGCCACAGCGGCACGGGTCGAGGGTGAGTACTTGCTTAACGAGGGCTGAAACGGCCAGGTGATAAATTCAGCACGATCGTACTTTTTCTGCACTATAATCAACCTCAGTGTGTTTCTCATCCCGATCAACTTTCCAGCGAGTCCGCCATGGCATTGCCTGTTGCGTTGCAAAACCTTTCCTTACCCGTTATCGCCTCGCCGATGTTCATCGCCAGCGGCCCGGCCCTCGTCGCGGCGCAGTGCAAGGCCGGCATCGTCGGTTCCTTCCCGGCCCTGAACGCGCGTCCCGCCGAATTGCTCGACACCTGGCTCACGGAGCTGCAAGCCGAACTGGCCGCCTTCCAGGCCGCCAATCCCGATAAAAAAGTGGGACCGATCGCCGTCAACCAGATCGTGCACCAGTCGAACGACCGCCTGGCGCATGATGTGGAAGTGTGCGTGAAACACCGGATTCCCATCATCATTTCCTCGCTGCGCGCGCCGCCCAAGGAAATGCTCGACGCCATCCACAGCTATGGCGGCATCGTGCTGCACGATGTGATCTCGATCCGCCACGCGAAAAAGGCGCTGGAGGCGGGTGTCGACGGTTTGATTTTGGTAGCCAGCGGCGCTGGCGGCCATGCGGGCACCCTGTCGCCGTTTGCGCTGGTGGGCGAAGTGCGCAAATTCTTTGACGGGCCGCTGGCGCTGTCGGGCTCCATCGCCACGGGCGACGCCGTGCTGGCCGCACAGGCCATGGGCGCCGACTTTGCCTACATCGGCTCGCGCTGGCTGGCGACCAAGGAATCGAACGTCAGCGACGGTTACCGCGACGCTATCGTTGAATCCGCGGCATCGGACATCGTCTACACCAACCTGTTTACTGGCGTGCACGGCAATTATCTGAAGAAATCGATCGTTGCGGCCGGACTCGATCCGGAAGCCTTGCCCGAAGCGGACAAGAGCTCGATGAATTTTGGCTCCGGCAGCGCCAAGGCGTGGCGCGACATCTGGGGTGCGGGCCAGGGCGTGGGCTTGATGGATGACGTGCCAAGCGTGGAAGAGATGGTGGCGCGCCTGAAGGCCGAATACGCTGCGGCGCGCGCGCGGTTGAAGCTGTAACGCTGGTGGTAGTTGTCGGATTACGGCCTTTGGCCTAATCCGACCTACGACCATGGATTCGGTAGATACTGTTATCCCCGTCAAGCGGCGTGCAAGGTCGGATCAAATATTTTCCCCGACCTGAGCACGCCGAATGCCACATGCACCAGCTTGCGCATCATGGCGCCGATGATCAGTTTGGGTGCCTTGCCTGCAGCGCTGAGTCGCTGGCCG
>Ga0209913_1000277_pt1 | contig 49140 bp, 47 predicted proteins | sample PersoiDNA2013203_FD_185805 | JGI IMG/M metagenome (GOLD analysis project Ga0209913, IMG submission 185805) | Permafrost soil microbial communities from the Arctic, to analyse light accelerated degradation of dissolved organic matter (DOM) -... | ecosystem: Environmental > Terrestrial > Soil >...
CACGACTTGCGTGCTGCCCATGCGGCTGGCGTCCTTCATCGCCCGCGGCCGCGTGTGACGCTTGATCTGGTTCAGGTTCTCGACGACGACTCGGCGCTCGCCCGGGCGCGCCTCGATGACGCGACCCTGCTTGCCGCGATCCTTGCCGCTGACGATCTCGACCAGATCGCCCTTCTTGATTTTGAGCTTGCTGGTTGCCATCACAAAACCTCTGGTGCCAGGGAAACGATCTTCATGAAACTCTTCTCGCGTAGCTCGCGGGCGACCGGGCCGAAGATGCGCGTCCCGCGCGGATTGCGCTGGTTGTCGATGATTACGGCCGCGTTCTCGTCGAAGGCAATCTGGGTGCCATCCTCGCGGCCATAGGCCTTCTTGGTGCGCACGACGACGGCCTTGACGACGTCGCCTTTCTTCACCTGGCCGTGCGGAGTCGCCGATTTTACGGTGGCGACGATGATGTCGCCCACGCGAGCGTAGCGGCGATGCGAGCCGCCCATGACGCGGATACAAAGAAGCTCGCGGGCGCCGGTGTTGTCGGCCACGCGCAGACGCGACTCCTGCTGGATCATTTCGCGACCTCCACGATCTCCACGACACGCCAGCACTTAGTGGCCGAGATAGGACGCGTCTCGGCGATGCGGACGATGTCGCCGACCTTGGCCGCGTTCGACTCGTCGTGGGCGTGGTACTTCTTCGAGCGGCGCACGACCTTGCGGTACTTGCGGTGTGCCTTGATCGTGTCGACCTTGACGACGACCGTCTTGTCCATCGCTACGGAGACGACCACGCCTCGGCGCTCCTGGTGTCTTCCGCGCTCTGTCTCGGGCTTGGGCAGGCGAACGATCGGCTTGCGGGCGCCGGGCTTGGTCGACTTCGCGGCACGCACTTTCGCCGGGCGCTGACGGCGCTCGCTGCGAGAAACGTGGCGCCGGCTGCGCGCTCGCTTGGCCGGCTGCTCGGGTGCGGGCTCGGCTTCCGGCTCTTGCGGTGCGACATCGGGCTCGGGTGCAACTTCGCCGTCTGGTTCGGGCTCGGTCTTCGCCTCAACCTCGGGCTGCTCGGGTGCTGGCGCGGCTTCCGGCTCTTGCGGTGCGACATCGGGCTCGGGTGCAACTTCGCCGTCTGGTTTGGGCTCGGTCTTCGCCTCAACCTCGGGCTGCTCGGGTGCTGGCGCGGCCGCGGCGAGCTGCTCGTTCACCTCGGCAGCTGTTTCGGCAGCCTCGGTCGTGACCTCGGTCTCGGCCTTGTCTTTGCTCGAATTGCTCATGTTCTCTGCCATCTACTTACTGCCTCTCCGGCGCCGTCTGGCGCTCAACGCGAATCGTGATGATGCGCGCGATGTCACGCTTCACGAGCGAAAGCCGCGCCGGGTTCTCGAGTGCACCCGTCACAGACTGGAAGCGAAGGTTGAAGAGCTCCTGGCGCGTGTCGGTCAACTTCCGCTCCAGCTCCTCGTCGCTCAGCTCGCGCAATTCCTTAGCTTTCATATGGACCACTCTCCCGCGCGACGATCTTCGTCTTGACGGCGAGCTTCTGAGCTGCCAGCCGTAGTGCCTCGCGCGCAAGCGGCTCCGCGACCCCGGACAGCTCGAACATGACCCGCCCGGGCTTGATTACGGCAACCCATCCCTCGGGCGACCCCTTGCCCGAGCCCATGCGTGTCTCGGCCGGCTTCTTGGTGAAGGACTTGTCGGGGAAGACGTTGACCCAGACCTTGCCGCCGCGGCGCATCTTGCGCGTCATGGCGATACGAGCAGCCTCGATCTGCCGGTTCGTGATCCAGCCGGCCTCGAGCGACTTGAGCCCGTAATCGCCGAACTGCACGGTCGTCTGACCCTTGGAATAGCCACGGCGCCGACCCCGGTGCACCTTGCGAAACTTCGTTCTGCGCGGAAGTAGCACTAGCTATCACCCTTGGTTTCGGTCTCGGACTTCTTGCGTGGCGCCCGCTTGGCAGCCGGCTTGCTCGGCGCGTCGCTACCTGCGGCCTTCGCCTTGCCCTTCGCGGGAGCCTTCGCTGTCGCCGGCTTCGCCTTTTCGGCGGCAGGCTTGGCCTTGGCGACGGTCGTCTTCGCCTCGGCGGCGGGCTTCGTCTTCTCGGCCGCCGGCTTGGGCTTCTCGGCGGCAGGCTTGGCCTTGGTGACGGTTGCCTTCGCCTCGGCGGCGGGCTTCGTCTTCTCGGCCGCCGGCTTGGGCTTCTCGGCGGCAGGCTTGGCCTTGGTGACGGTCGTCTTCGCCTCGGCGGCGGGCTTCGTCTTCTCGGCCGCCGGCTTGGGCTTCTCGGCCGTGACTTCCGGTGTCGCGGCTACGACCTCCGGCTTCTCGACTGGAGCTACGGGCTCTTCGACAGCAGGTGCAGCTTGCGGCGCCGCCTCGACCGGCTTGGTCGAAGCCTCGGAGCGCGTCTTAGCTGGGCGCTGGCCCTGCCCGCGGGAACCAGAGCGACGGCGCTGGCGCACGGGCCCGAGCCCTTCTCGATCGACACTGCGTCCGCGACCGCCTTCGCGACCGCCCGCGAGCCCCTCGCCGCCGCCGGAGCCCCGGCGCCGAGCCTGATCCTGCTCGCCCAGCCGCGACTCGCGACCGCCCTGGAGCCCCTCGTAACCCTCGGGCATGATCTCGCCCTTGTTGATCCAAACCTTGACGCCAATGCGACCGAAGGTCGTGCGAGCCTCGGTGAAGCCGTAGTCGATGTCGGCGCGGATGGTGTGCAGCGGCACTCGACCCTCGGAGTAGCTCTCCGAGCGGCTCATCTCCGTGCCGCCGAGGCGACCTGCGCAGGCGATCTTGATCCCCTGCGCTCCCGAGCGGATGGCCGAGGCGAGCGCGCGCTTCATCGCGCGACGGAAGCTGACCCGGTTCTGGAGCTGCTCGGCGACCGACTGGGCAACCAGTTTCGCATCGAGCTCAGGCCGCTTGATCTCGTTGATGTTGATGTGAACGTTCTTGTGGGTGATGGCATGCAGCTCGCGGCGCAGAGCATCCACCTCGACACCGGACTTGCCGATCACGATTCCCGGACGCGCCGTGTAGATATCCACGGTTACGCGCTGCTTGTCCTTGCGAATGAGGATGTCCGAGAGCCCGGCATGAGCGAGCTTGCCGTAGATGTGATCACGGATCTGCACGTCCTCGATCAGCCAGCTCGAGAACTCCTTCGGACCAGCGAACCAGTTCGACTTCCAGCCGTGGATGACTCCGACGCGAAGACCGCTCGGGTGGATCTTCTGACCCATGCCTACTCCTCTGCCTTCTTGCTCGCGGGCTTGCGCCTCGTCGCCGCTTTCGGCTTGGCCTCACCCTGATCGGTTTTCTTGGCGCGCGGCTTGGCAGCGGCCTTCCGCGGCGCCTTCGGCTTTGCCTTGCCAGTCTGCTCGGCTGGCTTGGCCTCGCCGGCGGCTGCTTCGCTCTTCGCGGGGGCCGCCGCGGTGCTCGCTTCGGGCGCTGCCTTGCCCGCCTCGTCTGCGACTGGCGCAGCAGGCTTCGACGGCTTGACGACCTCGCTCGGCGCCGTGAGCGACGCCAGCCTGATCGTGATGTGACAGGTTCCCTTGACGATACGATCGGCGCGACCGCGAGCTCGCGGCTTCCAGCGCTTCAGGCCCGGGCCTTCGTCCGCGTAACAGGCGGAGATGACCATGTCGTCGCCGAAAAAGCCGTGATTGGCCTCGGCGTTGGCGACGGCCGAGCGCAGCACCTTGTCGATCTCGCGTGCAGCGTCTCGAGTCGAGAAGGCGAGAACGGTTCGCGCCTCGGGCACGCCGCGACCGCGGATCGTGTCCAGCACGAGCCGAGCCTTGCGCGCCGAGCAGCGAACCCACTTCGCCTGAGCCCGCACTTCGACGGTTGTCGTTTCTTGCGTCTTTGCCATCTTGCTGGTCTCAGTGCCTCTTGACCTTCGCCTGGCGGTCGCCGGCGTGGCCGCGGAAGGTGCGCGTGGGGGCGAACTCGCCCAGCTTGTGCCCGACCATGGCCTCGTCGATGAACACCGGCACGTGCTTGCGTCCGTCGTAGACGGCGATCGTGTGCCCGACCATCTCCGGGAAGATGGTCGAGGTTCGCGACCAGGTCTTGATGACCTGCTTGCCGCCGGAAGCGTTCAGCTTCTCGACCCGCTGCAGCAGGCGCTCTTCCACGAACGGTCCCTTCTTTGACGATCTACTCACGCTTCAGATCCCTCTCTCTAGCTCGATCTCGACAGCCTGGCGCCCGCGCGCGTTAACGGCTTCTCTCTTTGCCGCGCCTGCGCGGGCGGACGATCAGATTGTTCGATTCCTTGTGCTTGCGACGCGTGCGCTTGCCGAGCGTTGGCACGCCCCACGGGGTCACCGGATGGCGCCCACCCTTCGACTTGCCCTCGCCGCCGCCGTGCGGATGGTCGACCGGGTTCATGGCCGAGCCGCGTACCGTCGGGCGCTTTCCGCGCCAGCGGCTGCGTCCCGCCTTGCCGCCGGTGATATTCGAGTGGTCGACGTTCCCGACCTGGCCGATCGTGGCCCGGCAAGTGAGCGGTATGCGGCGCATCTCGCCCGAAGGCAGACGCAGCACGCCGTATGGATCGTCCTTGGCCACGAGCTGGACGCTCGAACCGGCGCTGCGCGCGATCTGGCCACCCTTGCCCGGCTTCAATTCGACGTTGTGCAGCATCGTGCCGGTAGGGATGTTGGCGATCGGCAGGGCGTTACCGGGCTTTATGTCGGCGCTCGGGCCAGACTCGACGAACGCGCCCACAGTCAGACCGGCCGGAGCCAGGATGTAGGCCTTGGCGCCATCGACGTAGTGCAGGAGCGCGATCCGCGCCGAGCGATTGGGGTCGTACTCGATCGCGGCCACCTTGGCCGGAATACCGTCCTTGAGCCGCTTGAAGTCGACGCGACGGTAGCGGCGCTTGTGGCCACCGCCCTGATGACGAGTCGTGATGCGACCGTAGACGTTGCGGCCACCCTTACTCTTCACGGGCTCGAGCAAACTCTTCTCGGGGGTGTCCTTCGTGACCTCGTCGAAGGTCGCGACCGACATGAAGCGGCGTCCCGGAGTGGTCGGCTTGTATCTGCGGACTGGCATCTCGCGCGATCCTCTCTGCTAGACCTGGGCGCTCTGGAAGATCTCGATGGTGTGACCTTCGCGCAGCTTCACGATGGCCTTCTTCCAGCCAGGCCGGCGACCGCGACTTGTGCCACGCCGCTTCGGCTTGGACGGTACCGAGACGATGTTGACCGACTCGACCTCTACGTCGAACTGCGCCTCCACGGCTTGGCGCACCTGCATCTTGTGGGCGTCTGGATGCACGCGGAAGCAGTACTGGCGCCCGTTGATCATGTGGTAGCTCTTCTCCGAGACCACAGGCGCTATCAGGATTTGAGTCGGGTCTAGCTTCACTTCGGCTCCTCCGTGCGCGGAGCTGTCTCGGCCTTGGTCTGAACGAGCGGCAGCGAAGCCTCGCTGACCAGTAACGAGCGAGCCCAGACCAGTGCCACCACTTCCAGCTCACTGGCTGGAATCACCAGCGTGCGAGGAAGGTTGCGGAAGCTCTTCACGAGCGCCTCTTCGTCGGGCTGAGCGACGATCAGGAGCGGTAGCTCGTGCTGCCAGTTGGCGAGTAGGTCGAGCGCCTTCTTCGTCGACGGCTCGGTCAGAGCCGCCCCGTCGATGACGGCGATCGACCCGCGACGGGCGTGCTCCGAGAGTGCGCCTGCGAGCGCCGCTCGGCGCTCCTTGCGGTTGACCTTGAACCCGAAGTCACGGGCAATAGGCGCGAAGGCGACGCCGCCGCCCGTCCAGTGAGGCGCCCGGGTGGTTCCCGCCCGCGCCCGGCCGGTGCCCTTCTGCCGCCAGGGCTTGGAGCGACCGCCGGCAACCATCCCGCGACTCTTGGTTCCGCGCGTACCCTGGCGCGCGGCTGCCAGCTCGGCCCGTACGACTTGGTGAAGCAAATGGGGCTTAGCCTCGACGGCGAATACCGTCTGGCTCAGTGAGACTTCGTCCGAGGCCTTTCCGGGCGCAAGGAGCGGAGCCTTGAGCGCTTGCTTGGGGCTCATCTCGCCTCCTCGCGGATCTCGACGATGCCGTTCTTCGGGCCGGGTACGGCGCCCTTGATCATGATCACGTTCTGCTCAGCGTCGACCTCGTGCACCGTTAGGCCGACCTGCGTGGCTCGCTTGCCACCCATGCGCCCGGCCATACGCATACCTTTGAACACGCGCGAGGGCCACGCCGAGGCGCCGATCGAGCCGGGCTTGCGAATGTTGTGCGAGCCGTGCGACTTGGGGCCGCTCTTGAAGTTGTGACGCTTGATCGTGCCTTGGAAGCCCTTGCCAATCGCTATCCCCGCGACCTTGACCTTGTCGCCGGGCTGGAAGATCTCGACGGTGACAGTGTCTCCGCTGGCCAGCTCGGTCGGGCCGCGGAATTCGACCAGATGTCGATGTGCGCTGGCGCCAGCCTTGCTCAGATGACCAAGCTCGCCCTTTGTGAGCTTGCGCTCGGTAACCGGCTCGAAGGCGAGCTGAATTGCCTCGTAGCCGTCGGTCTCAGGCTTCCTCACCTGCACGACCGGGCAGGGACCAGCCTCGATCACGGTCACCGGAGTAACGACTCCGCTCTCCGGGTCGAAGAGCTGAGTCATTCCGAGCTTCTTTCCGACTATCCCTTTCACGTCCGGTCTCTCCCAGCCCTCAGAGCTTGATTTCGATGTCGATCCCCGCCGGCAAGTCGAGTCGCATCAGCGAGTCAACCGTCTTCGGGGTAGGCGAGTGAATGTCGATCAAGCGCTTGTGCGTCCGCACTTCGAAATGCTCGCGCGAATCCTTGTCCTTGAAGGGACTGCGGATCACGCAGTAGATGTTGCGCTCGGTGGGCAGGGGAACGGGACCGGTGATTGTCGCACCGGTGCGCTGAGCGGTCTCGACGATCTGCGAAGCAGAGCGATCGAGCTGCTGATAGTCGTAGCCCTTGAGGCGAATTCGGATCTTGTGCTGTGGCAAACCTACGGCTCCTGGTTAATGGGAAAGGCGTCCGAGCGCCATTGCGGCGCCGCTTCGACCTCTCCCTTGTTCAACGCTTCCTTTTTCTCCCTACTCGATGATCTCTGTGACGGCGCCGGCGCCCACGGTGCGTCCGCCCTCGCGGATCGCGAAACGGAGGCCCTGAACCATCGCGATCGGCTGAATCAGCTGGATCTCCATGTCGGTGTTGTCGCCCGGCATGACCATCTCCTGGCCGTCCGGCAGCTTGATCGTGCCGGTCACGTCCGTCGTGCGGAAGTAGAACTGCGGCCGGTAGCCGTCGAAGAACGGCGTGTGACGCCCGCCCTCGTCCTTGGAGAGGACGTAGACGCGGGCCTTGAAGTGGGTGTGCGGTGTGATCGAGCCCGGCTTGGCGAGTACCTGTCCGCGCTCGACGTCCTCGCGCTTGATACCGCGTAGAAGCGCACCGGCATTGTCGCCGGCCTGGGCATAGTCGAGCGTCTTGTTGAACATCTCGAGGCCCGTCACAACCGTCTTGGCGATCTCGGGATGAATGCCGACGATCGCGACCTCGTCGCCGCTCTTGATCTTGCCCTGCTCGATGCGGCCGGTCACCACGGTGCCGCGGCCGGTGATCGTGAAGACGTCCTCGATCGGCATCAGGAACGGCTTGTCGACGTCGCGCTCGGGCTCGGGTATGTAGGCGTCGACCGCCTCCATCAGCTCGTTGATCTTGGGCGTCCACTCCGGGTCGCCTTCGAGCGCCTTGAGCGCCGAGAGCGTGATGACCGGAATATCGTCACCGGGGAACTCGAACTTCGAGAGGAGATCACGCACTTCGATCTCGACCAGCTCGAGCAGCTCCGGGTCGTCGACCATATCGGCCTTGTTGAGGGCCACCACGATGTAGGGCACATCGACCTGGCGAGCGAGCAGGATGTGCTCACGCGTCTGCGGCATCGGGCCATCGGCGGCCGAGACGACGAGGATCGCGCCGTCCATCTGGGCAGCGCCCGTGATCATGTTCTTGATGTAGTCGGCGTGCCCTGGGCAGTCGACGTGCGCGTAGTGCCTGTTCGGAGTCTCGTACTCGACATGCGCCGTGTTGATGGTGATACCGCGCTGGCGCTCTTCAGGCGCGTTGTCGATCGAATCGAAGGAGCGGAAGGTGGTATTCAGTCCCTGCTCTTGTAGAACTTTTGTAATAGCCGCCGTCAGCGTCGTTTTCCCGTGGTCGATGTGACCGATGGTGCCGATGTTGAGATGCGGCTTGGTGCGCTCGAATTTCTTCTTTGCCATGTTTTTTCCTCCGGAAAACGTCCTTGTCTGACTGGTGGAGAATCCTTAGCTGGTTCGGTCTCGCAACATACTATGCAGAAGCTCGCTAGGCACTTCCGCGTAGTGGTCGAACTGCATGGTAAAAGTCGCTCGACCCTGCGTCATCGAGCGAAGATCGGTGGCGTAGCCAAACATCTCGCCCAGCGGCACGCTGGCCGTCACTAGCTGAGCGGCTTTGGTCGGCTGCAGCTCCTCAACGCGGCCACGACGCGCATTGAGATTGCCCATTACGTCGCCGAGATAGTCCTCGGGAGTCTCGACCTCGACGGCCATCATCGGCTCGAGCATTTTCGGATTGGCCCGCTTCATCGCTTCTTTGAAAGCGATCGAGCCGGCGATCTTGAAGGCGCGCTCGCTTGAATCGACCTCGTGATAGGAGCCGTCGATGAGCTCAACCTTGATGTCCACTACCGGGAAGCCCGCCAGCACGCCCGCCGCCATTGCTTCTTGTATCCCTGCATTGACCGACGAGATGTACTCCTTGGGAATACGGCCGCCGACGACCTTGTCGGTGAACGAGTAGCCCTCTCCCGGGGCGGCCGCCTCGAGGTTGATGTAAACGTGGCCGTACTGGCCAGAGCCACCGGTCTGGCGAACGAACTTGCCCTCAACCTTCTCAACTCTCTTCGAGACCGTCTCGCGATAGGCGACCTGCGGCCGGCCGATGTTGGCCTCGACGTTGAACTCACGCATGAGCCGGTCGACGATGATCTCCAGGTGCAGCTCGCCCATGCCGGCGATGATCGTCTGGCCGGTCTCCTCGTCCTGGCGAACGCGGAAGGTCGGGTCCTCTTCGACGAGGCGGGCGAGGGCGTTGGTGAGCTTGTCCTGATCGGCCTTGGTCTTGGGCTCGATGGCAATGAAGATGACCGGATCGGGGAAGGTCATCGACTCGAGCAGAATCGGCGCTTTCTCGCTCGCCAGCGTATCGCCGGTGGTCGTGAACTTGAGCCCGACCGCGGCTGCGATCTCGCCGGCGCCGATCTCGGGCCGCTCCTCGCGGTGGTTGGCGTGCATCTGCAGGATGCGACCGATGCGCTCGGTCTTGCCGCTCGAGACGTTGAGCACGCGCTGGCCGGCTTTGATCTTGCCGGAGTAGACGCGGAAGTAGGTGAGCTTGCCGACGTAGGGATCGGACATGACCTTGAAGGCGAGCGCCGTGAAGGGCTCGTCTTCCAATGCCAACCGCTCCAGCTCGTCGCCTTTCTTGGGATCGATACCGCGCACCGACGGGACATCCAGCGGGCTTGGCAGGTAGTCGACAACCGCGTCGAGGAGTGGCTGCACGCCCTTGTTCTTGAAGGCGGAGCCCAACAGAACCGGCGTAACGGCGTTGGCCAGAGTGCCGCGCCTGAGCGCGCGGCGAAGCATGTCGGGAGTCACCGACTCCTCATCTTCGATGTAGGTCTCCAGAAGCTCGTCGTCGAACTCGGCCACCTTGTCGATCATCAGGTGGTGATAGGCGTGCGCCTGCTCGGCTAGCTCGGCCGGAATCTCGACGGTCTCGACGGTCTCGCCCAGCGGGTCGTTCCAAACGACGCCCCGCATCTCGACGAGGTCGACGACGCCCGTATAACGATCCTCCTGCCCGATCGGAATCTGTACGGGGACGGGAACCGCTCCGAGGCGATCTACCATCGACTGAACCGAGGCAAAGAAATCGGCGCCGACGCGATCCATCTTGTTGATGAAGGCGATGCGCGGCACTTCATAGCGATCGGCCTGGCGCCAAACAGTCTCGGACTGAGGCTGAACGCCGGCCACAGCGTCGAAGACGGCGATCGCGCCGTCGAGAACGCGCAGACTGCGCTCCACCTCGACCGTAAAGTCCACGTGCCCGGGCGTATCGATAATGTTGACGCGAAAACCGCGCCACTCCGCCGTCGTCGCCGCCGACGTTATCGTGATTCCGCGCTCCTGCTCCTGGGCCATCCAGTCCATGGTCGCGGCGCCCTCGTGCACCTCACCCATCTTGTGGGTGCGGCCGGTGTAATAGAGGATGCGCTCGGTAGTCGTCGTCTTACCGGCATCGATGTGAGCCATGATGCCGATGTTGCGCACGCTCTCGAGGCCGACGGCCGCGCTTGTCTTCGTCATCGTGGCCATCACCAACGGTAGTGCGCGAAGGCTTTGTTGGCCTGCGCCATCCTGTAGATGTCGTCCTTGCGCTTATAGGCACCGCCCTGCTGCTCAAGCGCGTCGAGAAGCTCGCCGGCAAGTTTCTCGGGTATCCGCTTCTCGCGCCGCTGGCGAGCGAAGGTGACGAGCCAGCGGACAGCAAGCGTGCGTGCACGCCGAGGCGGAACCTCGACGGGAACCTGATAGTTGGCGCCACCGACTCGGCGCGAGCGAACCTCGAGCACCGGTGTCAGCGTCTTGATCGCCTGCTCGAGCACCTCCACCGACGACCGCCCACTGCGCTCGGAAACGATCGCGAGCGCGTCGTAGACGACCTTCTCGGCCAGGGAGCGCTTGCCCTCGCGCATCACCCGGTTGATCACCTGGGTAACCAGACGAGAATTGAAGACCGGATCGGGCTCGATCGGGCGGGGTGTGATCTCGGCACGACGTGGCATCGTTCTATGGCCTCTTGGCGCCGTACTTGGAGCGACCCTGGCGACGATCGCCGACGCCGGCCGTGTCGAGAGCGGCCCGGATCACCTTGTAGCGGATGCCCGGCAGATCCTTGACGCGGCCGCCGCGAATCAGCACGACCGAGTGCTCTTGCAAGTTGTGGCCCTCGCCGGGAATGTAGGTCGTGACCTCCATGCCGTTCGTCAGACGAACGCGCGCGACTTTCCGTAGAGCCGAGTTCGGCTTCTTTGGAGTGGTCGTGTAGACGCGCGTACAGACGCCGCGCTTCTGCGGAGCATTGCGGAGCGCGGGCGTCTTGGTCTTCGTCTTTTTCGAGACGCGACCCTTGCGAATGAGTTGATTTACGGTGGGCATGAAGTTAGTGCGATTGCCTTCTTGCACAAGAAAGGCCGGCGAGCGACCACCCGCCAACCGGATTGCGGATGCTAGCGGAGGCCAGCTTTGGCGTCAAACGGCCACCACCCTTCTGCCCGCTTCCGACCGGATGATCGAGCCGGCAGGCAGACAGCGTAGCGCAGAGCTCGAGCCTTCGGTCGGCGCGCCAGTGATCCGCGGCGCCCGCAAGCATCTGTTCCGCGCTAGAAACACCTGCAAGCGACGGGTATGAAGAGGTAGTCGCGGGATCGAGCGGTGGCCCCGCGACTACCTTCCCAATCAGGCTTTTTACTTTTCGTCGCGTGAGCTTTCAGCGTCGGGATCCCCGTCGCCAGGAGCTCCGCTCTCGAGCTCGACGTTTCCATCCAGCTCCAGGTCGAGGTCGAATGTCCCGAGCCCGCCACCGGCGTCCGAGCCGATCTCCTCGAGCTCGGCGAGTAGCTGCTCGCCCGTCTCCGGGCGCACGAAGGACGCGACCGGCACCTTCTCGGCCGGCTTGATCTCGATCGTTCGGTAGCGCTTGAGACCGGTCGCCGCCGGAATCAGCTTGCCGATGATCACATTCTCTTTGAGACCGACCAAGCGGTCGATCTTGCCTTCGATCGCGGCATCGGTCAGTACCTTCGTCGTCTCCTGGAAGGAGGCGGCCGATAGGAACGACTCGGTTGCGAGCGACGCCTTGGTGATACCGAGGATGAGCGGATCGTAAGTCGCCTCTTCCTTCGCCTCGGCGCTCGCCTTGGCGTTCTCTCTCTCCGCGATCGAGCGATCGACCAGCTGACCCGGCAAGAGGTCGGTCTCACCAGAGTTGTCGACGCGCACCTTCTTCAACATCTGGCGCACGATCAGCTCGACGTGCTTGTCGTGGATGTCAACGCCCTGCGACTTGTAGACCTTCTGCACCTCGCCAACGAGGTAGAGCTCGGTTGCGGTCGGGCCCTTGAGCTCGAGCAGCTCTGACGGCGATAGTGAGCCCTCGTTGAGCGCGTCACCAGGCTCGACTATCTGCCCATCCGTGACAAGCAGCCGGCTCCGCCTCGGGAACGTGTACTCCCGCGGCTGCAGCGGCTCGCCTTTCTCGTCGACTCCGTTCGGATGTACGAACACGCGGTAGCCGCGCTCACCCGCCTCGATCTCGACTCTTCCCGCGATCTCGGCAAGCCGCGCTGCTCCCTTCGGATTGCGGGCCTCGAAGATCTCGACCACGCGCGGGAGACCGTGCGTGATGTCGGCGCCAGCCACACCGCCGGTGTGGAAGGTGCGCATCGTTAGCTGAGTGCCGGGCTCGCCGATCGACTGTGCGGCAATGATGCCCACCGAGTCGCCGATCTCGCACATCGTGCCCGTGGCCAGGAAGATCCCGTAGCAGGCCTGACAGACGCCGAACTCGCTGCGGCACTTGAGTACCGAGCGCACCGGGAGCGTTGCAGTCTGGGCATGCTCGCCGAACTCCTCGATGAGCATACGCAAGACGGGGTTGCTCAGCACGGTGCCCTTCTCGGCGATAACGGTCTTGCCGGGCTTGCCGTCCTTGCGCGGGCGGTAGACGTCGGCGGCCAGTACGCGCCCACCGAGGCTCTTGTTCTGCCCCTCAGGAAGGAAGATCGACAACTCGACCGAATCGGTCGTACCGCAGTCGTCTTCTCGTATGATCACATCCTGGGAGACGTCGACGAGGCGCCGTGTCAGGTAGCCGGAGTCGGCCGTGCGAAGCGCCGTGTCGGCGAGACCCTTGCGGGCGCCGTGCGTCGAGATGAAGTACTCGAGCACCGACAAGCCTTCCATGAAGTTGGCCTTGATCGGGCGCTCGATGATCTCGCCCTTCGGATTGGCCATCAGACCGCGCATACCGGCGAGCTGGCGGATTTGCTTGAAGGAACCACGGGCGCCGGAGTTGGCCATCATGAACACCGGGTTCAGCTCCCAGAGGGTGTCCTCCATCGCGGCGGCCACGCTGTCGGTTGCTTCCGTCCAGATGTTCACGATCGACTCGTGCCGCTCTTCCTCGGTGATCAGACCACTTTCGTACTGGGACTCGACCTGAGCGACGCGCTCTTCGTAGGAGGCCAGGATCTTCTCCTTCGAAGTTGGGATGACGATGTCGTTCTTGGAGATCGTGATGCCGGCGAGCGTCGCGTAGTGGAAGCCGAGCTGCTTGATCGTGTCGAGAGTCGCCGCCACTGCGTGCGCGCCGTAGCGATCGACCAGCTCGCCGATGAAGTCGCCCAGCTCCTTCTTGGAGAGCGTGATGTTCAGGAACTCGTGTAGAGGCCCTTCGACCTCGTCCTGAACAGCCTCCTCGAGCGCCCGGTCGACTTCGGCGTTGAAGATGACACGACCGGCCGTAGTCAGGATGACGTTCTCCTTCCAGCGATACTCGATCGGCTGTTGCAGCGTCACCTGCTTGGAGTCAAGCGCGAACTCGACCTCTTCCTCGTTTTGGAAGCGCTTTGGTCGCGGATCGAGATCCTCGGCCTTGGTGTTGCGGAGATCGGTCTCGCAATAAGTGAGGAAGTAGGTGCCCAGCACCATGTCCTGAGTCGGCGTCGCCAGCACGCGACCGTTCGCAGGCGAGAGGATGTTGTTGGCCGAGAGCATAAGGATGCGCGCCTCGGCCTGCGCCTCCGCCGAAAGAGGAACATGCACAGCCATCTGGTCGCCGTCGAAGTCGGCATTGAAGGCGTGGCAGACAAGCGGGTGAACCTGGATCGCCTTGCCCTCGACCAGCACCGGCTCGAAGGCCTGAATACCTAGACGGTGCAGCGTCGGTGCGCGGTTCAGCAGCACCGGGTGCTCGGCGATGACCTCTTCGAGCACATCCCAGACCTCCGGCACCATCGACTCGACGTGCTTCTTGGCCGCCTTGATGTTCTGCACGCTCTTGCGCTCGACGAGCCGGCTCATGATGAACGGCTTGAACAGCTCGAGCGCCATCAGCTTCGGCAGACCACATTGGTACAGCTTCAGGCTCGGCCCAGCCACGATCACCGAGCGACCCGAGTAGTCCACGCGCTTACCAAGCAGGTTCTGGCGGAAGCGACCCTGCTTGCCCTTGAGCATGTCCGAGAGCGACTTGAGCGGGCGGTTGCCCGGGCCAGTGACGGCTCGACCGCGGCGCCCGTTGTCGAAGAGGGCGTCGACGGCCTCCTGCAGCATTCGCTTCTCGTTGTTGACGATGATCTCTGGCGCGCCCAGATCGAGCAGCCTCTTCAGGCGGTTGTTGCGGTTGATCACGCGCCGGTAGAGATCGTTCAGGTCGCTGGTGGCGAAACGGCCACCGTCGAGCTGCACCATCGGCCGCAGCTCGGGCGGAATCACCGGCACGGCCTCCAGCACCATCCACTCCGGCCGGTTGCCGGAGGTGATGAAGGCGTTCGCGACCTTGAGTCGCTTGATCGCTCGCTGCTGCTTCTGGCCCTTGGCGGTGCGGATCGTGTCCCTGAGTGAAGCCGCCTCGGTATCGAGATCGAGGTCCTTGAGCAGGTCGCGCACCGCCTCGGCGCCCATACCGCCGCGGAAATAGATACCGAAGCCGTAGGGCGAGCCGAAGCGATCCTTGAGCTCGCGGAAGAGTTGCTCGTCGTTGACGATCATCTTCGGCTCTAGATCGCGGAAAAGGACCCAGGTTTGCTCGAGGCGATTGACGGCGTCGACCGCAGCCTCGCGCGCATCCTGCCGGCGGGCCTCGATGTCGAGGTACATCTCGCGTACCTTCAGCGCCCACTGCACGACGGCGTCCAGGTCTTCCTTCTGGATGCGCCCGTCGGTCTTGAGGCAGAGATCGTTGGCCAGCTCGCGTAGAGCGGTCTGGTCGGCGTCGGAATCAGCCTGAACGAGTACGTCCGCGAGCAGTCCGTTACCGAGCTCGCGCGCCCGCTCGAGCGTCTTCGGGTCGATGCCCGCGACCAGCTCTGTGTCCTCCCCACTCAGCTCACCGCCTGAGAGAAGTGCGTCCGTGACCTTGTTCACGTGCTTTGTGAGGGCGCCCTTCTTCGAGCCCGAAGCCTTCGCGAGTGCGCTTCTGAGCGGCTCCAACGCCGCTCTAATCTGTGCCGCGGCTGTCGCGACGGCGTCCAGCTCGCGCGGGCTCAGGCGTCGGTCGTCGCGGATGGCGGCGTTGCGGACGAGCTCGCGAATGCGCTTCGAGTCCTCGGTGGTGATCACCTTGACGAGCTCGACGAAGATGCCCGAGACAAGCTCGCGCACATCGGGAAGAGCGGGGAGCCCCGCCTCCTCGGCCCAGTTGGCGAGCCCACGCGTCCAGAAGTCGTCGTCCTCGTCGAAGTCCCGCTCCTTGCTCGTCTCGAAGAACTCGCGCCGACGGGCCAGCCGCCCTTCTAGCGCAGCCAGTGCCTCGTCACGATCGACGTTGATGCGCTCCGACTCGGCACGAACCTTGTCCTCGAGCTCGGCCAGATCGGTCGCCCGCTTCTCGACATCGACCGAGGTGACGATCGAGGCTGCGAAGTAGAGGACCTTCTCGAGCTCGCGCGGAGCGATGTCGAGCAGGTAGCCGATGCGACTGGGGACGCCCTTGAAGAACCAGATGTGCGACACGGGCGCCGCCAGGTCGATGTGGCCCATGCGCTCGCGGCGAACCTTCTGCCGCGTCACTTCGACGCCGCAGCGCTCGCAGATGATGCCCTTGTAGCGGACGCGCTTGTACTTACCGCAGTAGCACTCCCAGTCCTTAGTGGGACCGAAGATGCGCTCACAGAAGAGACCGTCGCGCTCGGGCTTGAGCGTGCGGTAGTTGATCGTCTCGGGCTTGGTCACCTCACCGTGCGACCAGTCGCGGATCTGCTTCGGCGAAGCGATCCCGATGCGGATGGCGTCGAATTCGTTGATGTCGATCATTTCCGCCAACTCCCAACCGAACCTTCGGTCTTTCCGCCTGAAAGGGTTCGCAACTTCTTTCCCCCGCTCTCTCTGTAACTTGCTTGCAAATTCGTCTCGGTGACCATCAGGCGCCCTCTTCGTCGGCGGTTACACCGGAGCCTTCGGATTCGACCTCGACCTCCCCGACGTCGCCAAGCGTCTCGTCACTCGGAAGCGACAACTCCCCTGCCACGTCGACGCGTTCCTGGCCCTCTTCGAGCTCCTCGGCCGTCGACGGCCTCGCCGCCGCCCTGAGCGAGCCGGGCGAGAGGTCGATACCGAGTTCCTCCGCCGCGCGCAGAAGCTCGTCGTCCTCCTCCCTGACCTCGACGGCCTGCCCCCCCTCGGAGAGCACGTTCACATCCAGCGAGAGCGACTGCATCTCCTTGAGAAGCACTTTGAACGACTCGGGGATCGAGGGCTCGGCGATGTTCTCGCCCTTGACGATCGCCTCGTAGGCCTTGACACGCCCGACCGTGTCGTCGGACTTGATCGTGAGCATCTCCTGCAGCGTGTAAGCAGCGCCGTAGGCCTCGAGCGCCCAGACCTCCATCTCGCCGAAGCGCTGGCCGCCGAACTGCGCCTTGCCGCCCAGCGGCTGCTGGGTGACGAGCGAGTAGGGGCCGGTCGAGCGAGCGTGGATCTTGTCGTCCACTAGGTGCAGCAGCTTGAGGATGTACATGAAGCCAACGGTCACCTTCTGCTCGAAGGGCTCGCCGGTCTTGCCGTCGAAGAGGCGCACCTTGCCGGAGCAGTGACGGCCCGTCGGGCGCTTCGGATCGACCACCATCTTGATTGGCGAGTCGCCTTGCTTCGTCCACGCCACCAGCGCCCGGTCGACATCCTCTCCGGTCGCTCCGTCGAAGACGGCCGTGGCCACCGGGCTCGGGTTTGGCGCAGCGATCACCTGCATGCGTCCCGACACGTTCTGGCGACCGCCGATCGTCGGCGATCCTTCGGCACCCGTCACATCGGTGAAGACACCGTGCGCAGCCGCCCAGCCGAGATGCGTCTCGAGCACCTGCCCGATGTTCATGCGGCTGGGGACGCCAAGCGGATTCAGGACGACGTCGACCGGCCGGCCATCCTCGAGGAAGGGCATGTCCTCCTCGGGGACGATCTTGGCGATGACGCCCTTGTTGCCGTGGCGCCCGGCCAGCTTGTCGCCCTCCGAGATCTTGCGCTTGGTTGCCACGTACGCGCGCACCAGCTCGTTCACGCCCGGCGATAGATCGTCGCCGGCGTCGCGCGAGAAGGTCTTGACGTCGATGACGACGCCACCTTCGCCGTGCGGGACCTTGAGCGAGGTGTCTCTGACCTCGCGCGCCTTCTCCTTGAAGATGGCGCGGATCAGCTTCTCCTCGGCGGTCAGCTCCGTCTCGCCCTTGGGCGTCACCTTGCCGACGAGCAGCTCGCCGGAGCCGACCTCGGCGCCGATGCGGATGATGCCGCGCTCGTCGAGGTTGCGCAGCGAGTCCTCCGAGCGGTTCGGGATGTCGCGCGTGATCTCCTCGTCGCCGAGCTTGGTCGAGCGTGCGTCCACCTCGTACTCGTGGATGTGAATCGAGGAGAGCACATCCTCCTTGACCAGCCGCTCCGAGAGGACGATCGCGTCCTCGAAGTTGAATCCCTCCCAGGGCATGAAGGCAACGAGCAGGTTGGCGCCAAGCGCCAGCTCGCCATGATCGGTCGAGGAGCCGTCGGCGAGCACGTCGCCCGCCTTCACCTTCTGGCCGAACTTGACGACCGGCTTCTGATGAATGAGCGTGCCCTGGTTGGAGCGCATGAACTTGGTCATCACGTGCTCGTCCCGCTCGCCGCCTCGCGCCTCGACAACGACCTTCTCGGCGTCGACATCGACGACGGTGCCTGTCCGAGCCGCCAGAACGACGTCACCGGTGTCGACTGCAGCACGGTACTCGAGCCCGGTGCCAACGAGCGGCGCCTGCGTGACCATCAGCGGCACCGCCTGCCGTTGCATGTTCGCGCCCATCAGCGCGCGGTTGGCGTCGTTGTGCTCGAGGAAGGGGATCAGCGCCGTCGCCACGCTCACGAGCTGCGCCGGCGATACGTCCATGAACTGGATGTCCTTGGGCGCCGCGGTGACCGCCTCGCCTTCGCGTGAGCGGCAGAGCACCAGATCGTTCGCGAACTTCCCAGTCTTGGGATCGACCGGCTCGTTGGCCTGGGCGATCGTGTACTGCATCTCCTCGGCCGCATCGAGATAGACGATCTCGTCGCTGACCTTGCCCTTCGTGACGCGTCGGTAAGGAGTCTGGATGAAGCCGAACTCCGAGATCGTCGCGAAAGAAGCGAGCGACCCGATCAGGCCGATGTTTGGGCCCTCGGGTGTCTCGATTGGACACATGCGCCCGTAGTGAGTCGTATGCACGTCGCGCACCTCGATCGGCGCTCGCTCGCGAGTGAGGCCGCCGGCGCCGAGAGCCGACAGGCGCCGTCTGTGCGTGAGCCCAGCTAGCGAGTTGGTCTGGTCCATGAACTGCGAGAGCTGCGAAGAGCCGAAGAACTCCTTCAACGCCGCCACGACCGGACGGATGTTGATGATCGTCTGCGGCGTGATCGTGTCCACATCCTCGGTGGTCATGCGCTCGCGCACAACGCGCTCCATGCGGTAGAGACCGACCCTGAAGGCTTCCTGGATCAGCTCGCCGACCGTGCGCAGACGACGGTTGCCGAAGTGCTCGTACTCGTCGAGCTCGCCGCGAATCGTGTCGCGGCTCATCGAAGCGGCCTCGGCTGCGAGATCTTTCGCCTCGTGATCGAGCCCGAGCTTGACCGGCAGCTCGATCAGCCTTCGCACCAGCGCCAAGATGTCCTCGGTGGTGAGCACGCGCACGTCATCGGGCACGCCCACGCCGAGATGCTGATTGAGCTTGTAGCGCCCAACCTTGGTCAGGTCGTAGCGCTTTGGATCGAAGAAAAGCGCCCTGAGCAGATTGCGTGAGTTCTCGAGCGTGGGAGGCTCGCCCGGTCGCTGCTTCTTGAAGACCTCGATCAGGGCCTCCTCCTCACGCGTGGAGGGGTCTTTATCGAGCGTGTACTGGATGTAGGGCGAGTCGTTGAAGAGCGCCAAAATCGCCTCGTTCGAGCTCGTGTCAAGCTTGTATCCGGTCGACGGATCCTCGGCCGGGAGCGCGCGCAGGAGAGTCGTGATCGGCAGCTTGCGCTTGCGGTCGATGCGCGCGTAGCAGACGCCCTTCTTGTCGATCTCGAGCTCGAGCCAGGAACCACGGCTCGGCATCAGGTTGGCGATGAAGACCTGCTTGGTTGCGTCCTTGGGCTCCATCAGATAGGCGCCCGGGCTGCGCACCAGCTGCGTGACGATCACGCGCTCGGTGCCGTTGATGATGAAAGTACCCCACTCGGTCATCATCGGGAAGTCGCCCATGAAGACGGTCTGCTCGCGAATCTCACCCGTCTCCTTGTTGACGAAGCGGACGGTCATCGAGAGCGGGGCCTGATAGGTCAGGTCTTTCTCGCGGCACTCCTTGATCGAGAACTGCGGCTCGGCGAAGCGGTACTCGGCGAACTCGACCGCGAGCGTGCCCGTATAGTCCTCGATCGGCGAGATGTCGTCGATCGTCTCCCTGAGGCCCTCGCTCAGGAACCAGTCGAACGAGGTCTTCTGAATATCTATGAGATTGGGGAGGTCGAGAACGTGCTTGAGGCGCGAGAAACTCTTACGCACGCGAGGCGCGGCAACGGTGCTAGTCAAATGAGACAGCCTCCCTTAACGGCGTCTAACAGAAATGCGGACAGGCGGAACGTGGCGCAACTCTGAACGGTAGCGAAAGACACGCTCTCTCCGCAAGAGAAACCCGACGGTGACCTGCACCGCCTGACCGGCCCACTATAACTCGGCCTCCGAAGGAGTCAAGCTCCAGACGGAAGAACGCGGCGGCCTGCGCCGGAGCTCACTCGGGAGCGGGCGGCTAGGGACCGAAGGGCTCGGATCCCTAGCCACCTCGGCTCCATTTACTTGATCTCGACCGTGGCGCCGGTCTCCTCGAGCTTGGCCTTGATCTGCTCGGCCTCGTCCTTGGTGACGCCTTCCTTGATCGCGGCAGGCGCGCTTTCGACCAGATCCTTGGCCTCCTTGAGACCGAGACCCGGAACGACCGCGCGCACAACGCGAATGACCTGGATCTTCTTGTCGCCGATCGCCGTGAGCATGACGTCAAAGGCGGTCTGTTCCTCAGCCGCCTCTTCGGCCCCGGCGGCCGCGACGCCCGGCATGGCCGCCATGACGACCGGTGCTGCGGCGGTGACACCCCACGCTTCCTCGAGCGCGTTCTTCAGCTCCACCAGCTCGAGCACGGTCATCTTGCCAAGCTGATCGACGAGCTTTACTGTATCGGTTGGCACGTCTCTTACTCCTTCCTGATTACTGATCTTGAGATTCCAATTGCTTGATGCGCGCATCCAGAACTCCCACGACGTCGCGCAATGGAGCCGTGAACAGGCCGACGATCGCCGTCGGCGCGGCGGCGATGGCGCCGACGAGCTGCGCACGGAGGACTTCCTCCGGCGGTAACTTGGCGATCTCCGCGATCTGATCGGCGCGAACCTCGGAGCCTTGCAGGACTCCGCCGCGAATGCTCAGGATCTTGGTCGCCTTGGCGGTGTCTCCAAGCACCTTGGCCACGCCTATCGGATCGCCATCCGACTCCAGAAACGCGATCGCCGTCGGCCCCTCGAAAAGCTCGAGCAGGTTCGTCGCCCCGGCCTCCTCGGCGGCTCGCTTCGCCAGCGTGTTCTTGACGATGCTGAAGCTGGCGCCGTGCTTGCGAAGCTGGGCGCGGAGCTCGGCGAGGTCACTCGTCGTCAGGCCGCGGTAATCGGTGACGACCAGCGTCTCGGTTTCTTTGAGGCGCTCGGCCAGCTCGGCGATTACGCGTTCCTTGTCGGTTTTCAGCATGTGATCACCTCCTCTAACAAATCGAGCCCGCACATAAGGCGAGCTCGGAGGGAGGCGAATAGCCATTCCGGGCCGCCTCGACTGGACTTCTGCTCTAACGGCTGCCAGCTGTCTTTGGCGACGGGCTTAGTGAACTAGGCAGTAACCGCTTGCTCCTCCTCGAGCTCGTCGGTTATGTCTCTGACCTTGGCGGGATCGACGTGGATACCCGGACCCATGGTCGTCGTCAGCGTGATCCCTTGCACGTACCGGCCCTTCGCCACCGCCGGCTTGGCGCGCATGATCTCCTCGACCAGCGTGGCGTAGTTCTCGAGCAGCGCTCGCTCGGCGAAGGATTGCTTGCCGATCGAGACGTGCACGTTGGCGCCGCGGTCGGTTCGGTACTCGACCTTGCCGGCCTTGGCATCGCGCACAGCCTTGCCGATGTCGAAGGTGACCGTACCGGTCTTTGGGTTCGGCATCAGGCCGCGCGGGCCGAGGATGCGTCCGAGCTTGCCGACCGTGCCCATCTGATCGGGGGTGGCGATGGCAACGTCGAAGTCGGTGAAGCCGTCCTCGATGCGCTTGGCCAGATCGGCGGAGCCGACCACGTCGGCGCCGGCCTCCTCGGCTTCCTTGGCCTTCTCGCCCTCAGAGAAAACGGCGACATGTACATCCTTGCCGGTGCCGTTCGGAAGCATCAGCGTCCCGCGCAGCTGCTGGTCGGCGTGGCGAACGTTGAGCCCGAGCCGGAAGTGAACTTCGACCGTCTCGTCGAACTTGGCGGCGGCGAACTCCTTGAGCAGGCGAACCGCCTCGAGCGGCGAGTAGACGCGCTCGCGGTCGATCTGCGTGCGTGCGCTCGTGTAGCGCTTGCCGCGGCCGCTCATCCTTCCACCTCGACTCCCATCGAGCGCGCGGTACCGGCGATCACCAGCATTGCGGCCTCGACGTCGTTGGCGTTCAGGTCTTTCATCTTCGTCTCGGCGATCTGGCGCAGCTGCTCGCGGGTCAGCTTCCCCACCTTGGCGCGATTCGGCTCGCCCGAGCCCTTCTCGAGCCGCAGCGCCTCTTTGATCAGGACGGCAGCCGGCGGCGTCTTGGTGATGAAGGTGAAGGAGCGATCCTCGAAGACCGTGATCTCGACCGGGATGATGCGACCGTTATCGGCCTGTGTTTGGGCATTGAAGGTCTTGCAGAAGTCCATGATGTTGAGCCCGTGCTGGCCCAGCGCAGGACCGACTGGCGGCGCCGGGTTGGCCTGGCCACCGGGGATTTGGAGCTTGATTGTCGTCAGGACTTTCTTAGCCACGTTTCTTGTCTTTCTCGAACGTCTACTGCGAGGTTACCTACTGCGCTCGAACCGAGTCGGCGTCTGGCGCGAGACTACCTGCTGCGCCGAGCCGGGCTGAATTCTGGCACGAATGCAATCACTCTAGTTTCTTAACCATCTCGAAGCTCAGCTCGACCGGCACCTGGCGCTCGAAGATGTTGACGAGCACTTTCAGCTTCTGCTGGTCGGGGTTGACGTCGACGATCTCGCCATCGAAGTCCGCCAGATGACCGGAGGTGATCTTGACCGATTCGCCGAGCGAGAACTCGACCTGGGCCCGTGCTCGCGCGCCTTCGGCCTGGCTCTTGCCGGTGTGCAGGATGCGCTCGATCTCGCCCTCGGAGAGCGGCACTGGCTTGGCGCCGGAACCGACGAAACCGGTTACGCCTGGAGTGTTCTTGACCAGCGTCCAGGCCTCATCGTCGAGATTCATATTCACGAGCACGTAGCCAGGTAGCACGCGCTTCTCGGTCTGGACCTTCTGACCGTCTTTGGTCTCGATCACGCTCTCGGTGGGCACTACGACGCGCCGAAAGCGCGACTGCTGCCCTATCGAGATGATCCGATGCTCGAGGTTGGCCTTGACCTTGTTCTCGTGCCCGGAATAGGTATTGATCACGTACCAGAGGAACATTCGCTCGACTCTCCTATTACCCCAGAAGAACGTCTTGGACTAAGTGCTTGAATGCGATATCGGCAATCGCCAGATAACCGCCGACGATCGCGCAGGCGAGAAGCACGACGACGGTGCCCTGCACCACCTGTTGGCGCCCCGGCCATTCGACCTTCTTCAGCTCGCCCCAGGAATCGCTGATGAAGTGGAAGATGGAGTGGAAGGGACGACGGCGCTCGCGGGCATTCTTTTGCCCGACATCAGCCTTCTGCGCCCGCAGCGAAGACGCCTGTCGAGATGCACGAGTCTGCTCGGCGAGCGACGATTCAGAGCGCTCGATGCGACGAGCGCGGCGCCGTTGACGGGTTGGGCGAGCCATCGCCTCCCCCCCGCCTAGCGGGTCTCCCGGTGCAGGGTGTGCTTCCCGCACCAACGGCAGTACTTGTTGAACTCGACCCGATCGGGCGTGTTCCGCTTCGATTTCTCGCTTTGATAGTTGCGTCGCTTGCACTCGGTGCAAGCGAGCGTCACAGCGACTCTGACTCCGGTCTTTGCCATGTTCTTGAAAGGTTTCTGAGCGCGAAAGAATAGCGGCGTGACCCGCCGCCCGGCACCAGTCTAGCTGGTCTTGGCAAAACGGCGCACCGCCTCGAGCAGCTCGCGAGATTTCTCGGCCGCGAGCTCGGCATCGCCAGAGGCGAGAGCACCAGCGACGCAGTGACGAACGTGCCGGTCGAGGATGGTGATTGCAAGGCTCTCGAGTGCAGTCGTTGTCGCGGCGACCTGGGTGAGGATGTCGATGCAATAGCGCTCCTCGGCGAGCGCGTCCAGAGGAAGCGCTCGCTCCAGCGCCCCATCTGGCTTTCGCCCAGGGAATGGCTAGAGCCGGCGCGGAAACGGACCGATCGCTAGCGCTTGGTCGCGAGGAAGTCTCGCACCAGCTGGTGGTAGTCCGGCACCGGCAACAGGAAGGAGTCGTGACCCCAGGGCGAGGCGATCTCCTCGCGCACGAAGTCGCAACCGGCACGCTCGAGTAAGCGCGCGATCTCGAGCGAACGCGAGGTCGAGAAGCGCCAGTCGGTGTCGAAGCTGACCACCAGGAAACGGGTCGGGTTGTTGCGCAGCCGCTCGACAGCCGCCTCTTCGTCGGCGAAAGGATCGAAGTAGTCCATGACGCGCGAGAGATAGAGGTAGGTGTTGGCGTCGAAGCGCTTGAGGAACTTCTCTCCCTGGTGATCCAGATAGGACTCGATCTGGAAATCGACGCCGAACGTCGGCCCCTCCGTGCCCCTGCGCTCGCGCCCGAACTTTCGCTCGAGCGCCTGCTCGGATACGTAGGTGATGTGAGCGAGCATCCGGGCCACGGATAGACCCGAGTCGGGCTGGCGATCGGTCCCGTAGTAGTCACCGTTCTGGAAGTTGACGTCGCGCATGATCGCGCTGCGCGCGACCGAAGAGAAGGCGATGTTCTCGGGCGTCAGGCGCGACGAGGCGCAGATCAGCAGCGCGCTTTTCATCTCCCCCGGATGATCGAGCGCCCACTGAAGAATCTGCATCCCGCCCAACGAGCCGCCCAGGCCCGCATACAGGCGCTCGATTCCGAGCTCCTGAAGCAGGCGGCGCTGCACCTCGACCAAGTCGCGGACGCTGAAGTACGGGAAGCGCAACCCGTAGGGCTTTCCCGTCGCCGGATCGATCGAGGATGGTCCGGTCGTGCCCGAACAGCCGCCGAGCAGGTTGGACGAGACGACGAAGTACGTGTTCGTGTCGACCGGCTTGCCGGGCCCGATCATCGAGTCCCACCAGCCCTCCGTCTTGGGCTCGCCGTGGTTCCCGGCCACGTGCGCGTCGCCGGTCAGAGCGTGGCAGATGACAATCGCGTTTGAGCGCTCGGCGTTCAGTTGGCCGTAGGTCTCGTAGGCGACGTCGACCGGGGCGAGCGTCTCGCCCGACTCCAGCACGAACGGGCTCTTCTCGTCGTAGAGGCGAACGTGCTGCGTCGTCACGAAGCCGGCGCTCTCTCCCCTCCCCGCGCTCGATCCCAGAGTCTCGTGAGTCACTTGTTTCTTCCTGCCATCGGTTGTCTTCAACTCCGTCCCTAGCTTGCCGAGCTCCCCACTTCGAGGAGCGCTTGATCGAGGTCGGCGAGGATGTCGTCGATGTGCTCGAGCCCGATCGAGAGCCGCACCGTGTCTTGAGTGACGCCGGCCGCCGCCAGCTCCTCGTCGTTCAGCTGCGCGTGCGTGGTGGTCGGAGGATGAATGGCGAGTGACTTGGCGTCGCCGATATTGGCCAGATGGCTGAACAGCTTCAGATTCTCGATGAATCGCGCTCCAGCCTCGCGGCCGCCCTTGATGCCGAAGGTAACGAGGCCTCCGTAGCCACCCGTGAGGATTCTGTCCGCGACCGCCTTGTAGGGACTCGACTCGAGGCCCGGATAGCTGACCCAGGCCGCGCTCCGGTGCGCCTCGAGGTGCTTGGCGACGGCGAGCGCATTGGCGCAATGGCGCTCGATCCTGAGCGGCAGCGTCTCCAGCCCCTGCAGGAAGAGGAAGGCGTTGAAGGGCGAGAGGGCGGCGCCTGTGTTTCGAAGCAGGACGGTCCGCACTCGACCGATGTAGGCGGCCGCCTCGAGCGCCTCCGTCCAGACGATTCCGTGGTAGGAAGGATCCGGCTTGGTCAGGCCCGGGAAGCGGTCGGCGTGCTTCTGCCAGTCGAAGCGCCCAGAGTCGACCACCAGCCCGCCGATCGAGGTGCCGTGCCCGCCGATGAACTTGGTCGCCGAGTGCACGACGACGTCGACACCGTGGTCGAAGGCGCGGCAGAGGATCGGAGTCGGCACCGTGTTATCGACGATCAGCGGCAGGCCGAGCTCATGCGCAGCCTTGGCCCAGGCATCGAGATCGACGACGTTCAGCTTGGGGTTGCCGATCGTCTCGGCGAAGACGAGGCGCGTCTTCTCGTCGACCAGCTCGGCCAGCTTCTCGGGCTTGTCAGGATCAAGCCAGCGCACCTCGATTCCATACTGGGGCAGCGTGTGCGCGAACAGGTTGTAGGTGCCGCCGTAGAGCGTCGAGACCGAGACGATGTTCTCGCCCGCGCGCGTGATGTTGAGCACGGCGTAGGTGTTGGCGGCCTGCCCCGACGCCGTGGCAACGGCGCCGACGCCACCCTCTAGGGCGGTGATCCGCTCCTCGAGCACAGCGTTGGTCGGGTTTCCGATGCGGCTGTAGATGTTGCCGGGCACCCTGAGCGCGAACAGGTCGGCCGCGTGCTCTGTGTTTTCGAAGACGAAAGAACTCGTCTGGTAGATGGGCACCGCGCGGGCGCCCGTGGTCGGATCTGGTTCCTGGCCCGCATGCAAAGCCAGGGTCTCCGGTCGGTAGTCGCTCACCTCTGTCTCCTTCCCTTCCATACCTGGAACTCGTCCCGGGAACGAAAAAGGCCTCCTGTCCCGGAGGCCCTTCTTGCTCCCGCCGGTATGGCGGGCGCTCCGTATCCCATCTTCCCGCTCCTCGGCCCGGGACGGCCCGGCTTGCGGCTGGAGTTCGCACCTGTCGAGCCAAAGCTCCGGTTGCGGCGACGTCAGCGGGCCAGATCCCTCGACCGCTCGTGATGGTTAACGACTCTCGAAGCGTAGCAGCAGGTTTTACGGGGTCAAGACGGCGGCTATTTCAGCCGCGTGGCGAAGCTCTGAATCCCTTGCCGAATGAAGATCCTTCGGCTGGGTGCGCGAGGACGAAGCATCGCGCCGTCGAGCACGGCCAGGCGACGAAGTGCTTCGTTTCGTTGAGGTTCGTTAGCTGAGCGGCTCGAACGGGCCATAGCGATCGCAGCAATAGAAGAGATGGCCGGTTAGTTCGAGAACAGCTGCGGCGGTTACTTGATCGTCTGAAGCATCTTGAACATCGGCAAGTACATGGAGACGACAATCACGCCGACCATGCAGCCGACGCCGAGCATCATCACAGGCTCGATGATCGAGGTGAGCGACGCGACGGACGCGTCGACTTCGTCCTCGTAGAAGTCGGCGACCTTCGAGAGCATCAGCTCCAGCTCTCCGGTTTCTTCGCCGATCTTGACCATCTGACTGAGCATGACCGGGAAGACCGGACTTTCGAGCAGTGGCTGAGCGATCGGGATGCCCTCTTGCACCCTGTCCTTCACGTCGAGTAGCGCCTTCTCGACGACCGCGTTGCCTGAAGTGTGAGCGGTGATGTCGATCGCCTTGATGATGTCCACGCCCGAGGCGATGAGCGTCGCGAGCGTGCGCGAGACGCGAGCCATCGCAACTTTGGAAACCGTGCTGCCAATCCGCATCGGCACCTTGAGCACGAACGCATCCCAGATGTCTCGCCCTCTTTGCGTTTTCTTGAAGCGCATGAGGCTCCAGATCGCCAGCCCGATAATGGGAAAGAGCACGTACCACCAGCTGCGTACGAAGTTCGAGGCGGACACGATGTATTGCGTCAGAGTTGGTAGTTGGCCGCCTTGCTCCTTGAAGATGTTCACGAAGATGGGAACGAGGAAGAACAGCATCCCGACCAGAACGAGGGTGGCGAAGCAGAGGACGAGGGTCGGATAAATCATCGCGCTCTTAACCCGCCGCTTGATCTGCTGCGATTTTTCGATCTGAACCGCGACGCGGTCGAGCACCGTATCGAGAACACCGGCCGTCTCGCCCGCGTCGATCATTGCCACAAAGAGCGTGTCGAAGACCTTCGGATGCGAGGCCATGGCCTCCGAGAGAAGAAGACCACGCTCGACCTTGGCACGAACGTCGGCAGTGACAACCGCAAGGTTGTCGTCTTCGGTCTGCTCCTCGAGAATCACGAGCGCTGCCACGACGCTGACGCCCGCGGCGATCAGCGTCGCAAACTGGCGCGAGAACACCTGCAGAGCCTTCGGCGTGACCTTCTTTCCGACCGCGGCCGAGGTCGTGCCGGTGGCTTCCGTAACCCGCTCCAAGCGCTCGGCAAGCAACCCCCTCTGACGAAGTTGCTCGCGCGCCGACTCGAGATCCGTCGCCTGGAGCTCGCCCATGCTCACGATTCCCTGCGCGTTGATTGCGCTGTATCCGAAGCCGGCCATCGCTTCGCTCTATCGGCAGTTTCCGAAGCCCCCTAAAGACTGCTCGCGAACTGCATCAGCTCGTAGTGGCGGTGGTGGTACTCGCCGTCGTGCTACTCGTCGTCGTAAAACTTGCCGTCGTGCCGCCCGTCGATGACGACGCTTGCGACGCCGTTAGAGCGGTAACGAACTTGATCGCGTACCTCGTCGAGTCGACGGTGTTCACGAGCACCACGCTCTTGCCCTTACTGATCGTCACCTTAGACTGGCCGCTCGCGAACGATCCACCTGCGACGCTGATCTTGATCTTCTTCGCCGTTATCGATTTGAGAACGAATACGGGTGAGGCGGACGGGAAGGTCGCGTTCAGAGCGACATCCTCGCGGGCGCCGTTGACCGAGATCCTCGCTGCTACGTACTGGCCCTGCGGGGAGGTGGTGGTCGAGTAGGTCTTACCGCTAGTGGTTGAGTTGGTTTTACCGCTAGTGGCCGAGTTGGTCTTACCGCTAGTGGTCGAGTTGGTCTTACCGCTAGTGGTCGTAGTCGCCGGCTGCGAGGCGCTCACGCTCGAAGAGGTGGTGACGCTGCCGAACGGGTCCTTGTTGTTGAAGAGACTGAACCCGCTCAGCTGTCCAGCGCCGGGCTTATAGGTGTTCGAGTTGGGAAGCGACCCGATCGTGGCCGACGCAGAATCGGATGTTCCACCCGAGCTCGCTGCCGACGAGGTAGAAGTCGTCTGAGCGACGGAGCCCGCCGAGCTACTCGAGCCTCCGCCTTTCTTGAGCATGCTCGGCAGTTCGATAGCTCCTACGATGACCAGTACCGCGACGAGCACAAGGAGAATGATCTTCTCCTTCCTCTCCTTCGCCTTTTGCTTGTCTGCGCGCTGTTTCGAAGCCATCAGGATTAACCCCCTCCCGTCGCGGATGTCGTGGTGCCCTGGCTCGAAGAGGATGAGGTCGTGGTTGAGGTCGTAGACGTGGATGCGCTTGACGCGGTCGCGGCGGGATGACCGAAAACGTAGGCATCGACCTGAAGCGTCGCCGCGATCTGGGGGAAGCCATTTTCGCCTTCGGCGAAAGAGACCTCGTCGACGGTGAACAGGCGCCCCTTCGCGCTCAACTTGCGGTTCTCGACGAGCACCAGCGACTGCAGGCGATAGAGGAAATCAGAGAGATCGTAGAAACTGCCCTGGAAGATCAACGTGACCGGTATCCCCTGATAGGTGCTCGCGTCGAAGACCGTTGTTCCCGGTGTGATCGAGTCGAACCTGATCCCGGTGGCTTGAGCGACGGAGTAGAGCTGCAGCGATAGCTCATCCACCTCGGGCTTGCTGGGCATCGCCGTCTGGAGCCTGTTGTAGTCGGCGACGAGGATCTTCGACAGCCCGGCAGCCTGTGTGGCTTGCGTGCGCGCATCTCGAATCTGCTGATCGAGTTGCGTGATCTCCCGCGAAAGCGAGTTGGCCTGGCTCTTCTTCGGTCCGACGAGAAGGAAGTAACCGGCGGCAGCGAGCACGATCAAGCCGGCCAGCACGACAGCGAGCCTGATCGCGACAGGTGTTTTCTTCGATGCGGGTGCCGGACTCATGAGGTCTCTCCAGGCGCGAGTATCTGGGCCGAGATAGAGAACGTGTAAGTCACGGGCTTCGCGCCGGAGTTGATCGTGCTCGAGATGAGCGTCACGTTGGTCAGAGGCGGAAGGATCTTCAGCCGCGTCATGAGAAGGAACACAGACTCCTGTGAGTAGGTCCAGCCGGTGATACTGAGCGTGGCCGTGGATGAAGACCCGCTTACGCTTGCCGCCGCCGCGTACTGCGGGTTCGCCGATACCGGCGTCGTTGCGGTCAGCGTCGTCAGCTTGACTCCAGATGGCATGACGAGAGCGATCTGACTGAGAATGTTGTCCCAGGGAACGCGGTAGGAGAGAGCGTTCGCGACCGCGGTGATCCGCTCGTTTTCGAGCGAAGCAACCTTCTGCTGAACGGGAAGAACCCTCGGCTGCGGGTTCACCCTCGTCAGCATCGTGTACTCACTCTGCAGATCGCCGCGTTCAGACGTCCTGTCCTGCACCTTCTGGCTCGCGCTCATATACATGAAAAAGAGCGCCGCCAACACGATGGCGAGGCCGGCAACTCCCACCAACAGCGCAGGATCGGGAGCTGTGCGCCTGGCACGTTCCGCGTCCTTGGGTAGAAGGCTGACCGCTCGCATCAAGATCCGTCCCCTAGCTCAAGTCCTCGATCGCCAGGCCGATCGCAGCCGCGAGTGCGCGCTGGCTCTCGTCGATGACAACTCCCTTGCTCGGCGTGACGCGCTCGAACGGGTCGCCAACCCGCACGCTCACGCCGATGAGGCGCTGCAGCTCGCCGGCCAGGCCCGGCAGAAGCGAGGTTCCGCCTGTGATGACGATGTCGCCGATGCTCAACGAATCGGGCTGGTTTTGGTAGTACTGGAGCGAGGAGATGAGCTCGCGTGCGAAGGTCTGGAGTTGGCGCCGTACGATGTCGGCCGCCGTGCTGACTTGCTCCTGGGTCACGCCGGGTAGGAGCGGGCGCTCGGAGCCATCGAGCGTGAGCGAATGCTTGACCGGCTCGGCTTCGGAGGGGGCGAGGTTCAGCTGGCGCGCGATGGCGACATCGAGCGTCGAGCCTCCCCACTCGAGCACGCGCGTGAATTCGCAGATATGCCCGTCAGAGACGGCGAAGGTCGAACGCTCGTGGCCGATCGAGACGACGACGTGGGCGGCATCCGATCGTTCTCCGCCTCCGTTCGGAATCAGCGCCCGAAGCAGTCCGAAGGCTTCGAGATCAATCCCGATCAGACGCACTCCGGCCTCTTTGAACGCCACCAGGTAGCGATCGATCAGATCGCGATAGGCGACTACGAGAAGAACGCGACGGACGAGCTCGCCATCGGCGTTGACGCTCTCGCTGAGCTGCTGATAATCGAGTACCGCATCTTCAAGCGCGATCGGAAGCACTTCCTGGGCCCGGAAGCGAATCGCGTTCTCGAGCTGCTTCGCGTCCATCACGCCCGACACCTCGATGATACGAACGCCGATCCGGTTGTTAGAGATGCCAAGCCTGACGGCTTTCTTCGGCAACCGGTGGACGTCGAACATATGCGCGAGCGCCGCTGCAAGAGCAGGAGCGTCGCGAACCTCGCCTGCTACCACAACGCCACGCTGAAGCGGATCGCGCACCAGATCGAGCAACTCGAGCTTGCCTCCGTTCCGCACGACGCGCGCGGCGGAGATCCCCGAAGCCCCGATCTTGACGCCCACGAGAGCCTTCTGCCGGAGCGCACTACCTTTGGGCGGCGGTGCGGAGGCGGCCTTGCGCCCGAAGGAGAGCTCGCGCTTGTAGAAGGGGACTTTCGCCTCCGGCTTCGCTACAGGTGCGGTCGGAGTAGCCGGCGCAGCCTGGGCGAGCTCGGCGCTCGCAGCTTCGGGCACAGCGGCCGGAGCGGCTGCCTCGATCGCCTGCGGCAGCGGCGCCTGCTGCTGCTTCTTCTTGCGCCCGAAGGAGAGCTCGCGCTTGTAGAAGGGGACTTTCGCCTCCGGCTTCGCTACAGGTGCGGTCGGAGTAGCCGGCGCAGCCTGGGCGAGCTCGGCGCTCGCAGCTTCGGGCACAGCGGCCGGAGCGGCTGCCTCGATCGCCTGCGGCAGCGGCGCCTGCTGCTGCTTCTTCTTGCGCCCGAAGGAGAGCTCGCGCTTGTAGAAGGGGACTTTCTTGGCGCTTTCCTCGCCGCTCGCGTCTGCGGCGACCGAGGCACGCAGCGCTTCCAGCGAAGAGGGAGCCGGAGCGACAGGCTTTCCACCGCCGGGCTCGCCTTGACCCGAGGCGGATTGCGCCGACGAGGTGGGCAACGGCGGACGGGCCTGCGTTGATGCCGCTCCAGGCGGTGCCGAGGGCGGCCCAGGAGGCGGAGCTACCGGACGGGCTTGGCCGGGCGCTCCGGGTGGAGCCGCAGGCGGACGAGGAGGTCGTGCTCCGGCAGGCGGCGAATCGCTCGGGGCGGTCGGCGGCGCCGAGGGACGCGCGGGCGGCCCGGGAGGCGGAGCCACCGGACGGGCTGCTCCAGGCGCTCCGGGTGGAGCCGCAGGAGGACGAGGAGGTTGTGCTCCGGCAGGCGGCGGGGCGGTCGGCGGCGCCGAGGGCGGCCCGGGAGGCGGAGCTAGCGGACGGGCTGCTCCAGGCGCTCCGGGTGGAGCCGCAGGCGGACGAGGAGGTTGTGCTCCGGCGGGCGGCGGACCGCCCGGGGCGGTCGGTGGCACCGAGGGACGCGCGGGCGGCCCGGGAGGCGGAGCTAGCGGACGGGCTTGGCCGGGCGCTCCTGGTGGAGCCGCAGGCGGACGAGGAGGTTGTGCTCCGACAAGCGGCGGACCGCTCGGGGCGGTCGGCGGCGCCGAGGGACGCGCGGGGGGCCCGGGAGGCGGAGCTACTGGACGAGTCGGGCCGGGCGCCCCGGGTGGAGCCGCAGGCGGACGAGGAGGTTGTGCTGCGGCGGGCGGCGGGGCGGTCGGCGGTGCCGAGGGCGGCCCGGGAGGCGGAGCTAGCGGACGGGCTGCTCCAGGCGCTCCGGGTGGAGCCGCGGGCGGACGAGGAGGTTGTGCTGCGGCGGGCGGCGGACCGCTCGGGGCGGTCGGCGGCGCCGAGGGACGCGCGGGCGGCCCGGGAGGCGGAGCTACCGGACGGGCTGCTCCAGGCGCTCCGGGTGGAGCCGCAGGAGGACGAGGAGGTTGTGCTCCGGCGGGCGGCGGACCGCTCGGGGCGGTCGGCGGCGCCGAGGGACGCGCGGGCGGCCCGGGAGGCGGAGCTAGCGGACGGGCTGCTCCGGGCGCTCCGAATGGAGCCGCAGGCGGACGAGGAGGTTGTGCTCCGGCGGGCGGCGGACCGCTCGGGGCGGTCGGCGGCGCCGAGGGACGCGCGGGCGGCCCGGGAGGCGGAGCCACCGGACGGGCTTGGCCAGGCGCTCCGGGTGGAGCCGCAGGCGGACGAGGAGGTTGTGCTCCGGCGGGCGGCGGGCCGGCCGGAGGCGCAGCATCCTCACGCGGGCGCTCGCCCTCTTGCTTTCCTTCGCTCCCCATCATCTCCTCACGTTCCTCCGCCAAGACCTAAGTTCCTGCTACCCGCAGGCCCGATCCCGGCGCGCCGTCGGAGCCCGCGGGCGCTTGTCCGGTCTGAATCCCGCTTCGTTCCGATATCCGCCCGGTCGGAATCCCGCTTCGTTCCAGTATCCCAATCAACTGCTCGGGACGGGTCGAGCGCGATACCGCCTGCTCGATCGTGATCAGATGCTTCGAGACGAGATCGGCAAGCGACTGCTCCATCGTCTGCATACCGCGCTTCGAACCTGTTTGCATGAAGGAGTAGACCTGCTCGATTTTCCCCTGGCGAATCAGGTTGCGGACAGCATCATCGGGAATCAGGACCTCGAGCGCCGGCACTCTCCCCTGCTCGTCCGCCGTCTTCAGCAGAGTTTGCGTGAGCACACCCTCGAGCGAGAGGGCAAGTTGCATGCGCACCTGATCCTGCTGCTCGGCCGGGAAAACGTCGATGATGCGGTCGATCGTGCTCGGCGCACTCTGCGTGTGCAGCGTGGCGAAGACCAGGTGGCCCGTCTCAGCCGCAGTCAGCGCGATGCCGATCGTTTCGAGGTCGCGCATCTCGCCGACGAGGATGACGTCGGGATCCTGGCGCAGTGCAGCACGCAGCGCATCGCCGAAGCTGAGCGCATCGGCTCCGATCTCGCGCTGGTTGACGATGCAGTTCTTGTGCCGGTGCAGGAACTCGATCGGGTCCTCGATCGTGATGATGTGGTCGTAGCGGGTGCGATTGATCTCGTCGATCAAGGCCGCCAAGGTCGTCGACTTGCCCGAGCCGGTCGGCCCGGTGACGAGAATGATCCCGCGAGGTCTTCGCGTTAGCTCGTGTAGGTGCGACGGCAACCCGAGCTCCTCGAGCGTCTTCAGCTCGGTCGGGATGAGGCGGAAAGCGGCGGCCAGACTCTCACGCTGGGAGTAGATGTTGACGCGGAAGCGAGCCATCCCGGGCACCGAGTAGGCCAGGTCGAGCTGGCGCTTGATCTCCAGGTGCTTCTGCTGCTCGGTCGAGAGAATGCGGTAGAACATCTCGCGCGTCATCTCGGGAGTCATGACGGGCTCGTCGTCGACCCTTCTCAGGGTGCCATGGATGCGCAGGATCGGCCTGGAGCCGACCGTCAGGTGCAAGTCGGAAGCCCCGTTGTCTACGACGTACTGGAGGAGCCGATCGATAGATGGCCCCGAGGGGTGCGGGTTCACTGCCACGGCGGTCGTATCGGCAAGCTCCGAGCGTTTCTTGAATGCTTGTGCACAGACTCGAGGTCACCCGCGGGTAGCCCGCCGCGGGTAGGTGACTTTCACCCATTTGGGGCTACTGGCCGCTGACGGCTCTGCCGATCGCTCTTCAGTCAAAGTCATTGCAGCATCCACAAGGAGCCAATACACATGTCAGATCTCATCCGTAAGCGTTTGACCGGGAAGGAAGAGGGATTCACCCTCATCGAGCTCCTGGTCGTCATCGTCATCCTGGGCATCTTGATGGCGATCGCGGTGCCTTCCTATATGGGATTCAAGGATCGCGCGAACAAAACGGCCGCGATGGCGAATGTGCGGTCGGCCATCCCTTCGGTCGAGCTCTACTACCAGGACAACACCGCCAACCCCAGCACCTACACCGGCATCACTACGGAACTCGTCAGGGATATCGACCCCGGTCTTGCTAGCACTGTGGTGATCAATAACGGCACCGCCGACAGTTACTGCATCTCGGCCGAGCAAGGCGGATACACCGCAAAGACGCTTGGCCCTGGCAAGCCGATCGAGGTCGGCACGGACGTCTCAGCTTGTGCTGTAGTAGTTCCTTAGCCTGAACTCGAAGCGAATTAAGAATCGTAAGGGCGCGGAATCCCGTGCCCTTACTTTTTTCCTGCGCCACGCACCCAGCTCTCCTCCAACGCCTATGCGCAGAACGTCTCCGAAAGAACGTCTCGGCTGGCAACATCATCGGTAACCGAAGAATTCGGCTTGGCCGGGATCTCTATGAACCAAATCTCGCGACCCTGTCTGGCGCTCGACAAGCGTGTCGAGGTGTTCCGCTCGCGCCAAGCCACTGACCACGACGACGACGAATGGCACGGAAGAGAAAGAGACTCAGTCAGCAACGGAGCTGCACGCCGGACACCCAGGAGCCGGCGAGCGGACTTCGTATTCGTACACCAGTCGACGCGACTCAACGGTGGACGCCACGAAAACACGCTCGTCTCAGCCGTCCTCGTCGGATGATCGTTTTTCTCGTTCTGAAACCCCTAATGTCGCCCGCGCCACGAACCGATAGAAAACCAGATGAAGTCGACTCCTAGTCCCCGCGTACGTTTCTTGGCGGTGCTCGCCTTGATTCTCCTCGCCGGCGCCGGCGCCTTCCTGCTCATCCAGAGCTCGAGCGGATCGAGCTCTGCGAGCGACACAGTGGGGACACGGGTGACGTCGCACACGACGCCGCAGACTCAGACGACCACGAAGCAAGGCTCGAAATCGAAAAAGAGCAAGCGCCAGACGTCGGTTGAAGGAATTGCCGCACTCGACGCCGCTCTCGTCGCTCATCCTCTCGTCGTCGTCTCGGTATACGCACGCAACGTCGCCACAGACACCGAGGCTATGAAAGAAGCCAAGGCCGGGGCGGCCAACGTCGGCGCCGGGTTCGTCGCCTTCAACGTCTTCAAAGAGAAACTGGCGCGGCAGCTGACGAGCTTGCTCGGCGACAGTTCTAAGGCGACCAATCCGGGAGTGCTCATCTTCAAGCGGCCGCGCACTCTGGCCTTCGCGCTGCAGGGATTTGCCGACAGCCAAGTAGTTGCCCAGGCGGCCCAGAACGTCTTCCCGCACAAAGAGCCCTGGGTGAGCGAGGCGTACCTAATCTGCGCGCGCTTCTCGGCTTCGCTCGGGACGGCTGAGACCAAGGCGACGAACGCCGACCTCAGCACCGCAGCGGGTCGAAGGCGGGCAGCCGTAGCTCTGGAGCAAGCCGCGACGCTGCTCAATCAGGAAGCGCAAGCGCTAAGCAGGGTCAGGGCGAACATGAGCAAAGCCAAGAACTACGCTCGGCTCGTCGCCGACTTAAAGCAGGTTTCGACCAACATGAGCTCCGAGGCCGAAGCGATCCGTCGCAACGATCAAACGACCGCTCAGGCAACCGAGCAGAAGAACACGACGCTGATCGCGACCATGAACACGCTCGCCTCGGACCTCCAGCTCACCACCTGCGCCTCGTGAGCGATCTCGCCGACGAATACGGTCTCCGCGCAAGCAGCAAGGGCGCAACGAAAAAGGGCGGCGCCAAGGCGGCCAAGGAGAGCTTTCATCGCCACGCCAAGAAGGACGGGCGCCGCGTCGTGATTCTGCGCCTGTTCGAGCGCGACGAGCAGTTCGTGGTCGAGTGCGACGTGTACCCGACGAACAGCTTGCGCGTCGAGCCGCTCCATCCGGGCCCGTACCACTTCGGCGCCCGAGACGAAGCGGCCGCCTTTATCGAAGAGGCGCTGCTCGCGCTCGAGTACCTCGGCTGCGAAGTCAGCTAGCGCCCCCTCAGGTGCTGCTTTCGAGCTTCCGAGCGTGAAAGAAGCACGGGCGCGGTCGGCGACAGCGCCCTGCACCGCTTTTAGGCATCCAGTAGCCGGAACGTATTGCTCGATAGGCAGCTAAGCGTTCTCGTCTCTGGAGAACATACGCCCGCGCGAGTTCGAGCCACCCCAGCCGGTACCGGGCTGCTCGACATCGATTGAGACGATCGTCTCCGGGCGCAGGAAGCGACCAGCGATGAAGGGCCAGCCACCTCCCTCCGTCTCGGAGAATTTCTTGACGACCTCACCGGCCTGTTCTTGCGCCTTCTCGATACTGTCGAAGGATCCGATCGCTATCCGATCGCCGTCTGCGAGGCGCAGCACCAACTCGTACTCACCCCGAACAGCGTCTGTGGCGGATTCCTCCTCGTGCGTAGCGGGAGCAGCGGCCGGCTCAAGCGAAACGTCGCCGGTACTACCAGCCTCGACTTGCCCGACCCCCTCGGCAGTCTCGCTCGCCCAGTCTGGAGACTCAGCGCCGGGTTCCGCGCCGGCCGGCTCGTTCTCGGTAGGCTCGGGCTCAGCGGGCTCAGCGGCTTCTATCGGCTCGAAGGCGACCGGCTCGGTGACCTCCGCTTCCGCGGCCGGCGTCTCTGCCGCCTCGAGATCATCGGCAGGGGATTCTGGCGCAGCTTCGAAAGTCGGCGCGCTCTCGACCGGTGTCTCGCTGTCGCTGACAACGGGCTCTGGCTCGCCCTCCGCAACGTCAGCCGCGATCACATTGACTTCGCCTCGCATCCAGGCGGGCGTCGTGGCCAGTAGATCTTCTTCGCCTGGCGATGAGCCCGCGACCTCTTCGGGCGGCTGCTCGGGCGCGCGCTCTTCGGCATCCGGTTCGACCGGCTCCGAGGTGGCTTCCGGATACGACTTCTGGACCGGTGCCTCCCAGGCCTCGGCGTTCGGCGGCTCGGCCTCGCGCGGCGGCTCGGCCTCGAGCGCAGCACCGTGCTCATCGGCGCCCAGATCGGCGGCCTCAGGTGCCGGCTCCGTTGCCGACGGTCCTCCCTCTCCGGCCTGCCAGGCGTTTCCCTCTAGCAGCGAGGGATCGTCGTAGTAGCCGTAGTCGCCCATTTGCACTTCCGCGGGAAGCTGCTCCTCGGGCCCCTTGATCGTCTCGGACTGCGGGATAGGTTGGTATTCCGAGAAGGTCGGATAGTCGACTTCCCCTTCCGCAATAATCGGACGAATCTCCTGCGCCGCAAGATCAGGCGCGGAAGCGTAGGTCTCCTGATCGGTTAAGCCGATCGCTACCGGCTCGGGCGTAGCCGGTTCGAGCTCCGGAGCGGTATCTAGCGGGGCGGGCTCGGCCCGAAGATCATCCGGCGAGTACTGCTCGGCCGCAGCCGGCGCGACCACCAAGCCTGGAGCCGGAGCGCCTCCAAGTACCTCATCTATTACACGCGTGAGTACACTCGGCGCCGCAACGACGAAGCGGACCTCGGGGCCAAGTTGGGCCCGCAGCCGCTCCATAGCCGCTTCGTCCGGGTCGGCCATGGCGACCACCGGTACGCCGAACTCGGCCACGACCGGCAGTGCCATCTCCGCACGGGCATCGTCGTAGCTCATGGCTTGCGCCAGCTCGCGATCGATCGCGGTCTTGTCGAGGTCGGCGTAGGGCAAGCCCTTCTGCCCCGCGAGTAGACGGCTCAGGTCATCCTCGCTCAACCAGCCGCGCGCGAGCAGTACCTCACCCAGCCGCTTGCCCGAGCGGAGCCCCTCGGCGAGCGCGTCCTCGAGCTGCTGCGGAGCGATCAGCCCGGCGCGAAAGATGAGCGTCCCGAGCGGCATGTCGAGCATCTCGTCAGCGCCCTCCACGGGCTGGAACTGAGACTCCACCGGTGGCTCGGCCTGGGCCTCGGGTACGGGCGGCGGCTCATTAATTACCGGCACCTCCGGTGGGGGCGCGGTTGCAGGCGCTGCCGGGACGGGCTCGGGAGCCGGCGGCCTGGGTTCATTCTCTTGTCGACGACGAAGAAAAGGCACTCCTCACGCCTCCGCAATCACCGGCGCCCGACTTCGAGCGCGTTGACACGCACACTGTAGCGCCGAGCTCTAGGTTGCAACGACACGTGCTAGCTCCTCGATCGAAGTCAACCCCTGGGCGACCTTGCCCAAACCCTCGTCCCACATCGTGCGCATACCCAATTCGATCGCGCGTGACCTCAGCTCCTCATGCGAGGGCTTAGTCGCTGAAAAAGAGGCCAGCTCGTCGCTCATGTCCAGGAACTCGAAGATGCCGAGCCGGCCCTTGAAGCCAGTTTGGTTACAGCGCGGGCAGCCGACCTTGCGATAGAAGGCCATCCCATCGAGCTGGGCGGCGATGTCGGGCGAGACGTTCGACGCGATCATCTCGCCGACCGAAGGCGTGTACATCTCGGCGCAGTTGCTTCAAAGGCGCCGGGCCAAGCGCTGAGCTAGAACACCCGAGACGGCGGCGCTGGTGAGGAAGGGCTCGACGCCCATCTCGTTCAGGCGCGTGAGCGCGCTCGGAGCGTCGTTGGTGTGCAGAGACGAGAGCACCATATGGCCGGTGAGTGCCGCCTCGATCGAGATCTTGGCCGTCTCGGGGTCACGGATCTCCCCCACCATCAAGACGTCAGGGTCGGCACGCAAGATCGAGCGCAGAACAGCCGCGAAGGTCAATCCAGACTTGGTGTTGATCTGAACCTGGTTGATGCCCTGAAGCCGGTACTCGACCGGATCCTCGACGGTGATGACGTTGACCTCGGGCTGAGCGACGATGTGCAAGGCCGCATACAGCGTGGTCGACTTACCGGAGCCGGTCGGCCCGGTAACGAGCAGGGTGCCGGTCGGCTTCTTGATCACGCGCTCCAGCTTCTCGCGCATTTCCTCGGCCAGACCGAGGTCCTCGAGCGTCGGCGCCTTCTTGGACTTGTCGATCAGGCGCATCACGACGCATTCGCCCTCAACCGTCGGCAGCACTGCAACACGAATGTCGAGCATCCGGCCCGCCGCCTTGGCGTTCAGCGAGATGCGCCCGTCCTGGGGCTTGCGCCGCTCGGCGATGTCGAGCTTGGCCAGCACCTTCAGGCGCGTCGTGACACCCGAAGCCATGCGCCGGGGAACGCGCTGAACCTCGCGCAGCACACCGTCGACGCGGTAGCGAATGACGAGCGCGTCCTCCTCGGGCATGAAGTGGATGTCGCTCGCCCCGTCCTCGGCGCCCTGGAAGATGATCGAGTTCACCAGCCGCACCAGCGGTGCGTCCGAGAAGCCGTCGTCAGCTTCGAGGTCGTCGATTTCTTCGTGCTCATCAACCACCTCGACGTCGTCCAGTACCGCCGACTGAGCGGTGAGGGTTTTGTTGGCTCGCAGCGGACCCTCAAGCTCTGCAAGGATCTCGTCGCGCGAAGCGACTCCTAGCTCAATCTGGTGGTTGCGCGCCGCCAGCTTGAGCTCGTCGATGCCGCTGACGTTGGAGGGATCGGCGATGGCGACGTGCAGGCGCTCGCCGGCGATCTTGTAGGGAAGTGCGACGACGCGCTCGAGAACGTGAACCGGAATCGAGGCGACTGCGTCGGGAGAGATCTTCTCGTAGCCGAGGACGATCAGGGGCAGGTGGAAGTGCGAGGCCTGGACCTCGGCCACCCGCGCTGCGGGAATTACGCCTTTCTCGGTAAGCGCAGTGACGAGCGAGCCGGAGCCTCCGGCATCGCTGCGCGCCTCGGCGAGCTTGTCAGGCGTAATCAGACCGGTCGCTTCGAGCAGATCTCCGAGCAGCTCGGCGAGCGCGTTGATCTGACGCCCGCCAGCCAGCGGGCGCGCACCGGCACGCGCGCCCGTACGCGCCCCACCCCTTGTGGACTGGCGTTCTTCGGCCATCTATCCCTCGAACGAGCTATCGGCAGCTCGCGGCGACTACTTGACACCGTCACGAGTGATGCTCGTGACGGATTAGCTCGAGCGTTTTCCCAGCTGGGAGGGGATTCGAGACAACCCAGCGCGGGTCTGCGCCTACATCAACGAGAGGTAGGCGTCGAGCATCCGCTCGCCGAAGAAGAGCGCCACCACGCCGCCGAAGGCGAGAAAAGGAGCGAACGGGATTGCCATCTTGCGGGCGGCTGCCCCGTGGCGAACGAAAAGCCAAAGCGCAGGCAGCATCGCGCTCACCATTGCGACGGCGAGAGCGACGGCGACCGAGCGGCCGAGCATCGCCCCGAGCAGCAGCGCCAGCTTGACGTCACCCATCCCCATCCCACCCGGATAGGCGAGCGCGGCGGCGAGCAGAAAGGTCGCGACGGCGAGTGCCGCCAGCGGCCATTCGAACGACGGCTGGAGAATGACCTGGGCAGCGAGAACGACCACGGCGGCCGGGAGTACGATCACGTTCGGGACGATCCGGTGCTCGAGATCGGCGGCCGAGATGGCCACCAGCACGGCGCAGAAAAAGATCGCCACGAGCGCATCGGCGCCGACGCCAAAGGCATAGACGCAGCCGCCGACCAGCCCGGCGGTGATCAGCTCGACCGCCGGGTAGCGCGCGCCGATCGCAGCCCCGCAGTGCCGGCAGCGGCCGCGCAGGACGAAGAAGGAGAGAAGCGGGACGTTGTCGTACCAGGCGATCTGCCGGCCGCAGCTCATGCAGTGCGAGCCGGGGCTGACGATCGATTCGTGCCTGGGCACGCGCGCGGCTACGACGTTGAGGAAGCTGCCCAGCGCGAGTCCGGGCACGAAGGCGACTGCGGCTGCTGCGAGACCGGACACGACGCCGATGTTACGTGTAGTTGGACTTGGCGTAGCTCGAGCTGGCGCGGGCCAGTCGAGACCAGCTGCCGTCTCCATTCACCCGGTAGACGACCACCCAGACACGCTTGATCGTCGTGCTCCCGCTCTCGTACTGCATGTAGGTGTCGATGCGATAGCGATGGTGGTCGGGCCCGGGCACGTTGTTCTGGACGGGCGCGCACGGGTCGGGCTCCCATTTCTCGGGGTCCGAAGTTACTGGAGGAGTCAGCGGGCAGATCCCGTCTGCCACCTGCGTGCCCGGGAGCAAGGGGAACCACGGGTCGGGCGGGTTGGGGGTGAGATAGGAAGCCGGGGCGGCCGAGAGCCGGATCTCTCCCCAGGCCAGCTTCCGGTAGAGCTCGAGCTGGCGCTCGACCAGAGTCGTGGCGGTGCCCCGTTCGCCGGCCCGGCCAAGCGAACGGGCCGCGGCGGTGAAGACCGTCAAGAGCGCCGCCACCGCGATGGCGAGGACCACCATCGAGACCAGGAGCTCGATCAGACCGAAGCCTTCCTGCCTGCGCGCCAGAGCGCGGATGTACTCGCATCGCTTCATACAGACCCTCACATCGGCAGAACGAGAGTGCGACTGGAACCCGCGATCGGGTAGATGTTCCATGATCGGCCCCGGGCTCCTCGGCCTTCAGGCGGCGACTACCTGACCTGACGCCAGGATCCCTCCTCGGGCAACCAGGCATTCGGGTTCATCGGCGCACCCGCAGGAAGACCGTCGTCGCCAAGCGGCGTGAAGTAGCCCGCGTTGTTCCCGAATCTGAGACCGTCCGCGATGACCGGGCCTTCGATACGCCCGTTGTTCTTAGTCAGAAAGCCACCGATTGCGTAGCCGGCGCCCTGGAAGATTGCGTTGTTGTCGATCGTGAACGTGTCGGGGATCGGCGGCGGCGGCGGCAGGCCGTCCAGCGTGTTGTTGAGCGCGACGAGAAGGAGCAGGTTTGTATTCGGGTTCCAACCGCTGCAGTCCAAGGTCGGACAGAGCTTGAGGTTGTTCCCCGAGAGAGTGATCGTGCCGTTGACGTAGATCGTGCCGCGTCCGGAATAGACCACCGTGAGGCTGTTTTTGCTCTCGAGGAGACTCCCATCGATGAAGACAACCCCGTTGATGCTCAGCCGGCCCGAAGACGACGAGTCGGGAGTCCACGAGATCGTCGAGCCGTAAGGCGTGGTGCAGCTGTAGGCAGTACTCGGGAACAGACTCACGGCCGCCGGGATGCTGTTGTCCCGCGCCGAGTTGTTGTCGGTGCCTGGGAAAGTCTCGCCGGGGATCTTGCAGGGAGAGTCCAGGCGGGGGGCCGCCCTTTCGTACCAGGTCAGATCGACCGGGGGCTTTTCGATCGGGTCGGCGATGTTGGTGATCTTGGTGAAGAAGCTCCGGGTGTAGATGTGCGACTGATCGGGGTTCGCGCAGTCCTTCTCGTTACTCACGCTTTTGCTGGCGCCCACGTAACATTTTCCAATAACCGTCGCGCTTAGCAGCTCGTTGTCTGCGTCTCCGATCTGCGCTTTGTTGTTTTGCAGCCAGACGTCGCCGCCGACGTAGAGCTTCGTCTTCGCTTCCGAGCCGGGGGTGCTATCGTCGATGTGGACGTTTGCCCCCAGGCACAGGTCGCCGTTGGTATAGATGTCCTCGGCGGCCATGAAGTTGTTCGAGAGGTCGATGATGCACGTACCCGCGTTGTACGAGTACGCCCCCTGCCAGGCCGGGGGAGGGGGCGAATCGGGGTCGACCCCACGCTCGAGCGTCGCCTCCAGCTCTCTGATCGTGCTCCCTCTCGAAGCTCGCGCATACACGGTCCAGACGCCAGCAGCACTTTTCTCCGCATGCCATTCCGGCTGATCGAGTTCGTTCAGTCCGGGCAAGCCCTCGTAGCGGGCCCAGCCCGGGCAACTCGTCGAGGGGGAAATGCACTCCCCTAAGTCGCCTTTGGGGTCGAGTTCGGTGTTGACCTGATCGATGCCAAAGTTCAACGCCGCCTCGGCGAGGTTGAACAGGGTCACGCTTCTGTCATCGCGCCCGGCAGATTTCTCGTTCGAGGTGACTTCGCTCACGATTGCCGACGTGGTTATGCTGAAAATGAGCACGAAGCCCATCACCATCAGCAGCGAAATCCCGTCCTCACGACGGAGCCAGGCGGCGGTACGACGAAACGCGCCCAGCAAAGAACGGAATTGAGAATTCAACCGCACGTCAATCCTCCTGAAATCGAACCTTAGATACCACTGCGACGCGCCTCAATCCCACGATCGGGGTAGCGGCTAGTCCCCCTAATCCCGTTACTCGAGCGCTCTTGAGGCTGGGAGCTACGCAGGGCATAGCGTCAACACCTGAGGTTCCGCAGAGCGATCTCGTCGTGGAGCTTGTACCCGTTGTTCGGTTTACTCGGGGTGACGTTGACATCGAATTGCACGCCGAGCGCCTCGGCTCGACCCGATCCGCAGGCAACGCGGATCCAGGGATTCAGAACGGTTACGTCTTCCGCCGCCGTCACGAGGTAATCGGCCATGAACGTCGAGCCGGAGCCGTCGCAGATGCCGTCAATCTCCCGGTGCAACCGCCAGCGGTTATCAGAATATTTTTTGGTGCACCACTGCACACTGGTGGCGCCTTTGAGCCCGGGGCACGCGCTGTCCTCGCCGAGCGTGACCAGTCCGTCGGGCGTCGTGCTAACGCTGGTCGCGCAGTGGATGTCGAGACGGATGCGGTTGAGCGCCATGCGAGCGTTCTCTTCCGCCGTCGCCTGGGCGAAGGCCCGCCCTTCTCCGGCGAACGCGGAGCTGAACGACGCCGTCAGAGTGCCGAGGATGATGGAAAGCACCACCATGACGACGAGCAGCTCGATCAGCGTGAAGCCGGCGGCCGATCTCAGACGTCCTTTCACTTCGATCTATCCTCTACGTATGCAAGCGCCTGCCGCGCCTGCGCTCCGTGCCACCAGCCGAACTTCGCTCCGGCCACGATCCAGGCGCGCTGATAAAGCCATAGCGAACGCTCGCCGGAGCGCGGATGCTCTCGAATCCGTTCCATACAAGCCTTATATCGGCAGAACGAGAGTGCGACTGAAACCCGCGATCGAGTGTCTTTTCCATGATCGGCCCGGATTCCCCGGCCTTCAGGCCGGATATCCGACGATGTTGTTCTCGTTGAACGTGATCGCCCAGCCTCCGTCGGCGTTCACGTTCAACCCGTTGACGCCGGTCGAGCGGTGGATGTCGATACGGATGCGGTTGAGCGACTGGCGAGCGTTCTATTCCGCCGTCGCCCGGACGAAGGCCCGCTCTTCTCCGGCGATCGCGGAGGTGAGCGATGTCGCCAGAGCGCCGAGGATGATGGAAAACAACAACATGACCGTTATCAGCTCGACCAGGGTGAATTCGGCGGCCGATCTCAGACCTCCTCTCACTTCGATCTCTCCTCTACGTATGCAAGCGCCTGCCGCGCCTCGCGCTCGCTCGCCGCGCCCATTCCCCACAGCGCCTCGACCCGCTTATCGACCGCGATCAGAATCTCGAGCGCCTGGGCTCCGTGCCACCAGCCGAATTTGGCACCGGTGACGATCCAAGCATGCTGAAACAGCCAGTAGCGCTCGCTGGCAGCACTGGCCTGGCGGTGCGAGTCGAGCCAGGTGCTCAGGTTCTTCGCTCGCTGCAAAAGCGGTATCTCGTCGAGCGGCTCGGATTTTGCCCCTGCGATCGTGAAAGCGGGCGGGCGCGTCTCTGCTTGCGACGTCGTTGATCTCGACGTCTTTTTGACGGTCGTAGTCGAGAACGTTCCTGTGGTCGTCGTTTGGGCACTAGTCGTCGACTGCCCCGTTCCCGTCGAACTGGCTGAAAACATGATCTTCGTGCCTGCGTAGGGCGAGGAGTTCTCCGGCGTGCCCTGGGTGACGTAGCCCTTTGGCTTTACCAGGCGCAAGGTGACGAGTGGAGCGCCTGTATCCACGACCTTCGTGCCCGGAGCGGGTATCTGGCTCGAGACGGTCACTCCCGCCCAGCCGGCGACTGAGCCAACGACCTTCCAGCCGAACCCCGCCTGCTGCAGCGTGCTCTCGGCAAAGACGTAAGGCTGGCCGATCACACCGGGCACCACCTTGGTCGGAGGTGGCGATATCTTCACCTTGCGCTTGGACTCTGAGGAGCCGTCACGAATGATCGCGATGGTCACCGCCACGAAGACGAGCGCGCAAAGGACGATGAACGCCACGACGCGGTCAAGCGTTATCCGAACTCGCATGAGCCTCATTTCGACAGGATGCCAGCTCGAGTTGAGCTAGGAGCCCCTTCCGCTAGGTCTGCACGCCCGACGCGGCCGATCCGCGGCGCCAGCGACCGCAGGGCTTCTCTCCGCACTACCAGTGCGCCTTTACAACCCTGCGGCCACTGGCATCCACGGCTTGACCCCCTCGGTCGCACATCTCTACCGGAATAGACTCTAAGCGCTATTTACTGAACAGGATCGCCGAACCCTGCTCGGTCGAGGCCGAGCTGGCGCTCGTGGACGACTTCGCCGACCCGGAGTCTCCGGGCGAAGCCGCGAAGGGAGAGCTCTCATCGGCGCTCTGGGCTAAGCCCGAGTCAGTCACTGGTGAAACCGTTTGCGAGGAGACGGTCAAGGTGCTCGACGCTGATTCGGTGCTCGCGCCGCTCACAATGGAAAATACAACCGGCGAGCGCAGCGCCGTGGTAACGATCGAGTAGGACTGCGAAGTCTCGTCCTGCCAACGGAAGGCGATGCCGGAAAAGCTCTGGAACCAGGACTCGTCCTGCGGATAGCCGTTACTCGACGGGATCAGCCCGAGATGCAGGTGCGGCCCGGTCGAGTGTCCGGTCGAGCCGACAAGGCCGACGAGCGCGCCGGCCGTCAGCCGTGTACCAGTCACGACCGAGGGCTCGATGTAGGAGAAATGGCAGTAGGCCCAGGTCTGGCCGTCGTCTGTGCGGAACTTCATACCAATACCGCAGAGAGGATCGATGGTGCGCCAGGCGCTGACGACGACGCCGTTTGCGAGCGCGTAGACCGGCGACCCCGCGGGCGCCGCAATATCCGCCGCCGGATAGTCGTGGTGGGTATGCCCGACCGACACTCGGCTCGGTCCACCACCGACCGGGAAGACATAGCCGTTCTGGTAGAGAGCGCTAGCGAGGTAGACCGAGGTGCCGGAGCTGAACGACTGCGCCTGCGAGTTGGCGCGCGCCCGCGCGAGCTCCTTCTTCGCTTTGTCGAGCGCGGCGTTCAGGTCCGAAAGACGCGCTTCGAGCGAATTGGCCTGCACCTGCACTCGAGCTGCCCGCATGCGCGCGGCAGAGCGCACCTCGATCAGCGTGACCCTCTCGGCGCCGGCGAGCATTCGCTGCGCGCGGTGCCCGATCGCACTGGCGTGAGCACGCGCTTGGGCGATCTTCTGACTGAGGTCGGCAACTCGCCGCTCGGCTTGCTCGAGATTCACCTGAAGCTCATCCAGCGAGAAGCTGAGCGAGCTATCGTTGGCGAGCAGACGGGCCAGCGAAAGCACTTCGTTCACGTACCACTGAGCATGGTTGTAGGCGAAAACCGCTCGCGAGATGTCGCTAGTACCGCCTGCCGCGGCCAGGTAGCGCGCCGCTGAGAAGATGGCATCTTTGGCGTTCCAGGGATCGGCGACCCCATTGCCGTCGTAATCGGCGCCCCAGCGCAGCCAGGTGTCGGGAATGAACTGCATCCAGCCGATTGCGGCGGCCGAACTCGGACCCATGTTGCGACCGAAGTTCGACTCGATCTTGTTGATCGCCGCCAGCACCGACCAGGGGACGCCGTAGGCGGCGCCGGCCGCTTGCCAGATCCCGCGTAGCTGGGCAGAGGAGACTGGCGCCTCTTGACCGGCATACTCAGTCCAGGTCAACGGAAGAATGAGCGAGCCCGAGACGTTCGGCACCTGGGCGCTCGGCAGCCCGGTAGTTCCGATCGAGAAACCCGAGCCGGAAGAGGAGCTCGACGAGGAGACGATCGCGAAGGTGTCGCCGCTCGCGGTTCCGGCGCAAAGCGCGAACGCCAGCAGAGCGCCCGCTAGCGCGCGCCTCATCCGTCCGGGCCGGCGACCCTGAGCGATCCAGCGTCGGGTGACCTGACCCCCGAACTGCCGGCGAGCGCAGGCCCGATTCCGCCCGGGGCACCGTCGGCCATATCCTTTCCCTGCTCCCCGGCCGCCTGACTCTTGGTCGCGTGCTCAATCTGAACGAGGAAATCGTGGCGGTTCGAGGCTGCGTTGGCGGCGATCTCCTTGTCGACCTTTCCGTCCAGCACGAGCTGGATCAGCGACTGAGCGAAGGTCTGCATCTGGAAGAAGGCGCCGTCGGCGATCGCGTCGGGAATCTCCTCGCCCTTGCCTTCACGGATCAGATCGGCGATGCGAGCGTTCGTAACCATCACCTCGACCGCCGCGACACGCCCCCCGCCGATACGCGGCAGCAGGCGCTGACTGACGACACCACGCAGCACGCCCGCCAGAATCGAGCGGATCTGCCCCTGCTTGGCTTCCTGGAACAGCTCCACGAGACGCGAGACTGTCTCGCTTGCGTCAATCGTGTGCATGGTCGACATGACCAGGTGGCCCGATTCGGCGGCTTGCAACGCGGTCTCGGCGGTCACGTTGTCGCGCAGCTCACCGATCAGGATCACATCCGGGTCCTGGCGCAAGGCACGACGCAACGCCTGGCCGAAGGACGCGGAATCCAAGCCGATCTCACGCTGGTTGACGATGCAGCCACGATCGGCGTGGAGGATCTCGATCGGATCCTCGATCGTGAGGATGTGTTGCCGGCGTGTGCGGTTGATGTGATCGACCATCGCCGCAAGGGTCGTCGACTTGCCCGCTCCGGTCGCGCCGGTGACGAGGACGAGGCCGCGGTGGTAGCTGGCGAGACTAGCCACGCCCGCCGGTAGCTCGAGCTGCTCGAAGGTCGGGATCTCACGCGGGATGACGCGGAAGGCAAACGAGATCGCGCCACGCTGCCGGAAGCCGTTGACGCGAAAGCGTGGCAGGCTTGGGTGAGTGAAGGCCATGTCGAGCTCGCCCGTCTGACGGAACTCCTGCAACTTGCTCGGTAGATGCCTGGTCAGCGTCTCGAGGACGGTGTTCAGCTCCTTCGGCCCGAGTGGCGGAAAGCCGTCGAGCGCGCCGAGCTCACCGTCGCGCCTGACAATCGGAGGCTGGCCTAGCTTGAGATGGAGGTCAGAACCTCCGATCTCGACAACACGAGTGAGCAGCTCGTCAAGTTCCATCCGCGGTTGCATCGGCACAATGGCGCTCGCTCTTTAGTAGTCCGGCGAAAGTCTGGCGACTTCCACCGGCGGACCTTTTTTAAGCGAGCCAGCGCGACTTCGTCGCGTCTGCCTCGCGAAGTCCCCGACGCGCGGCGGCCTTCCGTCGGCCGAAGCGGGGCTCCAACTGCGTGAGGCGAGCGGAAGAGCGCCGACGGGTGCGGCAGCGCGTCCGGAAAGCCGGTCCCTCCGCCTCGCTACAATGGCGCTTCGCTGGGGGAGTGCCCGAGCGGCCAAAGGGAGCGGGCTGTAAACCCGTCGGCTCAGCCTACGGAGGTTCGATCTCCGGCGAAAGTCGGCCCGCGATGCGGGCCTCGACTTTCACCGGTATCACCTT